>Ga0307305_10000296_pt1 | contig 16896 bp, 14 predicted proteins | sample ER_DNA_186_FD_194512 | JGI IMG/M metagenome (GOLD analysis project Ga0307305, IMG submission 194512) | Bulk soil microbial communities from the East River watershed near Crested Butte, Colorado, United States - ER_DNA_186 | ecosystem: Environmental > Terrestrial > Soil > Floodplain | place... | reverse complement strand
ACGACGTTCCTGCCCTGACTGCCGGGGCATACAAGTTCGAGTGCTCCATCCATCCGCAGCTGATGTTTGGCGTCCTGACCGTCGGCGGCTGATATGCGCCCCGATAAGCGGCGCAGACCGATCCTGCTCGGGCTCGTCGTGGCGCTCGCCGCGACCGCCGCGGTTGTCGGCGTGGTGACCCTGACCCGGCCGGCCGCTGACCTCCCGCCGATCGCCAAGGGTCAGCCGGCGCCGGAGATCGTCGGGACGACACTCGACGGCGCCGCATTCGATCTCGCCGCCCTGCGCGGCCATCCGGTCGTCGTCAACTTCTGGGGTCCGACGTGCGTCCCATGTCGGGACGAGTTCCCGCTCTTCAAGGCAAAGCTCACGCAACACGCGGCGGACGGGCTTGTCGTCGTCGGCATCCTCATGGCCGATCCGCCCGACCAGGCTCGAACCTTCATAGCCGATGAAGGAGCGACGTGGGCGACGGTCGCCGACCCCGACGGGGCAATCAAGGGTGCCTACCGAGTCGCCCTCCGTCCCCAGAGCTACTTCATCGACCGCGCCGGGATCCTCCGCTCGATCCAGATCGGCGAAGTCCGGGACGAGGACTTCGAGCGCCAGTTCGGCCTGATCTCGGGCGCATCGTGACGGCCGTCGCGGACGGCACGCTGCCCGCGATCGACGTCGACAAGGCGACCAAGAGTTACGACGGGCGGCCGGTCCTGCGAGGGATCTCGTTCGAGGTCAAGGCGGGGGAAACGTTCGCGCTGATCGGGCCAAACGGCGCCGGCAAGACGACGACTGTCGAGATGATCGAGGGCTACCGGCGGCCGGACGCAGGCCAGATCCGCGTCCTCGGCGAGGACCCGGCAACGGCCGGTCGCGATCATCGGGCGCGAGTCGGGCTGATGCTCCAGGGCGGTGGCGGCGTCGATCCGCGGATGACCGCCCGCGAGGTCCTTCGCCTGCATGGCCGGTTTCATTCGGCACCTCGGAAGGCCGACGAGCTGCTCGAGCTGGTCGGACTGACGATGGCGGCGCGGACTCGCTTTCGACGGCTGTCTGGCGGCGAGAAGCAGCGGCTCGGCCTGGCCCTCGCGCTCGTCGGTCGGCCGACCCTCGTCATCCTCGACGAACCGACGGCCGGCATGGACGTCGAGGGCCGGACCGCGACCCGGGCGCTGCTCGGATGGCTGCGCGACGAGGGCGTCACGATCCTCATCACCAGCCACGATCTGACCGACGTCGAGCGCATCGCCGACCGGATCGCGATCATCGATCGGGGCAGGCTCGTCGCCCTCGGCGCTCCGCTCGAACTGAGCCAGGCGGCGTCTCCCGTCCTCCGCTTCCGACTCGATGTTCCGCTCTCCCCCTCCGACATTCGGGCCCTCGAGGAACGGCTGCGCGAAAGCAACAGCGAAGCGACGCTCGTCGAGGAGGGCGGCGGCCGCTACCGGCTGGACGCCGCCGATCCGACACCGCAGGTCGTGGCCACGATCGCCACGTGGTGCGGCGCCCGCGGTGCCCTCATCGTCGAGCTGCGAGCTGGTGGCGGCTCCCTCGAGGAGCGCTACGTGGAGCTCATCGGCGCGACCGCGGAGGACGAGGAGTGAGCGGGCCCCGCGGGTTGTCCGCCACGGGTCCGCGGGCCGCGCCGCGCTGGCAGGCGACGCTGGCGATGACGGCCGCGGAGCTGCGTCTGGCGCTCAGGCGCGGCGAGACCCTCGTTGCGACGGCGATCCTGCCGGTTGTCGTCCTCGTCTTCTTCGCGTCCGTCGGGATCCTGCCGACGACGACCGCCCGATCGGTCGACTTCCTCCTGCCCGGCGCGATCGCCTTCGCGATCATCGCGACGAGCCTCGTCAGCCTCGGCATCACGACCGCGTACGACCGCTTCTATGGCGTCCTGAAGCGACTCGGCGGATCGCCCCTCTCGAGGGCTGAGCTCGTCGCCGGCAAGATGCTGGCCGTCCTGGTCGTCGAGATCGTCCAGGTCGCGCTGCTCGTTGGGGCGGCGACAGTGCTTCTCGGCTGGACGGCGTCGCCAGGCGCGTCAGTGGGCACGGCCCTCGCGGCCCTGCTGCTGGGGACGCTCGCGTTCGCCGGTCTGGGCCTACTCCTCGCAGGGTCCCTGCGGGCCGAGACGATGCTGGCCGTCGCCAACGGCCTGTTCGTCGCCAGCCTGCTCCTCGGCGGGATCGTCCTGCCGATCGATCACCTGCCCGCACCCCTTGCCGCCCTCGCCGGGGCATTGCCGGCGGCGGCCCTGTCCGACGCGTTCCGGGTCGCCCTCGGGCTGAGCGGCGACGGGACCGGCGCGCTGATCCTCCTGGCCGGCTGGGGTCTCGGCGCCACCGGGCTCGCCGCGTTGACGTTCCGCTGGGAGTAGGAGCGGCCGCGCCGGCCGGCGCCATCGTCCGATGTCCGGGAAAAGGAAGAACCCCGGTTGGTCGGGACCGGGGTTCAGGAAAAGGCGGCTTGGTTGCGGGGGACGGATTCGAACCGCCGACCTTCGGGTTATGAGCCCGACGAGCTGCCGCTGCTCCACCCCGCGACCTACAACTTTAGCGACTTCGAGCCATTCGGTCAAACGCAACCGTTCAGCGGTCGTGTCTCAGCTTGCATGGACTGGCGGCGCAGTAGCTGTAGCCTGTCGCTTACGGAGGTAAGCGATGACCGAAGAGCAGGCAACACTGGCGACTTCGCGACCGCCACGCTACAAGCAGGCACTCATCACCTGGATCGGTGTCTATCCGACCCTAACGGTGACTCTCGCCGTCCTCGGTCCGACCATGCAGTCCTGGCCGCTGCCGCTTCGCGCCCTGCTGGTGAGCGTCGTAATGGTCATCGCTCTGACGTGGCTGATCCTCCCACTGCTGATGTCGGTCTTCGGGAGCTGGATGTCGCGCTCAAACTGAAACACTACCCGTTCAGCAGACCCCAGATCACGGGGTCGCCGGCGAGGTCTCACGGTCGGGCGTCGGGGCTCCGCTCGCGCCGAAGTAGCCGTCAGATGCTCTTCCCGGGCCGTAGAGCTGGAGCGTAATGTCGAGGACGAGCTGGTCCGGCCCGCCGGGCGCCGGGCAGTTCTTGGTGATGCTCCCGACGACGTCCTGGAGCAGGGCTGCCCTCGGAACGGCCGGGCTCTCATGCTGGGCGGCTCGAACGGCCTCCAGGAGGTTGTTCGCGTCGACAATCGTGGTGACGAGCTCGGTCTGGGCCGGTTCGGACATCGAACGCCAGTCGGCGCACGTCGTCGGATTGGTCGCCGCCGTCGGCCCTGTCGAACATCCGACGACCACAATCGTCAGCAGAGCAGACAAGGCAATCCTGCGGATCGTCATGATCTCCCTACACAGGAACGGCCTGACTGGTTCCGAATCCTGGATCGATGAGGCTCGAAGCGGACGACATGACGTCCAACAGGATCAGGCGCGCAGTCGCCGTTGCGGCCTGGGTCGTTGCCGGTGTCCTCGCCTGGACGGTATTCGTTCCACGCATCGGAAATGGCTTTGTCGGCGCGGCTGGCATTCACGACGTCGCGGCGCTGCCCGATCACATCGGCGTCTGCGGACGTGGCTGGACCAAGGACGCGCTGGACCGCAGGTTGAGCCTGGCCCAGATCCGATCGCGCGACGGCGTCGAACCCGTCGTGGTGGACCCGGGACTGTTCCCGCCGTGCCCCGTCGGGCCATGCACGGCTGTGGCCCAGGACGGTCCCTGCAACACCGTCATCTACGTCCGCGTCGGCGAGGACGCCTACCTCGACTATTCGCTTCAGGGCGGCCCCTGACGCCCGCGCCCGACGCGCCTCAATGCGCGCCCACCGACGGCGAGACTGCCGATGAGGCACGCGAGCATGACGGCGGCGAAGGCGTAGAAGGGCAGCCGGATGTTGGCCGCGGCAAGAAATCCGGAAGACAGCGAAGCCAGGACGAAGCCGATCGTTCCGGCCGCGCCGTAAATGCCCTGGGCGGTCGACGATCTGCCGCTCGGGCTGCCGGCCGCAACGATCGCGAAGAGCACCGGGTTGAGCATCGCGAAGCCGCTGGCCTCCACGAGGATGAGCGGCACGGCCAGGCGCGGGTCGCCGATGAACGTGTAAAGGATGCCCGTGATCGCCGGGGCCAACCCGCCGACGATCAGGTAGGGAAGGACGCCGCCGCGGTCGGCTCGACGACCGAAGGCAGGCGAGAAGAGGAGGATCGGTAGCCCGAACATCGCGAACGTCAGCCCGACCAGTTCGACGCCCGCCCCGAGGCTGGTCAGGAAGAGGCTCCAGACGACGTCGTACATCCCCGCCGCAAAGTTGCCGCCGATGTTGAGGAGGATTGCCGATAGCAACAGGCGGTTCAGCAGGCTCGTCGGGGTTGTCGCTGCGGCAGCGCCGGTCGGCGACTCCGGCTGCGACGGCTGGCGGTGATCGTCGATCGGGCGCGGACCGCCGGGGAATTCGGTCGAACCGAGCCCGGTGATCGTCGATCGAGCGCGGGCCGTCGGCACCCCTTCACGGACCCGGAGGGCGATCGCGCCGGCGGCGATGAACGAGCTCACGGCGCCGAACACGAAGACGAAGCTGATGCCGCCGAACGCCGCGGCACCCAGCCCCCCGAACGCCGGACCCAGCAGGAGGCCGCCCATCTGAGCTGCGCCGTACAACCCGAAGGCCTCGCCACGCCGTTCCGGCGGGGTCGCGTCCGTGATGTAGCCACGGGCCGCCGGGTCGTAAATTGCGGTCGAGAGGCCCTGGAGGCCACGGAGGGCGATGAACGCACCGGGCCCAACGAGCGCGAGTGGCAGGAACTGGAAGATCCCTGCCCCAACGTTGCCGATGACCATGAGCGGAACCCGTCGCGTGTGATCGGCCAGCCAGCCGAAGATCGGCTCGCCGACGAGGCGGGCTGCCGGCCACGCGGCGATGACGACGCCGAGGGTCCGGAAATCGACGCCGTGCTCGGTGAAGTAGAGGGGCATGACCGGCAGGAGCGCTCCGAAGCCGAGCCAGACAACGAACTCGGCGACGAGCAGCGGCAGGATCGGCGACCAGGTCGAGAGCCAGGTTCGGACACGGCGGGTCGCGCGGTTCGGCGGTGTCGTGGGCTCGAGCATCGGAGGAGCAATCGTAGGCGCGACGGCATGGAGACAGATGCGACGTATCATCGCGCGGTGCTGAAGAGAGCCAACACGAAGACAGGCGTCACCGAGCGCTGATGGGTCCAATCGGGCTTCATGGGGGCGGTGAGTACCTGCCCGGCGATGAGCGCTTCATCGATGCGCTGCTGGAGACGGCCGTCCAGGGCGTAGCGGCTCGAGCCGGGTCGGTGGCGGCAGGCCACCGAACCGATGGCACATCTGCCGTCGCGTCGGAGCCGCACGTCCACGTCGTGATCCTCCCGACGGCGGCCGCGCGCGGCCGAGCGGATCGGACCGGCGCAACCGGCGCCGCCGCATTCGAGCGTCGGGCGGCCGCAACCGGTGTGACGGCTCGCGTCGAGGTGGCGCTCGTCGTCGACGGCGCCTCCGCCGGCGACCCGTCGTTCGCCGCTCTCCTCGCGGGCGCTGACCTCATTCATCTCTCCGGGGGCGATCCGGATATCGTGCCCGGCCTCCTCGACGGATCCGCGGCGGGCCAGGCCCTCCGGACAGCCTGGGAGCGTGGTGCCGTCATCGGCGGAGCGAGCGCCGGAGCGATGATCCTCGCTGAGTGGTCCTGGACACCCCAGGGCGGGATCCCCGGCCTCGGGCTGGTCCACGGCCTGGCCGTCGTTCCCCACTACGACGAAATCCGTCGACTCGCGTGGCAGGCCCGCCTCGACCAGGTAGCGCCCATCGGGCTCGGCTACCTCGGCCTGGACGAGCGAACGGGCGTCATCTCGGGCGACGGTGGCTGGCAGGTATCAGGGGAAGGGGCGGCCTACTGGTTCGCGCCAGGCTCGTCGGCGCCCGTCGTCGGCCACGACGGGGAGTGGCTGGCGCTTACCGCCTGAGGTCCTTCGATTCCACGTAGCAGCTGTCACCTGATGAGGCTGCCTGTCAGCGCGGATCGCCTCCCTTGCCGAGTGCGCGGATGACCTCGTGCCGCACTCGGTCCAGGTTCACGCCAAGCGATTCGAGCACCCCGGCCGCAATACCTTCGCCCTCGCGCACCAGGCCCAGCAGGAGATGCTCGGTCCCGATGTAGTTGTGGCCGAACCCGTGGGCCTCGTCGATCGCCAGCTCGATGACCCGCTTGGCCCGGGGAGTTAGGCCGACCTCGCCGACGACCGCCTGATCGCCACGTCCAATGATGAAGTCGACCGCGGTCCGGACCTTCGCCAGCTCCACGCCCATGTTTTCGAGCACCTGAGCGGCCATGCCATTGCCTTCGCGGATCAGGCCGAGCAGCAGGTGCTCGGTGCCGATGTAGTTGTGGTCGAAGCGCTGCGCCTCGTCTTGCGCATAGGTCAGCACCCTGCGCGCCCGATCCGTGAACTTGCCGAAGCCGTCCACCCCGCTTGTGGATCGTGCGGAGGATTCATCGGGCCTGTGGTCACGCCGTCCATGGCTCAGCGTTGACGATGTCGTCCACTGGCCCTGGGAACCCGCACCAAAGACCCGCCTCATCCGCCACACCACGATTCTCGAGATCAGGACCGGGACGATGCCCACCGCGACGCCGACCGCCAGTGCGGTCCAGAGGTCGGCGAACGTCACCCCGGATCGTCCTTCGATCGCGGCACGCGCCGCGAGGACGACGAGGGTAAGCACGCCGCCAACAAGCCCCTGGATCAGGAAGGACAGGGACAACATGACGTTCATGCGGGCAGCATACGAGTAGGCGCCCGAGGCAATCCGATTGTGAGTCGGGTGCGCGATTACCTCGTCCTTACATCGGGCGAGTCGCAGGCTCACGCGTGCGCGCGAGCCTGCCGTCAGGCCGGCATCGGCCAGATCATCCAGTCATCTTCGAAGCAGAGGTTCAGTCGACCATGGCCATTCCTCGCAGGCGTCTCGCTCTGGGTGGCGGCGCGCTACTCCTCCTCACGGCTGTCGGCGTCGGGTTCGTCCAGGCGAGCACCGCCGGTGCGGCGTCGCCACCGGCGGCGGTCGATGCCGCGGTCGCACCACCCGCGGCGACGACGGACCAGGCCGACGCTCTCTCGGCGGCGCTGCGGCTTCGCGGCAGGGGCCGGATCGTCCACGGGACCGTGACGATCGACAGCCCGAAGGACGGCCTCATCACCGTCCAAATCGACGGCGGGACGATCGCAGCGGTGGACGCGCACTCGATCACGATTGCTGAGAAGGTCGGCGGCTCGGTGATGGTCGCGATCGACAGCGACACGAGGATCCGTCGCGATCGCAAAAGAGCCACCACGGCCGATCTGAAAGTCGGTGACACGGTTCGCGTCGTGAGCCGAGTCGCAAACGGCGGGGCGGCGACCGCCAAGGCGATCGTCGTCGCCCCGGCACCGTGACAAGAGCCTTGTCCGGCGCCTGATCGCGGCGTCGCCGCTCAGCCGGTCGCCTGGAGTCCGGCCGCGATCCCGTTGACCGTCAGCTGGACGAGGCGAAGGAGTCGGACGCGCTCCGGATCGGCCGGGCCGCAGGCGCGCAGACGGGCGAGGAGCATGACCTGGAGGGCGGACAGCGAGTCGACGTACGGGTCGCGCAGCCCGATCCGACGGCGCAGCTCGGGCTCGTCCTCCAGCAGCTGGTCGCGGCCGGTCAGCCGGGCGAGCCAGGCGACGGTTCGGCGATGCTCGGCCTCGATCGTCGCCCAGCGGCGGGCATGGTCGTCGCCCGGCGCCAGGGCGGCGTACTGACGGGCGACGCCGATGTCGGCGCGGGCGAGGACGAGCTCGGCGTTGTCGACGAGGCTTGCCAGGAACGGCCACGATCGATAGAGGCGGGTGAGCTCGCGCAGGCCGGCCTCGCCGCGACGTTGTCCGTACGCCTCGAGCGCCGAGCCGAGGCCGAACCAGCCCGGCAGATCGATCCGGGCCTGGGCCCAGGCGAAGACCCAGGGGATCGCCCGCAGGTCGACGATCCGCGGCGGAGGGTCTGCCGCGGAGCGTCCGCTGGATCGGCCACGGGCGGCGGGTCGCGACCCCAGTCGGAGCGTCGCGATCTCGTCGATCGGGGTGACGAGCCGGAAGAAGTCGACAAAGGCGGGCTCGTCGACGAGTGCCCGGTAGGCGTCCCGCGAGGTGGCCGCAAGCTCGTCGAGGATCGGGCCGCCGGTGGCCTCGGCCGCCTCGAGCGCCGCCGCGTGATCGGCGGTGGAGGCCCGGATGACGGCCGCGGTCAGTCGGTCGAGATGGCGAACGGCGATTCCTGGATCCGCGTAATTCTCGGCGATCACCTCGCCCTGCTCGGTCAGCTTGAGCCGGCCGTCGAGCGCGCCCGGCGCCAGCCCAAGAATCGCCCGGTTGGCCGGCCCGCCGCCGCGCCCGATCGCCCCACCGCGGCCGTGGAACAGGGTGAGCTCGACGCCATGTCGCCGAGCGGCCACGACGAGCGTGGCCTGGGCCCGGTGGATCAGCCAGTTCCCGGCGAGATAGCCGGACTCCTTGTTCGAATCGGAGTAGCCGAGCATCACCTCCTGGCGATCGCCGCGCCGGCGGACGTGATCTCGATACGCGGGCTCGGAGAGGATCGCGTCGAGGACCTCGCCGGCGGCCTCGAGCGTCGCCGCGTCCTCGAAGAGCGGCACCAGGTCCAGGGCGAGGCTACCGTCGGGCCGGACAATCCCAGCCGCCGCGGCGAGCTCCGTGACGGCGCGAATGTCGGCGGCGGCAGCCGTGAAGCTGATGATGTAGCGCTCGACTGCCGCCTCGCCAAAGCGCCCCTTGACCGCCGTGCTCGCTCGAAGCGTCTCGATGACCTCCGTCGCGGAAACGCCCGGCGCGGCTTCCCCGGCAGGCCCGCCACCGGCCGGCACGGGGCCCGCCGCGGTTGCCGCGGCCGCCGCCAGCGCCGCGATCGCGGCCCGGTGCACGGCGCTGTGCTGGCGAATCTCGAGGGAGGCGAGATGGAACCCGAATGTCGCCACCTGCCAGCGGAAATCCTGGACCTCGCCCCACGCGATCCGACCGAGACCGTCGCCGACGAGCGCCTCCTGGATCTCGGCGACTTCCGAATCCAGTTCCTCCGCGCTCTCGTACCGCGCGGTCAGCGGCGCCTGCTGGCCGGTCAGGAAGGCCCGCGTCCGCCGCAGGCGCTCGGCCATGAACCCGAACCGCTGGCGATAGGGCTCGTCCGGGAAGCGGCGCCGCATCTGGCGGTCGAGCTCGGGCAGGAGCTCCGCGTCGCGAGCGAGACGGGTGACCAGCGGCCGCGCGACGTCGTCCGGATCGACGGACGCGGCGACGGTCTGGGCGAGGCGGCGGGCAACCGCTTCGTAGCCCCGCAGGACATGATCGGCGTGGATCCGGAGTGCACCCTCGGTGATCTCAGCGGTGACTGCCGGATTGCCGTCGCGGTCGCCGCCGATCCACGACCCCCAACGCAAGAATGCCGCGACCCGCGGCGGGCGGGTGCCGGTCGAGTCGGCGTCAGTGGCTTCGCCATCGGGGCCGGCCGGCCCGTCGAGGGCCGCATCGACCAACCGGTAGAGTCGCGGCACGACACCAAACAGGGTCTCGTCGAAGAACGCCAGCGCGGTCCGGACCTCGTCGAGCGGCGTCGGGGCGACGGTTCGCAGGTCCGCGGTTCGCCACAGGAGCGTGATCTCCTCGCGAAGCCGCCGACGGAGGTCGCGGTCTTCGGGCATCGGCAGGTCGTGATCGTCGAGCCGGGCAAGGATACGCTCGACCCGGCGCAGGGCCAGGAGCAGCGTCCGGCGGCGGGCCTCGGTCGGGTGGGCCGTCAGGATCGGGGAGATCCGCAGCCGCCCGAGCAGATCCTCAAGTTCGCCCGAGGATTCGCGTGATCGAATGCCGGCCACGGTGCCGGCGATGGAATCGGCGGCCGGCCGATCCCGCTCCAACCGCTCGCGGCGTCTGGCGGCCCGGACCCGATCTCGCTCCTCGGCCAGGTTCACGAGCCGGAAATAGAGGCTGAACGCGCGGATGACGACCTCGGCCCGGTCGACGTCGAGTCCCGCCAGCTCCGCGGCGAGCGCATCGCGGTCGGTCGGATCGTCCTCGCGACGGAGGCGAATCGCCGCCCGGCGGATGCGCTCGACGAGGTCGAGGAGATCGCGGCCGGCCTGCTCGGCGATGACCTGGCCGAGCAGCGAACCGAGCAGCCGGACCTCGAGAGCGAGAGGGTCGCGGGCTCGACCCGTCCCGACCGTGAGCGGTTCGGCCCGGACGGCGACATTGGCGTGCGCGCGCGCCGCCGACTTCCCGCCGCTCATGCGGCCGACACCACCCACTGCCCCCACGGTGCGCCCGGTCCACAGGCACCGTTCCGCATCGGTGGTTTCACGGTCCCGCAACCTTTCCGGAGCCCGACCTTTCGTAGGCTTGTATCGTGGCCGTCGTGGCAGTGCCGGAATTCGAACGTCGCGCGGAAGCGGGCCAGCTCGAGCAGCTCCGCTTTCTCCACCATGTCGCCCGTCTCGCGACAACGGCCCGGACATGGGACGAGCTCCTCGAGACGGTCGTCGACGGCACCCGCGACGCGCTCCACGCCGATGTCACCTCGCTCTACCTGCTCGACCGCGATGGAGCGTACCTGACGCTGGCGGCGACGACCGGGCTCGATCGATTCCAGATCGGGCGGGCTCGGGTGCCGTACGGCGAGGGCGTCACCGGCCGAGTTGCCGCGTCGCGGGAGCCGCTCGTCATCCCGGACGTCGGGATGGACGCGCGCTTCCTGTGGGTCCGCGGCCTCGACCAGCGACGCTTCGTCACATCGATGCTGTCCGTGCCCCTGTCGTGGCACGACCAGGTCGTCGGTGTCCTCAACATCCAGACCGAGCAGCATCGCGATTTCACGCCCGACGATGTCGCTCAGCTCGGGGCGATCGCCGACCTCCTTGCCGGGATCGTCGAGAAGGGCCGCCAGCAGATCGAGGCCGAGGCCCGTGTCGAGGCGCTTCGCGCGATCGACGAGGCCCGCAGCGAGCTGATCGCCCTCGTCACCCACGAGCTGCGCACGCCGCTCGCCGTCGTCCGCGCCTACACGGAGCTGCTCGCCGACGATCCACCGCTCGAGGACCGCGAGTCGCGAGACCCGGCCCGGCGTGCCCAGCGCGCGGCGTGGCACTCGGCGACGCTCGAGCAGGTCGAACGGCTCGATCGCCTCGTCGACTCGATCCTGGCGTCCGTCCGCGTCGTCCCCGACGTACCGGCCGCTGTCATCCCGACGGACGTCGACGCCACGATCCACGAGGTTGCTGCATCGATCGAGCCGATCGTCCGCCAGCACCACCTCGATGTGCTTCCGGGGATCGCGCTCCATGCCCTGGCCGATCCACCGCGGCTTCGCCAGATTCTCGAGCACCTCATCGAAAACGCAGTCAAGTACGCGCCACCGGACACGACGATCACGATCGATCGGTCGCTCGTGGAAGGATCCGTCCGGATCGGCGTGACCGACCAGGGACCCGGCGTCCCGGAGGAGTGGCGTGAACGAATCTTCGAGCCGTATGCGCGGCGGGACACCCACACGGCCCGCGGGTCCGGGATCGGGCTCTATGCCGCCAAGCGACTGGGCGAGTCCATGGGCGCCCGCCTCTGGTGCGAACCGGCCAATCCGACCGGCGCCCGATTTGTCGTGGCCCTGCCCGCCGCGGCTGGGGTGTAACGTCCGATGATGACCTTGTCCACTCGGCCGCTCCGCATCCTTGTCGTCGACGACGATCCGGCGATGGTCGGCGCGATCACCGCCCTCGTCGGAACCGAAGGCCACCAGGTCATCACCGCCTACGACGGGCTGACGGCAGTCAAGCGCTTCCGAGAAGAGTCGCCCGACATCGTCCTGCTCGACCTCGCGATGCCAGGGCCCGACGGCTTCACCGTCGCCGGCCAGATCCGGGCGTCGGGGTCCGCTCCGATCCTCGTCGTGTCGGGCGAGAGCGCCGAGGCGGCCAAGGTCAAGGCACTCGGAATCGGCGCCGACGATTACCTCGTCAAGCCATTCGGCAAGGCCGAGCTGCTTGCCCGAATCGCGGCGGTGATGCGGCGGGTCGACCGGGCCGCCGGCGCCGGAACGTCCGGGCCGCTGTCGGCCGGCGACCTCTACCTCGAGCCCGCCCGGCATGAGGCGCGGGTCGGCGAGACCGCGCTGCTGCTCACCCCCACGGAGTTCCGCCTGCTCGAGGCGCTCGTCCGGGCGGCTGGCGACATCGTTCCTCATCACCTGCTGGCGCGCGCAGGCTGGCCGGCCGAATCGGACCCCGATCTTCTCTGGCTGAAACCGCACCTGGCCCGCCTCCGGTCCAAGGTCGAAGGCGCGGGCGGACCGCGGATCCTGGCGGTGCGCGGCGTCGGCTACCGGATCGACGCCGACGGCGTCGGGCCGGAGTTCGCCGCCGCGGAATGACACTGGAACTGCCACCCCCAGTGTCGAGCTAGCCCTTGCTCTCCGAGGTCCAAGGTGGAGCTCCGCGACACCATTGGCCCGAGGATTCCAAGGTGGAGCTCCGCGACACCATTGGCCCGAGGATCTAGGCGAGGGCGAGGGCGGCCTGTCCGGCGACGTCGTGGGCCTGATCGACGCAACCAACCCGGCAGCCGCGCGCGTCGCGACCAGCGAGCGGCTGGAAGTGGAACCATGCTTCGGAGCCGGGATGACCGACGGCCTGGAGGCGACAGCCGCACTCCGCACAGGTCACCGGGGCGAGTCTGCCGTCCCGGACGGCGAACACGGATCGGAGCTCTGGATCGGGCGGGTGGATCATCAGGGTCCTCGGAACGTCGGTCGGAAAATGGAGTCGGGTCGCCGGTCTGGGGAGCGGGCGCCCCGATGGGATTACGGGCGGACGGTGAGCGTAGGCTCGGCGTGGGTCGTGGATCGGCGCCGAACAGGGACCGTCCGGGTTGCGATCCGGTTGCGGTCACGAACGTGCCGGCTGTCGGCGCGGTCGAGGCCGGCCGACACACCGGCCGCACAGCTCGCGATTGCCCGGGCGTGCGCTTGCAGCCTCAGCTTCGCGTTTCGGCTACTACCTCGACGACCTCAGAGCGGTCCGCGCGGACGACCCGCGGACCGGCTGGCACCTCGACGACGGGCGCGGTAACCGGGATCGGCTCGACGAGCCAGATGTCATCCTCGAGAGAATGGCGCTCGGCCAGGAGTCGGGCAGCGAGCTCCGAACCGGCCTCTCGGTGAGCCTCGAGGAGACCACGCAACTCGGCCGCGAACCGCTCGCCGTCCGGTCTGTCGCGGATGACAGCCGACAGCCGGGCGGCGACGACGCTGCGCACGTCGAGCGCCGGCAGGTGTCGGCCGTCGGGGTCGTAGAGGTAGGCGCGCCCGCCGGTCATCCCGGCGCCGAAGTTCGCCCCGATCGGCCCCAGGACGACGACGACACCGCCCGTCATGTACTCGCAACCGTGCTGACCGAGACCCTCCACGACCGCCTCAGCCCCGGAATTGCGGACCGCGAAGCGCATCCCGGCGCGACCGACGAGGTGCAGCCGGCCAGCGGTCGCTCCGTACAGGCACGTGTTCCCGGCGATCGCCTGGCGATTCGCCTGGGCCGCGAGGTCCGGCTCCGGCTTGACGACCAGCCGGCCACCCGACAGGCCCTTGCCGACGTAGTCGTTCGCCTGGCCGACGAGTCGGAGGTCGAGCGCCGGGCCGGCGAAGGCGCCGAACGACTGGCCGGCGGCGCCGCGCAGCTCGAGCTGGATCGGGCCTGTCAGATCACCTCGTTCGAGCGAACCTGACAGGGCTGCGCCGAACGACCTGTCGGCGGTCGCGAGGGCGAGGCCGCGGGCCGAAAAGCCGGCCTGTCCGTGGAGCGCCGCGACAAGCCGTGACTCGAGCGGCGATGCCGGCTGCCGCGGAACGTCGCGTCCGGCCGACGCCGGCGAAGCACGACGGGCCGCCCCGGCCTCCCACCGCGGCGCGCCGATGACGCGGGCGAGATCCAGCGTCCGACCGCGCGAGACCGGGATCGGCCCTAGATAACGCCCCGCCTCGCCGACGAGCTCGCCGACCGACGCCGCGCCGACCGCGGCCAGCTCGCGCCGGAGATCCTCGGCGAGGGCGTTCGCGAAGCGCTCGACCTGCTCGGGAGTGCCCGCGAACTTCGCCCGAAGATCCTCGCGCTGGGTGGCGATACCGGTCGGGCACGTGTCGAGGTGGCACTGACGGGCCATGTCGCAGCCGATAGCAACGAGCATCGAGGTGCCGAAGGCGAATTCCTCCGCGCCGAGAAGCGCCGCGACCATCAGATCGCGACCGGTTCGCAGGCCGCCGTCCGTCCGGAGAGCGACGCGATCGCGCAACCCGTTTCGCAACAACGTCTGGTGGACCTCGGCGAGTCCGAGCTCCCACGGCGCGCCGACGTGCTTGATCGACGACAGCGGCGAGGCGCCGGTCCCGCCGGCATGACCGGACAGATGCACGTAGCTCGCGCCGGCCTTCGCGACACCCGCCGCGATCGTCCCGACCCCGCGCGACGCGACCAGCTTGACGCCGATCCGGGCGGCCGGATTGATGGCGCGCAGGTCTGCGATCAGCTGGGCGAGATCCTCGATCGAGTAGATGTCGTGATGCGGCGGCGGGCTGATGTAGCTCATCCCGGGCTGGCCGCGGCGGAGCGCGGCGATATAGGCGGTCGCCTTGCGGGCGGGCAGCTGGCCGCCCTCGCCAGGCTTCGAGCCCTGGGCGATCTTGATCTCGAGCTGGTCGGCCCTGGCGAGGTACGTGGCGGTGACGCCGAAGCGGGCAGAGGCCACCTGCTTGATCTTCGCGTCGTGGCGTTCGCCGCTCGCGGTCGGGGTGTACCAGGCAGGATCCTCGCCGCCCTCGCCGGTGTTCGCCGCCCCGCCGGCCCGCTGGATGCCGATCGTCAGCGCCTGGTGGGCCTCTGGCGACAGCGCCCCGATGCTCATCGCCGACACGACGAAACGACGGACGATCTCCCATGCGGGCTCGACCAGGGCGAGATCGATCGACCCCTGCCGGGACCGATGTCGGAGGCGGAGGCCGTCGCGGACGACCGAACTGGATGAACGCGCGGCCGCCCGATCTGCCGACCCCCCGAGAGCCAACCGATATCGACCGAGCGCCTCGTCGAGCGAGGCGCCGACCGCCGGCTCGGCCGACAGCGCCTGGATCTCACCGGCGATCTTCGGAGAGAAGAGGTGGGCCTCGCCGTCGGCCTTGAACCGGGCAAAGCCGGGATCCGGCAGCTTGTGCGACGGCACGTCGGCAGCCAGGGCGCGGGCGGCGTTCGCCCGTCGGACCAGGCGCTCCCCGATGGTCGCCAGTCCGACCGTCCCGAGCCAGGCCGGGGCGCCCGGGAAGCAGCGTCGGACCAGCTCCGCCTCGAGCTCGATCGTCTCGAACAGGACGCCACCGATGTACGACGACACCGTGCTGATCCCCATCCGGGCAAGCGTCTTGCGCAGGCCGGCCTCGAACGCCGCGAGGAGGTTGCCGACCGCCGCGTCCGGCGTCAGTTCCTCGGCCCCTCGCGTCCCGGCCGTTTCCTGGGCGAGCTCTACGCCGAGCCACGGGACAACGGCGGTGGCCCCTGCCGCCAGGCTCATCGCCAACCCGTGGACATCGAGGACGTCCGACGACTCGGCGAGGATGTCGGCCCGGCCACGCAGACCCGCCTCGGTTAGGGCGACGTTGACGGCGCCGATCGCGAGGACGCTCGGGATCGGCAGCCGATCAAGCGAAAACGAGCGATCAGACAGGACGACCAGCTCGACCCGGCCGCGAGCGGCACGCACCGCCTTGGATGCGAGAGCCGCGAGGGCCACCTCGAGCCCGGCGGCCCCGTCTGTCGCCTCCCACGTGGCGTCGAGACGGAGGACCGGCCCGCCGAAGGCGTCGAGAAGGCCGGGAAGGTCGGCGATGACGGGTCGATCGAGCCGAATCGTTCGCGGCGCGCGGCTGGCACGCGGCGGGCCGCCGAGGAGCGAGGGCCGCCGGCCGAGATCGACCCGCAGGTCCATGACCGCCCGCTCCCGTTCCGGGTCGATCGGCGGGTTCGTGACCTGGGCGAACGCCTGACGGAGGTGGTCGCTCACCGGGCGATCGACCCGCCCGAGACCCGGTGTCGGCGTGTCGTCGCCCATGCTCCAGAGCGGTTCGTGCGCCTCGAGGACCATCGTCTTGATGTCGAGTCGGGCCTTCTCGGCGTCGAGACCGGCGAGGTACCGAAGCGGCGACGGCGTCCGGGCGGCGTCGTCCCGCGTTGGGGCCATGTCGAGGTGGGCGGGCCGGGGAGCGTCGTGGATCGGCAGGCGGCGGAGGATGTGGGCCTTGGCCTCGCCGTCCTCGAGAACGAGCCTCCGGCGCGGGTCGACGAGGAGCATCTCCCCGGGGCCGAGCCGTCCGCGCCGGATCGTGTCCGCAGGAGCAAGCGGGATCGCGCCGGCCTCGGAGGCGACCGCGACGAGCCGATCCGCCGTCACGGCGAAGGCCGCCGGTCGCAAGCCATTGCGGTCCATGATCGCCCCGACCCGGCGGCCGTCGGAGAACACGATCGCGGCCGGTCCGTCCCACGGGGCGAGGAAGCCCGCCGTCCCGCGGCGGAGCGTCGCGACCTGGGGATGCGGTGCGCGGCGCAGGGCCGGCGCCTCCGGCATCGCCGCGAGGAGCGCCGAACCGAGATCCCAGCCGGTCGCGACGAGCAGCTCGAGCGCCTCGTCGAGGGACTGCGAGTCGGAGCCCTCGGGGGCAAGGAGCGGGCCGGCCTCGACGAGAGCTCTTGCCACGGCGCTCGCCGCACCGCCGCGAACGACGTCGGCCGACCGGCCGCGAACCTGCTCGCGGTTGCCGCGAACCGTG
>Ga0307305_10000295_pt1 | contig 16928 bp, 17 predicted proteins | sample ER_DNA_186_FD_194512 | JGI IMG/M metagenome (GOLD analysis project Ga0307305, IMG submission 194512) | Bulk soil microbial communities from the East River watershed near Crested Butte, Colorado, United States - ER_DNA_186 | ecosystem: Environmental > Terrestrial > Soil > Floodplain | place... | reverse complement strand
CGTCGCCTCGGTCAAGGAATGCGCACGCCGAGACAAGGCCCCGACCCTGCGCGGACAGGAAAGTGTAGCGGCGCCCGAGGGCCACCGTGGGACGCCTCCGGCCGCTGGGCCGAACCGCCGCTAAAATCGAGGAGCCGGGCGGCGTAGCTCAGTTGGTTAGAGCAGCGGAATCATAATCCGCGTGTCGCAGGTTCGAGTCCTGCCGCCGCTACCAAAGAAAGACCTGCAAAGCCCCGCCCCCGGGTGGGGCTTTGCTTCGGTCCCCCCTACGAAACGGACGGGGTGGCAACGAAAGTGGCAACACCCGCCGCTGAGTTCGCGCAGTACGGACGTGCGTTGTCGCCTACAACCGGCGGCGTAGCGCGCGTCGCCGCGCCCGACGACAGCGTTTTGGCAGCTGCTCCTCGAAGAACAGCTCGACCTGCTCCCTGAACTCCATCTCCCGCGAGGTCGTCGGAGCACGCGTCGTCGAGCTCGTTGTCGAGTTCGTCGTCCGGGTCCTCCAGCGCGGCCGCGTCGAGGACCGGCGCGACGACGGCGAGCACTTCCTCGTCGCTGAGCATCGTTCTCCCTCGGTTGCTGATCGGGCCGGCCACTCGCTTCCCACCCGGGATCACACCGGCTAACAGCCTCGTCCGCCGGCCCACCGATCAGTCTACGGGCTGTACCGGTCCTTCCATATGCCGACCTGGCGCGCGAGCTCGTCCCGCCCGACCGGCTTCTGCAGCGACTCGAGCTGCCACTTCGTGTACTTCACGCCGCCCGGGACGAACCGTTGCGGTGTGCGGCGCCGCCGACGAAGCCCGAGCACAGCGCGGCGGCGGCGTTCGATGCGACGACGAGCCCGGCAACGCCGGGCGAGATCCGCGCACGTTGTGCAGGTAGATGATCAGGAACGGCCCGATGACGCCGTTCCCGAACATGTTTGCGAGCCCGCCCGCCTGGAGGATCCAGACGTCGCGCGGGAGCTGCGGGTTCAGGCTGCGAAGGTAGGCCCGCACCGCGCGAGCCTAGCGGGGCGTTCTCCCGGTTATGCCGCCGCGGTGCGCGTGACGGTCGCGCCGGCTGCAGCCGCGCCGATGACCATGACGCGGCAAGGCGCCTTCCGGAGGACGTGCTCGACGGTCGAACCGATTGCTTTTTGTCGCTTCCGCGGCGCTCCGATCACGACCATCTCGCTTCGCCGCTGCTCCGCGTGCGCGACGATCGCCTCGGCGGCATCCCTGGCACGAACGATCCGCGGAACGACGACGACGCCGTAGGTGTCTCCGATCGCGGCTGCTCGCTCGAGCAAGCGATGTGCCGTCCGTTCCTCCGCCGTCATGTGCGAGCCGAGCGGGAGAACGGTCGGCACCTCGATCACGCTGACCGCCGCGATCGTCGCGCCGTGATCCGCCGCGAGCCGGCAGGCGACATCCATCGCCCGCTCGGACTCGACGTTGTCCGCGATTGGGACGAGCAGGTTGCGAAGTCCAAGAGCCGAGGGCACCCAAACGACGGTAGTCCCGCTTCCCTTGAGCGCTCCTTAAGCGTTCGCGGCTGCGGCTTAAGGAAGACCTAAGCCTCGTTCTCGGCCGGATCGACGAGTCGATAACCGACGCCCGCCTGATTCAGCAGGTAGCGCGGCCGCGTGGGGTCAGGCTCGATCTTGCGGCGCAAATGGGAAACATGGACGTGCAGATAGTTGGATTCCTCCTGATACGCGGGCCCCCAGATCGCGCGCAGGATCATCGGATGCGTGAGCAGCTTGCCCCGGTTCTCCGCGAGCAGGCGCAGCAGGTCGTACTCGATCGGCGTCAGCGAGACCGGCGCGCCGGCCATGGTCACGGCACGTTTCTCGAGGTCGATCCGGACCTCGCCGACCTCGACGACCGGATTCGTCGACGGAGCCGCGCGCCGGAGTGCGGCACGCAGCCGCGCCAGCAACTCGTCGCCGCTGAACGGTTTCGTGACGTAGTCGTCCGCGCCGGCGTCCAGCGCTTCGATCTTCTCCTTCTCCTCGCCGACGGCGGACAGGACAAGGATCGGTGCCGTGTTCCAGCGGCGCAGCTCACGACAGACGTCCGTTCCGCGCCCGTCGGGCAGGAGCAGGTCGAGCACGATTGCCTCCGGCGGCCGCATGCCGGCCTTCATCAAGGCCTCTCTCGCGGTGGCAGCGGTCTCGACCGCGTAGCCCGCCCCGCGCAGCTTCATCTGGAGGGCGCGCAGGATCTGGGGCTCGTCGTCGACGACCAGCACTCGAATGCCGCTCATGTCCCGAGCCTCTCGACGGCGCGCACGGCCGGGAAGGCGAGTGCGAACGTCGTGCCGCGCCCAGGATCGGATTCGATCCAGAGCCGTCCGCCGTTGAGTTGGACGAAGCCGCGTGCAATCGCGAGCCCGAGCCCGGAACCGCTGCCGTGGAACGGCTCGAAGATCGACGCTCGCTCATCCCGCGCGATTCCGGGCCCGTGATCGGTGATGCGCAGGATCACTTCCGGTCCTGCAGATTCCGCGCGCAGCTCGACCGGATCCGTGACCGACGAGAACTTGAGTGCGTTCTCCAGCAGGTTGACGAGTGCATGCTCGAGTTGCGCGGCGTCGACGCTCACCGGTGGCGAGTCCTCCGGGACGGACACTTCGATCCGGGCGTTCTCAGGCCCGATTGCCTCGAGCGCGCGCGCGATCAGGCCGTCGACCGTCCAGAGCTCGGGGACCGGCCGGGCCGCGCCCGCTTCGAGTCGCGACAGATCGAGCAGGTTGCCGACGAACCGGTCGAGCCGTTGGATCTGCAGGCGGATCGACGAGTGAAGCTCTTCCCGCTCGTCGGGGGTGAGGGACTCGCCTGAGTCCTCGAGCACGTCGCTCGCGGTCATGATCGCCGTGATCGGCGAGCGCAGGTCGTGGCTCACCGACCGCAGAACCGCCGTCTTAACCGCGTCGCTTCGGCGCAGCGTCTCGGTCTCGCGAAGCTCCCGCGCGCGCCGGCGCGCACGCGCCGCGAGCTCGCTCACGCTGATTGCCGTGACGATGTAGACGGCGAGTGCGACCCAGTTCTCCGAGTCGGCAAGCCTGAGCGTGTGGGTCGGTGGGAGGAAGAAGAAGTTGAAGGCAACCATGCTGACCACCGAGACCGCAACGGCGTAGGGGAGACCCCAGAGAGCAGCGACGGGGAGCACGGCGAAGAGGTAGAGAACGCCCAGACTCAGGACCGGCGCGACGGGCTCGAGCGCGAAGATCACCGCAGTGACAATCGCGACTGCGCCGAGGCTCGAGAGTGCAGCTCGTGCTCGCATCAACCTACGACAAAGGGTACGCCCGGGCGTCACTTAAGAACGTCTGAAGATTTCCTGCGGGGGAAGGCCCGAGCCGCATGGCGCCCGCTAGCGTGCGCAGCGAGGGCGCGGCGCGTGGTCGAGACAACAATGGACGTCGTCAAGCGGGTCGTCGTCGGCCGGCCGCGGGCGACCGGCGAGATGGGCGAGACCCTCCTGTCGAAGACGCTCGCGCTGCCGATCTTCGCGTCCGACCCGCTGTCGTCAGTCGCCTACGCGACGGAGGCCGCGCTCGCGGTCCTCCTCGCCGCCTCCGCAACGTCTGGCCACCTGGTCCTACCGATCTCGATCGCCATCGCCGCCGTCCTGGCGATCGTGGTCCTGTCCTACACGCAGACGGTGCAGGCGTACCAGACCAGTGGCGGCGCGTACGTTGTCGCGAGGGACAACCTGGGGACGCTCCCGAGCCTCGTCGCGGCAGGGGCTTTGCTCGCGGATTACATCCTCACCGTCGCGGTGTCCGTCACCGCCGGCGTGTTCGCCCTCTCCTCGGCGGCTCCGTCGTTGAGCGGACACAAGGTGGCGGTCTCCCTCCTCTTCGTACTGATCCTCACACTCGTAAATCTTCGCGGCGTGCGGGAGTCGGGAATCCTGTTCGCGCTCCCCACATATGGGTTCGTTCTGGCAATGCTCGCGATGATCGGTACCGGAGTCGGGAAATGTGCGGTGGGCACCTGCACGCAGGCCCACGTGCCGGATCCCCTCGCGACGGGTGCCGGAGCGGTCGGCGTGTTCGTCGTTCTCCGCGCGTTCGCCTCCGGCGCCGCTGCGCTGACCGGCGTAGAGGCGATCTCGAACGGCGTGAGCGCGTTTCGTCCACCGCCCGGAAAGAACGCGGCACGCACGCTCCTGATCATGGGCGCGATCGCGATCACGCTGTTCATCGGCGTCTCGTACCTGGCTGTGCACGTGCATGCACGCCCGAGTGCGACCGTTTCGGTCGTGTCGGAGATCGCGCGCGCCGTTTTCCCGTCGTCGTCCTGGACGTCGTTCATGTACTACGCGGTGCAGGGCCTGACCTTCGCGATCCTCGTCCTGGCTGCGAACACCTCGTACCAGGGCTTCCCGCGGCTCGGTGCCGTGCTCGCGCGGGACCGGTTCTTCCCACGGCAGTTCATCAACCTCGGCGACCGGCTCGTCTACTCGAACGGGATCATCGTACTCGCGGCGATCGCGTCGTTCCTGATCTGGATCTTCCACGCGGACGTGCTCGCCTTGATCCATCTCTACGTGATCGGTGTCTTCACGGCCTTCACGCTCTCGCAGGCAGGAATGGTGCGTTACTGGGTGCGCCGGAGGGACCCGGGTTGGCGCAAGAGCGCGACGCTCAACGCGGTCGGCGGCACGGCGACCGGGGTGGTCGCACTGCTCGTTATCCAGGCAAAGTTCACGAGCGGCGCCTGGGCGGTCATCGTTGCGATTCCGCTGATGATCGTCGGCTTCTACGCCGTCAACCGGCACTACCGGAAGGTCGAGCGTCGTGTTCGTGCGGGAGCGGCGGCGGTCGCGGCGGCGCCGCCTCCGACGAACGAGGTCGTGCTCTACGTCGATTCGGAGGACGCGGCGCTGCGCGAAGCGCTCTGGTATGCGCGGCAGATTGCGGGCGACGACTTCCGCGCCATTCATGCGCGTGGCGCTCACACAGATCCCGGGATCAGACCGCGCTTCCGGAGCCTTACGGACATCCGGCCCGACCTTCAGGTCCTGGAGCCCGAGGACGGCCGGGTCGATGCCGTGATCGAGTACCTCTGGGCGCTGCCGCGCGGAGAGTCGAACTTCGTCACCGTGATCATCCCCGAGCTCTTCAGGCGGCGCTCTCTGCTGGCGGCCATTTCGCGGCGCACAGAGTTCTCGCTCAAGCTGCGCCTGCTGACGGAGCCGGGCGTCGTGATCACGGACGTGCCTGTGCTCGCGCAGAACGGCGAGCTGCCCGAACCGAAACGCGCCGTCTGCCGCATCCTCGTGTCGGGCGCCCACGCCTCCTCGATGCGGGCGGTCAACTACGCCAGAACGCTCGGATTTCCGGACACGCGCGCGGTGTTCTTCGCCTTCGATCACGAAGAAGCGCAGCGGCTCCGCGACGACTGGGCGGCGAACGCGCTGAGCGTTCCGCTGGAGGTGGAGGAAGCGCCGTTCCGGGACATCGGCGAACCGCTACTGCGTCACCTCCGCGGCATCACACACGATCCCGAGACGGTCGCAGTCGTGATCATGCCCGAGCTGATCTTCAGCGGCCCGCAGCGACTGCTGCACAATCAGCGTGCGCTCTACATCAAGCGTCTGTTGCTCTTCGAACCGCGTGTGATCCTGACGAGCGTGCCGTACCGGATGGGTTAGACCGTGAGGCCGGGGACCGAGGCCGGCGTGACAGCGACCAGTAGGCCGAGGGTGACGATCGACACTGCGATCGGAGGAGCATGTCGCGTTCGCCCAGGCCGTCGAGGAGGCGTTTGCAGCCGCTCAGAACAGCGGCGAAACAGCAGCGCAAGGTGACACGGTTGACGCCCAAGAAAGCGGAGGCACGCAGACGCACCCAGAGGCACACGACGGCGAAACAGCGCGGGGCCCAACAGGGCAAAGCGGGGCACACGCGCCCGTTCGTGAACGGCAAGAAGACGGCCGCAATCAGGATTTGCAGCCGAGCGCGAAGGAGCGTAAAGGAGCACACGTCGACGATTCGCGGCCCACTTCGCCTCAGTTCCGCTCACCACGATCGCCGATCGCGGCGGCGTTTGCGGCCTCCCCCAGTTGACACAGTTGACACCTAAAAGGCGGATTTCCAAGGTGACACAGGGTGACAGCGTAAAAGGCGGATCTCCGGGCGTAAAAGGCGGATCTCCGGGCGTAAAAGGCGGATCTCCGGGCGTTTGCGGCCCAGCTACGCCCAGCCACGTCCAGCCACGTCCAGCCACGTCCAGCTAGGGGCGCGTCATGGGCGGAGATCGCCGGCAGCCTTGGTATCGACCTAGCTGGAGGAAGGGGAACGGTGGGAACGCCTGAAAGGCGGATCTCCGCGGCCCGGTGGCACGGATGGCACACCCGACAAAGGAGAATCTCGGGTGCACGTAACGCACGTTCAGCTGACCGCCCGCGTCCTGCTCGGGGGCGACTCGGTTCTGTCGGTCTGGTTCAAGCCTGGGCAGACACCTGAGCGATCGAAGCGACCGCCGCTCGGAGAGGAGGAGCTGGCGAGACGTGAGCGCTTGGGCCTGTCTAATTCGGACCTCTAGTAACACGCGCGCGAGCCGCGTAGCTTCGAGCTGAGCGCCGGGAGGTTCGACCGAGCTAACGACGACGGCCCGGAAGCGTCTCGCCGCTCGTGACCCTCGAATCCACACTCCGCCGCTCAACGGCCAACCTGGCTACGGGAGCGCCGTGCCGGCTGCGGGGGCAACACGGGGGCGGCTGGGTTTGATCGCCCGCTTACCTAGCCGACACGGTTCCCGAGCCGGAACCCTCTGCGGCTGGCCTGGACCGCCGACGCCATCGGTGTTTACCTGCGGGTGCAAGTCAGTTACGGTGAACGTCTCGTATACGCGACGTGAGAGGCGGTGGGTCGATGACCCTTCTGCGGCCTCAGAACGTTGCTGCGGCGTTAGTCCGCACCGCGCAGGGGAACGCGGTTGCTGGAAGGCCCACGCCGGGTGGGCGGCGGCTGCTCGGTTGGCTTCTCGCACTGGCCGTCTCGGTCGGGCTTTGCGTTGCTACATCGGCTGGCGCCAGAAGCGCCGGGGCTCACGCGAGCGCGTTGCGGCCGTTGGAACGGTCCGTTCTAACTGAAATGAACGCTCTTCGGCGTCAGCGCGGTCTAGTGCCGCTTCGGTTGTCCGCCGGGCTCGCTGCTGCGGCTCGTCGCCATTCGATGGAGATGGCGAACCGGGGCTATTTCGGCCACAACTCGGCGAGCGGTGAGGTCTTCGGCCGGCGCATTGCCCACTTCTATCCGATCGGCGCTCACAGCTCTTGGTGGGTGGGCGAGAATCTGCTGTGGTCCTCCGCTGAACTGAACGGCGCGGCTGCTCTCAACGTCTGGCTGAATAGCCCCGAGCATCGCGCGATCATGCTGAGTGCGCGCTGGCGAGACGTGGGTGTGGGGGCGGTTTACACCCGTTCCGCGACAGGCGTATATGGCGGCCGCGACGTGACGATCGTGACCGCCGACTTCGGCGTCCGCAGCTAGCGCGGGGTGAAGTGGTTCTTGAGGAGCCCGGCGCCGAGCGCTCTCCCCCCGGAGACCGTCAGCCCCTAGGCGCGAGCAGCCCCGGGCTCTTTCAAGAGATGCCTACTCGACGGTTGCTCTTGCGTTCTGGCGTAACGTCCAGGGCCCTGTGTTCGTCGATGTCGTCCTGACTGCGGCTCACTAGAATGGCTATCGGCGGGTCTGCGGCCTCCTTTGGCCCTGCGGCCATTCTCTCCCCTGGTCGTCCGTGTCAGAGACTGCGGCTTGGAGACCTAGGGAGCGTCCGGGTTGACTCCTCCGGGCTCTCCCGCCCGCCACGGATGCGGTTTGCTCGCTCCCACTCCCCGGCAGAGCCGCCGGGGGCGACGGTGTTCGGACCACGGAGCGCTGCGCTCTACAAGCTCCGCCGGCGGGCACTCGACCCAAAACGTCAATCACCGATCGAGATCGCGGGCAAAGCAGACGTTGTCACGTGTTTCCAATCTGGACATCAGGTCCTCCGGGGTGCGCTTTAGTGTGCATCGGCATGGACCTCCCCAGACTCCTTTTTGCCGGAGCTGTGACCGTGTTCATGGCTGGATCGCTCGCATCGTTCGGCGGACTCGGCGACGCCGCCACGAGCACGAAGCGCTCGCTCGTTGCCGTCAAGAAAACTCTGACACGCTCATCACATAAGGACGCCCTCGAAACCAACACCCCCGCAGCCGATCAGTACGCGCCGGCCAAGGTGGCCATCTGTCACAACGGCCACACGATCGTGATCAACAGATCGGCACTGCCGGGACACCTGCGCAACGGCGATACGAGCGGACCATGCCCGGAAATCGCGGGCGTGCATGCTGCACGCAAGCGCGATGCGGCACTGGCCGCCATCACCACAGAAGACGCACTCGCAAGCACCGGCCTGTACCTTGGAGCGACCGTACTGACCTCGCTGCTGCTGATGACAATCGGCGTGACGCTGAGGCGACGAACGAGGCCGCAGGAACCCGATCGCTAGCAGCTAGGCACGTCTCATTCGCCGAACTCGCGCTCAGCGCAAAGCGGGCAGTAGACATCTTGGCGCGGCCGTTCGCCGTGGACTCAGCTACGAAGCCCTGTCAGGTCTCACCACCGCTAGGCGCCAGGTAGTCACGGAGCGGTTTTCCGTCGGTCACAGCGCTGCGATGCTCGAGAAGGATTTCGGTGAAATGCGCGAGTGCGAAGTGCTCAACCTGAACGAGATCCGGTTCTCTCCCCAGATCCTAGAGCTGCCTTGCAGCGGCGAGCCTTACATCTGGGCGTACTTGAGAGCGACGCGCCGGGCGAGCCCGAGCGTCCCGCCGTAGTCTTCCCGACTCGACGTCACCAGGACGACCTCGTCGAGCCCCGGATACACGACGAGCGCCTGTCCGAGATAGCCGTGTGCTGCGAAGAACGGCTGCTCGCTCGTCTCGACCCACCAGTCGTAGCCGAAGCCGTGCGTTACGCGCTGACGTGGTGCTACGCGGATGTGCGTGCGGGTTGATGTCCCCACCCAACCCGCTGGGATGAGAGTCCGGCCCTTCCAGACGCCTTGGTCGAGGTAAAGCTGGCCAAAAGCGAGCAGCTGGCGCGGTCGCAGGAGCAGTCCCGACCCCCCATGCGACCCGGGCCATTGCACATTGCGGATGCCCATCGGTCTGAACAGGTGCTGACGCGCGTAGTCGGCCGCGGACACTCCGGTGACGCGGGCGATGATCGTGGCAAGCAGGTCGCTCGAGCCGCTGTCGTAGTTGAACGTCGTGCCCGGCCTGTTGACCAGCGGCCGCGCCGCGAGCGCCGACGGGTCCGTCTCGCCGAAGTTGAGCTGCCGTCCGTAGCCGGCCGTCATCGACAACAGGTGCCGGATGCGGATGCGCGGGTTCGTACCCGCGATGAAGTCCGCTACGCGCTCGTCTACGCTCTCCAGCTGACCTTCGGCGAGCGCGATGCCGACGAGTGCCGAGACGACGCTCTTGGTGATGGAGAAGATGGGTACGCGATCGGTCGCCTTCAGACCGCCGTAGTAGCTTGAACGGACGACCCGGCCGTGCTTGGCGACCAAGATGCTCGTGACTCCAGGCACCGGGCTCTCAGCCGTGCCGCCGCTGGCGCATCCTGCGGCGATCAGCGCGACCGCAACGGTCGAGAGGCAAGCGCGCATCCCGCTTACAGTAGGACGTTGAGCGTTAAGCGCGGTCGAATCGCGACGCGGCGACTCTTTCGCGAGGAGCATGCAGAACCGCCAACGCATCGGTCACCGACAACTCGCCGAGTTCGCGTTCCGCAGTCTCGGCGTTCAGGAGGTTGCGGTTCCTGACCGCCCGGGTGAATCGGCCGTGTGCTCCGCTGCGACGTCATAGCTGGCCGCTTGGGGCGACGGCGAGCGAATCCTACTCGGCGGGTGCTTCCTCGCTGACGAGTCGGAGCGCGGCGCGCTCTACATCATCCTCCGGCGGCCACTCGATCCAGAACGACTCTGCCGTCTTGTCGTCGAGCAGCTCGACCCGGAACGGCGTCACTGAGAGCGGCGTGAAGCCCACGACGGCATAGCGTCGCCCGTTGTAGGTCACTTCCTCTCCCATACGCATTGCCGCAGTTGCGCGCGCACGCTTGCCGGTTGCGCCCGCGCTCTCATCTTTACCGCAGCGTGACTGGCGTCAAGTGCTCGACCGACGCTTGAACCTTGAAAGCGGCTTTGGCGCCGCCAGCGGATCGATCGTTCGCTGGAACAGCGTCCAGGCGCGACGCCGAAACTCAGGCGAGGGCTGGGGTAGCAGCGGCCCGCTCTGAGCGTCCGGCTGCGGCCTCCGGTGCTCAGGCGCTTTTGTCACTTCTGACCTCATAACGTCCCCCACTTGAAACGGATACGGCCACCGGCCAAAACCAGGTTCTAACGCTCGGTGCCCACCGCATCGCGATAAGCCGCCGCGAGCGGCCGCAGGGTCAGAGGCACTCGAACGTCGTCCCGGGACGGCCGCTGTCGAGCTGGCCGGGGTCGCGGATCCACGACGAGTCGCGGCCGCCGATCGGGCCGCCGTCCTAGCCCGCGCCCGGCTAGCCCCAGCTTCGGCGACGCCGTCGCTTACTAGTGCTCGCTGATTATGCGGGCCACGCGCTGGCGCGTGAGATTGACAAGCCTGCCTAGATCCGCGTAGCTCGCCCCCGCCCGATGCGCGGAGGTCAGGGGCCGAGAGTTCGACCCCGCGCCGACCTAATGACCGGTCGACTCGTTAGCGAGCTCGTGTGCCCGTTCAAGACGCCCGAGAAGCTCATCTACCAACGACGCCTCTTCCCGCAGACGCTCCTCTTCTCCGGGCTCCATAATGGCGCCGCCTTCGATCCGCCCCAACACATGCCTGTACCACTCGAGCAGCTCCGCCAGTTGCGGTCGGAGATCAGGTCGCTTCTCCTCGGGCATCCGCTTCGAGTGTATGCCCGCTCAACGCAAGTGACGCCCGCCGGGGAAAGAGGTCTGTGGGAGGACCTTCCGCCGAATCGCGCAATCGGGCAGCAATCCGCACACAGCGAGGTTCGACCGGTTCGGGACCGGATCTAAGTTCGCCCGGTAGAAAGCCGACGTGGCGCCCTTCGGGCGCTTCGTCGTTTGCAAGCAGCTCCTGAATGAGATCGAATGGACGGAGCGAACGTGTGTCGTCAAAAGGAGGTGCGTCTTCAGCATTATCCTGTGGGTCATCATCATCGTCGTCGTCCTCCTCGCGCTCGGCTATTTCGCGCGCGGCAGGCGCCGCTAAGCAGCCGGAATACGACGACACGACGGGGCGCCTTTTGGGCGCTTCGTCGTTAGGCCAACTCACGACGGGGATCGAAAACTTGCGCGGGCGCAAGAATCACCTCAGCGCAAACAGAAAACTGGCCCTACGGAGTCGAACTCTGTTTGCCTCAGCTCTGATGCCTCACGTGCCAGGAGGCGCGTCGGCGTACCTTGGGGCTTCGGCCGGAATTCTGGCTGCAGGGCCAGTGGAGACCATCGTACACCTCAGTTTGTGATTCGTGTTGCGAGCTGTTTTTGTCTCCCGCGATTGTCGGGTGTCCGCGCCGTCCTAGGGCTCAAGCGATCGGCGCCGAGATGTTCGTCCCCCGCCCCGGCCTCCGCACGCCTTCACCCTTTCGAGGGAGGCCCAACTCTGTAGGCCCCTGTACCGTCGATCGCGGCGTCGCGGGGGAGGAGGAGTCTGCGGCCAGTCACCTCTACCCCCGCGCGTCGATCCCTAGCCCGACCGTCGTTGCCCCCCGCGCCTGCTCGCGGCCGAGTTTTCGGCGCGGACTATTAGGCAACAACCACCTGTGCTCGTAGCCGCCTCCACAGTCGCGATCGTTGCTATCGCCGCGGCGGTCATCGTCGTTGCGCTTCTGGTCTTCTACATCTTGCCCCGCGGCGGCCGACGCAAGCGGCCACCACGGACTTAGCCCCGCGCGCAGCCTTTCGCCAAACCCTCCTAGTGCTCGTCCGGCTAATTCGCGGACACGTCGACGGGGCGGTCGCCGTCTCGTGCCGACCCGCCTCGGGCAGCCGCTTCAAGTTCGGTCGCACGAACGTGACCTGCTCCGCCGCCGACAAGACCGGCAACACGGCAACGGCACGGTTCACCGTCACGGTAAAACGTAAGCGCTAACACGCTTCAGATCACCTTCTTGGTCCCGCGCTGGGCCGATGTCGGCGCGGCAGGTGACGCGGGCCTGCGTGGCGTTCGGCGGTCACGCCGGAGGAGTAACTGAGCGCTGACGACGACCCGTGAGCCCAGTGACCGCGCAAGGCTTCAGGGAGCCCAAGCGGCCGTCAATCCTTGGCGGTTAGCAGGGGATCCAACCGCCGTTGCACTTGGGCTCCCTATTGAGGACGTCTGTTGTCGCGAACACTTGCGGAGCCGTCCCTCATCACGGGAGCCAGGCCGGGATTCGCGCGCCAAGTCCCGTCCGCCAGGCACCCCGGGGGAAGGGTTCAAGGGAGCCTGGTTGGCCTAGCTCCCGACTACATTGTGCCCTGCAAACGCGGCTCTTCGCGGCGCACAAAACCCCGTCTAGCTGGCGGGCTCGTTCTCGCTGGAGTCAAGGAGATCGAGAAGGTGAGCGCCGGGGCGCCGTAGGTGCGGGGCGACTCGCGCCGCCCGCTCTCTCTACTGCTCGCCGCGCAGCTTCGACTTCGCCTCGCCGATGTGGCGCAGGGCTTCTGTGACGTGAACGGAAACCTCGCCGCTCGTCGCCGTGAGCGCCTTCTCGAGGTGCATCGCCGCGTTGTCCAGCTTGTGGCTCGCCTCGGAGGCTCGCACGTTCCAGGTCTCGGGCGGTGGTTCAGCGTTCACAGCCAGGCATCCTAGTTCGCCGACACCGCCCGCTCGTCGAGCTCGATCGGCTCGACCGTGAGCGTTCCGGCCCAGCCGGGCTCGTCGTTTAGCGCGTCCTCGAGCGCTGCCTGAGCAACCTCTTCGCGGAGGAACAGGTCGATCGCCTCTGAGTCTCCGAGCTCGACGAGCACGTAGGCGCGCATGGACCGATGCTGCGGAGAAGTCTGGAAATTGCGGACGCCAAGATAAACCGTGAACCAGCGGATCCCGGCCGGCCGAGTGCAGCCGCGCAACAACCCGCTTGTCAATCGCAGCGGATGCGTAGAAAGTACGCGCGCGACCGAATCAGAGCTCGAGCACGACATCCGGCGGGGCTTAGACGAAGACTGTTCACCGAATAGGGACACAGGAGCCGCTACCGTTGGTGTCGAACGCTACGCACGCCCAGGGTTAATCGTTCGGCCTTTCTCTCCCCAGGTCGAACGACTGCGGGGGCATCACCAGCCACCTGAGATCAGCCCAGAAGGCCGCGCCTCTGGAGGCGGCAGTGCGCAGTCGGGCCCCCACGGTGTCTGCCGTGGGTCATATCGCTCTGTCATACCGATCAGATGAACTAAAGACGCTCTAGGACCGTCGTACTATCGAGTCGTGTCGCTTGCCGAAGCTCCTTTCGATCTCGTAGACGCGAAGCTCGCCGCGCCGTTTCGCCGGCCGGGCACGGTCGCCAAAGCGAGCGCGATCGCACGGCTGTGCGCGTCCCGATCACCGTTGGTGACCGTGATCGCGCCTGCCGGGTACGGCAAGACCACCCTGCTTGCCCAATGGGCCGAGGCAGACTCGCGCCCGTTCGCCTGGGTCGCCCTCGACCGGCAAGACGATAACGAGCTGATGTTCATGCGCTACATCGCAGTCGCGATCCATGGCGTCGCGCCACTTCCTCCTGTCGTCTTCGAAACGTTGTCAGGACCGGCGGCGTCCACCTGGACGACTCGCGTCCCCCACCTCGGCCGCGCGCTGGCTGAGCTCGACTGTGCGCTGGTGCTCGTGCTCGACGATCTGCACGCCGTCGCCAATCAGTCCTGCCTGGATGCACTCGTGGCGCTGCTTCGGTACGTCCCGGCGGGCTCGCAAATCGTGATCGCGAGCAGAGAAGAGCCGGCGCTACCGCTTGCACGCTGGCGCACAGAAGGACGAGTGGAGGAGATCGGTGTCGTCGACCTGCGCATGGACGAGCAGGAAGCGGAGCACCTGCTCAGAGTTGCGGGGGTCGAGTTCGACGCAGAGGAAGTCGTCGACCTGACCGAGCGAACGGAGGGCTGGCCTGCCGGCCTATACCTCGCAGCGTTGTCGCTGCAGGCCGGGGCCACGAGCACGACGGGCGTCAAGGGGTTCGACGGCGATGACCGGTTCGTGTCCGAGTATTTTCGCCTCGAGCTGCTCTCCCGGCTGCCAGAAGCCGAGGCCGAGTTCCTCAAGTACACCTCGATTCTGGATCGGATGTGCGGGGGCGTTTGCGACGCCGTGCTCCAGGCCACGGACTCGGCTCGCACCCTGGAGGCGCTCGAGCGTGCGAACTGTTTCGTCGTGCCGCTCGACCGGCATCGCGAGTGGTGCCGCTACCACCATCTGTTCGGCCAGTTGCTCCGCAACGAGCTCGAGCGGAGCGAGCCGGACCTGGTGGCCGAGCTCAACCGGCGAGCAATGGCTTGGTCCACTACCAACGGCTTCTTGGAGGCGGCGATCGTCTACGGGCACGCCGCCGGCGAGACATCCGCCGTCGCCGGATTGATCGACGAGCTCGTCCTTCCCCTGTACTACGACGGCAGAAGGGAAACGGTCGAAGAGTGGCTCGGATGGTTCACGGAGGACGAGTTGGTTCTGTATCCAGCGCTCGCCGTTTACGGCGCCTGGTTTCATGTGCTGATTGGGCGCCCCGAGGATGCCGAACGCTGGCTCGCTCTCGCCAACGGGGCGACGTCGACGATCCCGCTCTCGGACGGCAGCGCCACGATCGAGCCCTGGATCGCCACGCTGCGGGCGCACATGATGCCAAACGGGGTCGAGCAGTCACTCGCCGACGCCGAGTTGGCGCTCAAGGCGCTCTCACCGGCGAGCTCTTGGATCCCGGTGGCGCTGGGGATTCGCGGCGTTTCGCATGCGCTGCTGGGCGCGACCGACCGTGCAACCGACGACCTCACCGCCACGGTCGACCAGGGGTTGCAGGTTGGCGCGTTTGAAGACGTTTTCGTCGCGCAGGCGCAACTCGCGCTCCTCGCTGCCCGGCAAGGGGCCTGGGGCGACGCCGCCGACTACGCACGGGCCTCGCATGCGCTCGTCGAAGAAGCAGGCCTCGGCGAGTATTCGACGAGCGCCATCGCGTTTGTCGTCACCGCACGCGTCGCACTCCACGAGGGCCGCGTGGATGATGCTCGCCTGGCGCTGGCGCGCGCCCACCGACTCCGGCCGTTGCTCGACCACGGCCTTCCCTGGTTCACGGTCCAGGTCGGGCTCGAGCTCACCCGCGCGCATCTCGCGCTCGGCGAAGCGAGCGCCGCCCGCACCGTGCTCACCGAGACCGAGCAAGTCCTGGAGCTCCGCCCGCAGCTCGGCTCACTCGTCGACGAGGCAAGAGCGCTCCACGAACGCGTGGCTGCGACGTCCGGGCCGGCCGGGGCGTGGGCGATGAGCCTCACCGGCGCGGAGCTCCGGCTGCTGCCCTACCTGGCGACGCACCTCACGGTTCCGGAGATCGCAAAGAGGTTGTTCGTTTCCCGCAACACCGCGAAGACCGAAGCCGTCTCCATCTACCGCAAGTTCGGCGCTTCGTCGCGCAGCCAGGCGATCGAGCGAGCGATCGAAGTCGGGCTCCTGGATAGATCGATCTTTCCACCGCGGACACATCTCTTCGAGGACGCATGAACGTTGCGAAGCGAGCGGCTGTCGAAGTTCATGCGATCTGTATGACGAAGACCGGAGCGTCCGCACCGATAGTTCCCTGAGCAAGAGACGGACCGTCGAGGCCGAGTCCGTCATGCTCACGAAAGGGAAGAGTCATGAGCGACGCACCCGCCGACCTGTCCCTCGCAACCTACTCCAACCTAGGGGCCGCGGTTTCGCTGTGATGTCCGACTACATGGAGCACCTGCGTCGGCTCGCCCTGCACGACGATGCGTTTCTCGAAGCGATAGCCGTCGACGGCAGTTCGTTCGCGACGCACGTCATCGACGAGAGGACGGAGGCACTCGCTCGCGTGGCGGCCACGGTCGCCGTCGACGGAGCGATTGCCTCGTTCCAGCGCGTCGTGGCGTACGCCCTTGCGGCCGGAGCGACGAGCGACGAGATCGTCGCCACGCTCGAGGCGGTGACACCTGTGATCGGCGCAGCGCGCACCGTCGTTTGCGCGCCGAAAATCGCGTTGGCGCTCGGTTACGACGTCGAGCAAGCCCTCGAGTAGCGCACACGGCACGCGTTCACTGGTAACTCTCGTCTCATCGGCATGACGAAGAGTCGCGTCACGCTTTTATCACCCGAATTTGGACGATGTTCCGCTGCGTCCGACACGCCACTGTCACGAGCGATCCGTCTTCGGAAAGGAGCATGTTCGATGGCATCACCAGCGATACCACAAGACAGGGCAGTCGCAGCGTCAGACTCGTGGACCGGGTGGATCGTCTTCGCCGGGTTCGTGTTGATCATCGTCGGCGCCATCGACGCGCTGCAGGGTCTCGTCGCGATCGTCAAGGACGACTACGTTGTGGCGACGCCGAAGGGCGTTGCGATCGTCGATGTGACTGCATGGGGTTGGGCGACGCTGATCTGGGGCGTGGTGCTGGTCCTCGCCGGCCTAGGATTGCTCGGCGGGGCCGGCTGGGCGCGCTGGCTCGCCATCATCGGCGTGGCCATCAATGCGATCGGGCAAATGGCATTCATGGCGAACTACCCGCAGGCGTATCCGCTCTGGAACGTCCTGATCGTCGCTCTCAACATCGTCGTGCTGTACGCGTTGACCGCGCACTGGCGTGGCTTCAAGAACTCTCTCGGCTGATTCAGGACTCCGACGCCGATCGAGGGACGCGGCTCGTCCGTATCCCTCGATCCGCGGATCGCTCTGAATTCGCGACGGCCGGA
>Ga0307305_10000294_pt1 | contig 16944 bp, 18 predicted proteins | sample ER_DNA_186_FD_194512 | JGI IMG/M metagenome (GOLD analysis project Ga0307305, IMG submission 194512) | Bulk soil microbial communities from the East River watershed near Crested Butte, Colorado, United States - ER_DNA_186 | ecosystem: Environmental > Terrestrial > Soil > Floodplain | place... | reverse complement strand
GCCAATATCCAATTTGCGCTAACAGGTATGATCTTTTTCATGTTCGTTCTAATCCGCTCCATTGCGGATGGTGATGACGGCCGGCGTTTTTCCGGGCCGATACATGGAAGCGCCGTAGCAGATCGCAGCACTCTCTTTGCGCGCGTAACGGACTTCGGGCTGTCCGTAGCACTCGTGCCCTTTTTCTTTATTCTCGCGCAATTGCTTCTCGTATTCGTCGCGGGTAAAACCTTCTACAACTTCATCGCTGCTCACCCCGTGGAATCGCAGATACGCCTCATAGTTATCACACGATTCCTTGAGATTCGCGGCCCAACGCTCGATGTAGGAACAGTTAGCCGTCTTTGTGCTGCCGGGAATTGTCACGTATCGATTTTCAGTGAGCGTGAGAAACGCCGGCTCCCCGGGAAGGGGAACCGGGGTTGCATAGTTTGGCGATAATTGGATGAGCTTTCGCTTATTGAAATCGAAAGCCTCGACTGTGTCGCCATTCGTGCTGTCGAGATGGCAGCTAAAGAATGTTAGCCGCAGTGGCCCTTCGAAAAGAAACTGTTGATCTTTATTTCCCTTAATGTGCAGCGGCTGGAACGATGGGAAGCCGAGCAGCCGGCCGATCTGTGTTTCCTGGCCCGATTTTGAATCGCGGAACCACATCACCCAGTTCAGCACCTCCTCCGGGCCTTCACCCTCTTTCCCTTTGCGCCAGAAGATTTCGCCCGATCCATCCGGCGCCTTAATGATTTCTGGCGGGCGGTCTGTTGCATCAGTCACAGCATCCAGTGCTGTCACGCTCGAATGTTCCGGCTGCTCCGCGCCCTCGCCTGTCGCGGCAGGCGAGGCGGACTCTTCTTGCGCCGGAGTTGGTGAAGATGACGGGGCTTCCTCTTCTCCGCCACTCGTGAAATAAGGCGAACTTTTCGCTGCGGAATACCAATCGGGCGCGGCATCGACCTTCTTCAACTTCGTGCCGCGAGGATCGATGCTCCAAAATTCTCGCGTATCATTTGGTTTCTCGCGGGTGAACACAATTGTTTCCCCATCGGATGCGAAAATCGGATCGCTGTCTTGTCCGGAATTGTCGTTGGTGAGCTGTCGCAACAACTTTCCGTCTTCACGATAGAGATAAAGGTGAGAATGACTTGTGCCTTTGGCTTGTAGGTAACGGATCGCCACGACGATTTCGGAGTCGCCGCGCGAAATCGGCGGCGTTGAAAGTAGCAGCAAACCCACAAGGCCCCATAGCCGGAGCGTTTTCAGGTCGCTAGACTAAGAAATTCGAGCGTGCAGTGTCAATGCTCGCTCTGCTAAGATTCATCCATGAATTGCAGGCGACTGATCGCGATAATGATGGTGATCTTGTTTCCTGTTTCTACTTACGCTGCAAACGCGTTTTTTGACGCCAACAACGACAAGCCGGTGTCCGCAACTTTTCGAGGAACACAGTGGGGCGATGACATCGAGGAGGAAGAAATCCCACTCACTGTGAGCGTGGTTACAACACGAATTGCCAAGATGGATTGGGGCGCAATTTTCAAAATCGAATTCACCGATGCCACATCGCGTGCGAGAAATCCTGCGGGCGTCCGCCCGAAAAAGCGCGAAATTCGGCCGGATTATTTCATCGTAACAGATGATCGGATCGTTCTGCTAAATGAAGAAGATAATGACGCCGCAGCTAAGAAGATTTCGACGCTCGACAAACCTCCGGAATTCGAACCGAACGACATTTACGGCATCACCAGCGGCAGCTTCGAACACCAGGAGGGGGAGTGGAAGACAACAATCAAATTGAAAAGCGACCTCTGCATCTACGAGGCGACCCATCCCTCCGGGCATTTCAAAAAAATCGTCTGGAAAAAGGGCGTCGGATTGGTTGAATACGCGAGTGGCTACGGCGCCCATGCCGACGGCTACCGATTGAAGCGCGTGGCAAAGGGGTAATATTGGAAATCCGCCCACCCTTTTCAGAAATCTGAAGCTTATGCAGAACCTCCTTTATTTACCGTCGCCGATTTCATTTTTTATCGTCTCGGCGATTACCTCCTTCGTTAGCCTGGTCGGGCTTTACCTGGTGCGAAAAAAGTATTCGGCCGAAGTGTTAAAGGAAAATCACGAAGTCGCCGCAATCATTTTCAACGCTTTTGGCCTCTTCTATGGGGTGCTAGTGGCGTTTGTGGTGTTTGTTACCTGGAACGGCTACGACGAGGCAACGAAAAGTCTGCAAATGGAGGCGAGCGAGGCTCTGGACCTTTTTCATAACGCCGAAGCATTTCCGGACTCTCCCAGGAAAATCATACAACAGGGAGTGAGAGATTACGTTGCTGCGGTTTACAACGATGAAGTCCCGAGGATGTCAGAGGGAGAGATCAGCCTTTATTCCGGCGGAGCTCACACCACTCTGAGAGTCTTGTTTTCTCAGGTGGACACGAACTCGATTCCCAACAGAGAACTCTATGCCGAATCGCTGCGATGTTTAAATAGCCTGGCTCAGTACCGTCGAATGAGAATATTCGCCGGGAACGACACGGTACCACCTGTTATCTGGCTGGTATTACTTGTTGGCGGCGTATTCGCAGTGTCCTACACCTTTTTCTTTGGAATGAAAAACATCAGGGCGCAATTCCTGATTACCACTACGCTTACAGTCATGCTCAGTTCGATTTTGTTTTTGATCTATGTGCTTGATCATCCCTTTACCGGCGCAAGCAGGGTGAGCTTGGAACCTTTGACACAGGCGATGTCTACAATGCAACAGGGGATCAGTACTTTTTTTCGACCTCTCGAAGGTCCGGCAAATTCTTAATGCCGCTTCTTCTTCGTCGGCTTTCCTTTGCGCTTGGTCTTGGCCATTCTGCGCAGCTCCGCTTTGCTCATCGATTTGTACATTCCTCGCGAAGCCCCTTTGAGTGATGATTTGGAGCGTTTACCGCGCTTAGCCGCAAGCGCAGCGCCAGCCGCCATTTGCTGTTTCTTCGACTTTGCAGGCATACACTAAGAATTCGTGTCTGAAAGACGTTGCGGTTTCATCCTAATCTCATAAGACGCAGGTTTAGGGTACTCATAAGCGGGAAGGCTTAGTCTCATTAACACCTCGCTTCAGCGGGGTGTTTGGAGGCAGCTTAAGCAGAAACCGCTTTGTATCAATTTAGCGCCGGAGGCGCAGCTTCAATTTCACCCTGGGGCAACGCCCCAGAATGAAATAGAAATCACGACAAGCGCTGAAAGCGCGAGTCAATCTCGCGGCCCGGCATGGTTCCGCGCCTAATTGCGACCATCGACGTTGTTGAGGCGCGCCTTCAGCGCTTGCCGAACATGTATTTAGTTCCTGGGGCGTTGCCCCAGGCTCAACAATGACGCCCGCGCCCTTGGCGCTTCTCTCGCTGGAGGAAAACCGTTAAAAAGGTTGGCGATGGCGTAGTGTGTCGTTGCGCCCCGTTAACGCAGTGTTAATGAGAAGCCTTGCGCCAGGAGAAGTAAACCGGCACACCCGTCAACACAATGAGCATCCCGATTCCGGAGGTGGCGGGCGCGAGAAATGCAAGGTCCACAATCAACAACCCGGCAAGCACTATCGAAATGATCGGCACAACCGGATAACCCCAGGTCCGGTACGGGCGTTCTGCATTAGGTCTTTTGCGTCGCAAAACCATTACTGCGGCAATCATTAGAATGTAAAAGAGCAAATCCGCCGAGACGATGTATTCGAGCAGTTGATTGTAAACATTTCCGTAAGTCACCTCATGTGTCGCCGTGTTGATTGTTACAGTGCGCGGCAACGTAAGAAACGCAGTCCAGATTGCCTGTGCGACCAGCGCTGCCGCGGGAACATGAAAACGATTTGTGGTCGCGATTTTCTGGAAAAACAATCGATCGCGCGCCATTGCATAATACACGCGCGCTCCGGCGAGAATCAGCCCGTTATTGCAACCGAACGTGGAAATCATGATCGCTCCAGCCATGCACATCGCACCTGGCTGACCGAACACGGCGTTCATCATTGCCACAGCGACGCGATTGTGCGGCGCGCGCTGGATTTCGGGAAACGGCAGAACGGCTAGATAAGCGACATTTGCGAGCACATAGAGGACGACCACGATTCCGCAGCCGGTCACAAGCGCGCGCACAAGATTTTTGCCAGGGTCGCGCACTTCACTCCCAACGAACGTCACATTTGTCCAGGCTGTCTGGGCGAAGAGCGGGCCGACCATTGATCGTCCAAAGAGCAGCGCGAGAGCCAATCCGCCGACGAATGTGAACCCGGGCTGTGCGATCTGCGGGCTCCAGCCGTTGGCCCACGAATTCCACCAATCCGATCTCAGCGCGGCAGAATTGGCATTCCAACCCAGGCACACGCCGATCACAACCACAGCTGCCAGTGCGGCTGTTTTTGCAAAGGTGAATGTGTTCTGAATAATTTTCCCGACCTCAAGGCCACGCGTGTTGCTCCACGTCAGCAACACGATCAGGGCAATTGCGACCGATTGTTCCACCGACACGCTGATTGCGTAGCCGCCGAAGGAAATTGGCGCGATCAGGTAACTGTCCGGCGCAACTCGTGGGACGAAAACGCCGAGAAATTTTGCAAACGCAATCGCAACCGCCGCGATAGTTCCGGTTTGAATGACAAGAAACAAAGTCCAGCCATACAAGAACCCGATCGAGGTTCCGTATGCTTCGCGCAAAAACACATAAACACCGCCCGCGCGCGGCATCATGGTCGCGAGCTCGGAACAACACAACGCGCCGGTAATAGTCAGCAAACCAGCAAAAGCCCACGCGAGCAGGAGCCACCCTGGTGCGCCGCTCAATCGTGATGTTTCTGCTGACGTTATAAAGATACCCGAGCCGATCATTGACCCGATCACGATCATCGTCGCGTCGACCGGTCCGAGCGCGCGAACGAGGCTGGATGGCTGCCGCTGATTGATGTCGCTCACAACGAACTCTGCGGGGCGCTTATTCTCACGCCTTCACGTTCGAGTTGTGTTCGCAGTTCACGCGCGAATTCAACTGCGCCGGGTGTATCGCCATGAACACAAATCGTCTCGCCGCGCACATCGACATCGCGGCCTTCGACGGAGCGCACTTTACCTTCGCGCAACATCCGCAGAACGCGCTGGGCGGCTTCTTTTGGATCGTGCAACAATGCGTCCGGTCGCGTGCGCGGAACAAGCCAGCCGTCGTTCAAGTAATTGCGGTCTGCGAAAATTTCGCGCGCGATTTTCAAACCATGCGCCTCGCCGGCACGGGAAAGCTCGCTGTTGTTCGGCGCGAAGAGAATTAGCTTCGGATCAACCGATCCAATCGCGCGCGCGATCGCATCGGCCAAGTTTTTATCGCGCACCGCCATATTGTACAGGGCACCGAGCGGCTTTACGTGATTGGGCCGCACAGCGAGGGCAGAGGCGATGGCTTGAAAAATACCAAGCTGGTACGCTACGGCATCGAACACTTCTTCCTTAGGCACTTTCAGTTCCTTGCGTCCGAAATTTTCGCGATCGAAAAAACTCGGATGCGCTCCGACAGCGACTCCATGCTGCATCGCCGCGGAGATGGCGGCGTGCATCGTATCCGAATCGCCCGCGTGAAAACCAGTTGCAATATTGGCCGAGGTAATGAGCTCGAACAGCTCGGCATCGCGTCCCGATCCTTCGCCGAGATCGGCATTGAGATCGACCTGCAACTTCATGTCGTGTGCAAGCTCAGGCCGATGCGAAAAAGTTCCAATTGTCGCTCGCGGTCGACCAAAAGCGCGTGCGCCTCAGCAAGCGGAACTTCGGAAAAACGGACCTGATCGCCCGGGCGAAGCTGTGCTGCAATCGCAAGATCGACAGTGATCACGTGTGCGATTTTGGGGTAACCACCGATGGTTTGGCAATCTCTCAAAAGCAAAATCGGCTTTCCGCTCGGCGGAACCTGGACTGTGCCTGGAGCCACTGCTTCAGAGATCAGATCGACACTGTCTTCGCGTTTCAGCTCGGGACCATCGAAACGCACACCCATACGATCGGAATCCGGCGAAACAGCTAATGATTCAGTCGTAAGACGTTGGAGCGTTGAAGCGTTGAAGCGGTCCCAATCCACGCCTCGAATGAAGCGCAACATCGGATTGTGTTTGGCAGGGTTCACCCAATCGTGTGGGGCAGTCCAGGAGGAAATTCTGTCTGTAGTCCCGACTGGCCGGATTGACCGCCGACATTTGCCCAGCAGCAACTCGTCTCCATCACGCAAAGCACGGCCATGCAATCCGCCGAAGTTTGCTCGAAGATCAGTCGAGCGGCTCCCGAGCATACAGGCTACATCAATTCCGCCAGAAATTGCTAACCACGCCCTGCAGCCGATTTGGGGTCGGCCAACTTTCAATTCTTCGCCGGGGTGAACAACCGCCGCGTGCCCTGCTGGCAGCGGCGCAGGTCCGATCTGCACATTGAATTCCCCACCGCACCAAGCGACGATTCGTTCGTCATCAAAATGCAATTGCAAACCGCCGAGTGTAATTTCAAGTCCTGCATCAGTTTCATCGTTGCCGACGAGCAGATTCGCCACGCGCAACGCAAACGAATCCAACGCACCGCTAGTCGAAACACCAAACTCGCGAAAACCCGTGCGGCCCAGATCCTGAACGGAGGTAAGAAATCCCGCTCCTTCGATGATCGCCTTCATGACTGTGTCATTCCGACCGGAGATCAGCCGCTCATTCTTTCAACAAATTAAACTCTTCGCGCGCGATTGCGCGAAACCGCACGCGATCGCCCGCACGTAGGAGCGTGGGCGAGTCTTTTTGCGGGTCGAACAATCGCATTGGCGTGCGCCCGATGAGGTTCCAACCACCAGGCGAACGCAACGGATAAATTCCGGTTTGAGCGCCGCCGATCCCGACCGAGCCGGGAGAAATTTCCTTTCGTGGTATGTCCCGTCGTGGCGTGGCTAACCGCTTCGCAAGACCTGTCAGAAACGGAAAACCGGGAACGAATCCAATGCAGGCCACTCGGTATTCGGCCGCACTATGAAGACCCACCACTTCTTTTGCCGACATTTGCGTATGTCGCGCGACATCATCGAGGTCTGGAGCAAACTCTGCATCGTAGCAGACTGGGATTTCGACCAGGCGTGCATCGCTTCTTCGAGTTCTGACGGCTCTGCCGCGGTCAGCGCCCGCGGCTACAGCTGCGCGAATCCGTTCACTGAGCCAGTCGAATGCTCGATTTGATTGCCCGCTTGCTTTCACAGCCGCCAGCAGGTCGTAGAAAACTGCGACGCTGGTGTAAGCCGGCGCGAGTTCAATGATGCCAGGAACGGCAGCGCTTCGCAGCTGCTGACATGTGCGGAGAACGTCGTCCAGTGTTTCCTCTGCCGCGTCTTCGAATCGTTCGCGCACGCGCACGATTAGCGCGGAATCTCCCAGCGGGATGATGTTCATCGGTTGATATTCGCATAACTGACAGCAGCCGGGAAGCGACCGGAGGACGCGTGTGCACTCCCAAAGCTACGCGAAACAGAACGGGTTTTCTCCCGGGTCTCGCACGCAGTGCTTTGGGGTGCGATGCGTCCTCGCATCGCTTTCGGATTTCGGCTTAGTCTGCGCGCCTGGCTTCGACCTCGATGTTGATGGCAACCGTTTGGCTGATGCCGGAGACTGTCTCAGTTGCTGGAGCGAACACTAGATTAAAGTCGCGTCGTGTAATGGGCTCGGTCGTTACCGACCACCGCGTCCGGCTCGTGTCACTAGCTGGTGTCAACAGTTTCACATGAAGCGTGATCGGTTTAGTGACCCCGTGCATCGTGAGGTCGCCAAGAATGTCGCCGCTTTGCGGACCGGTGCGTTTCACGCTGCGGCTTTTAAACGTCATGTAAGGAAATTTTTCTACATTGAAGAATTCCGGACTGCGCAGATGATCGTCACGTTTTTTGATGCGCGTATCGATGCTGCGCACGTCGATCTGCGCCGTGACCGAGGAATTCTCCGGATGCTCCCGATCGATCTCGATCGTGCCGCTGAACTTCGAGAATTTTCCGTGAGTCGTGCCAAGAAATTGGTGGACGTTAAAACCAATGGTTGAACCTGACGAATCAAACTTGTAGGCCTCGCTTGCCGATACGACCGGACTTAACCCGGCGATTACGACCGCAGCGATAAGATTGTGCATTCTCATTTCGAACTGTCTTTCGTCTTTGTCGCCAGCGTTTTCAAGAGCGGCGTCCGACAGAGCGGCAGCCGCCCAAACAAATTTCCGAGAGCGTAGGCAGGGTCGGCTTTCAGCTTGTTTATATCGTGCACGCCAGTGATGCGCGCCAGTTCAGTCTCAAAATGCGCGACCGCGCGCGGCGTCGGATCGGTTGCATCCAGATAACCGAACGCTCGACGCAAGAGCCCGAACAATTCCGGCTCCCGGTGATCTCGCTCTGTACAAATCTCGATGAGCTCGACGAAATACGCTGCCGTCTGTGTGCGCAGATAATTACTGCGAATTCCGGCGAATGGATTTCTCAGCACAACTTCGGTCAGCGTATGCAGATCCGATTTGCGACTTCGCACGATGGCAATCTCGGCTTCAAAAAATAAATCCAGCTTTCCGGCAAATGGGCTTTTGGGACGGCGCGCGCCTCTAGCGACCGCTTGGATGCAACCAAATGATTCCGTGCACCACGAGACGATCAGGCTCGTGTCGCTGAATTTTCGTTTGCGAAGAAGAATTGCTTCGGTGGTTTGCATCGATCCAAATCTACCACACGAACGGCTTCGATTTTGCAATTGTCGATCTTGCCAGCCATGATGAATGATGCCGCCAGCCACCACTGAGACCGCGCGTGTACCGGAAGATCTCAGCGGTCGGCAGCGGCGAATGCCGGTGGGCGGCATCACGTGGCGCCACACCTTTCGCGCGCTGCGGCATCGCAACTACCGGTTGTTCTTCTGGGGCCAGCTTGTCTCACTCATCGGAACGTGGATGCAACAAACTGCGATGAGCTGGTTCGTTTACGAAATCACAAATTCCAAATTTTTGCTCGGCCTTGTGTCCGCCGTCGGCTCCGCGCCGATGGCGTTGTCTTCCATCTGGGGCGGCTCGCTCGCTGATTTGTATCCAAAACGGTCGATCCTCGTCGCGACGCAATCGGCACAAATGGTGTGCGCGTTCTTGCTTGCAGCAGGCGTGTGGCTCGGCTTCGCCTCGACGTGGTTCATCATCATAGTTGCCGCGTTCAACGGACTCGCGATGGGCTTTGATATGCCCGCGCGCCAAGCGTTCACGGTCGAAATGGCCAGCCGTGAAGATTTGCTCAACGCCATCTCGCTCAACAGTTCGATCGTGAACGGCGCTCGCGTGGTTGGCCCGTCGATGGCGGGACTAATGATCGGCGCTGTAGGTGTGGCGATGTGTTTTCTGCTGAACGGCCTCAGTTTTATCGCGGTAATCGCCGGTTTGCTGTTGATGCGGCTGCCAAAATTCAAACGCGGGATCGACGTCTCGCCGGCCAGGCACGCATGGGAAGGGATCGTTTATTCAGCGAAACACCAACGTGTGCGCACGATTTTGCTGTTGTTCCTGGCGATCGGGATTTTCGGCTGGTCCTACATGGTGCTCATGCCGGCATTTGCGCGCGATGTGCTGGGGCGCGGCGCCAACGGGTACGGCGTGCTGATGTCGGCCAGCGGCACAGGTGCGTTCGTGGGCGCGCTGGTCGTGGCGACTTACGGTCATCTGTTTCTTCCCCGCAGACTCGCGCTCGGTGGAGTTTGGTTGTTCGCGGCGAGTCTGTTCGCGCTGGCGCTAACGCACAACTTCTATGTCGCGCTGGCATTTCTCTTCACCGCCGGCTTCGGAATGTTGTTATTCTTCTCAACTTCAAACACCGTGCTGCAAACGATCGTGCCCGATGAAATGCGAGGCCGGGTCATGGGCGTGTGGTCGCTTGTGTTTGGCGCGATGATTCCGCTTGGAAGTCTCGAAGCCGGCGCAGTTGCGCACTGGGTGGGCACACCGCTCGCACTAGCGTTCGGCGCAATTATTTGCGCAGCCTCAGCGCTGGTGACGCTGTTCGTAATCCGAAGGCGCGAAGCGGGGTCTTCAACGTAATCTCGAATCGTATTTCGCGACCGGTATTGGCAATCCACTCCGGTCAGCGATTCATGATGTGGAGCGCGCGCTTATCGACATTGAGCGCGGCTTCTCTGACTGCTTCGCTCAAGGTGGGGTGCGAATGACAAGTGCGACCGATATCTTCGGAGCTGCCGCCAAATTCAATTACTGAAACGGCCTCAGCAATCAGTTCTGAAGCGGCGTGATGCAAGATGTGGGCTCCGAGGATGCGGTCGGTTTTCGCATCGGCCACGAACTTGACCATTCCTTCCACATCGTCACTGCAAAGGGCGCGGCTGTTGGCGCGGAATGGAAATTTGCCGATACGGATGTCGATCCCCTGTTCTTTAGCTTGATCTTCGGTGAGACCAACGCCAGCCAGCTCGGGATTTGTGTAAATGACCCCTGCAATGGCCTCGTAGTTTACGTGTCCGGCCTTGCCCGCGATGATTTCTACGCAGGCGATTCCTTCGTCCTCGGCTTTGTGCGCCAGCATTGGCCCGGCGATGACATCGCCAATGGCGTAAATTCCTTCGACGTTTGTGCGGAAATGTTTGTCCACTTTGATGCGCTTCTTTTCGTCGAACTCGACACCGAGTTTTTCCGCGCCCAAGCCTTCCGAGAACGGACGGCGTCCAACTGAAACGAGAACTTTGTCTGCTTCGAATTTGATTTCCTGGTCGTCCTTGGTTGCGGTGACGGTGGCGCGACCATTGTCGACCTTTACAGCGCTAACTTTTGTCTCCAAGTGAAACGTCATGCCTTGAGCAGTTAACAAGCGCTGAAGCAAGTTCGACAGCTCAAGATCAAACCCAAGAGCGATGCGCGGCAGAAATTCGAGCATCGTCACTTCCGACCCGAGCCGGTTCCAAACCGAGCCCAGTTCCAGACCCACTGCGCCCGCGCCGATTACGATGAGTTTCTTTGGAGCTTCGCTGAAGGAAAGCGCCTCGGTGCTGCTGACGATTGTTTTGCCGTCGAATTTCGCGAATGGCAATTCCACGGGCGCGCTGCCGGTGGCGATTACGATATTTTTGGCTTCGATCTCCTGCGTCTGGCCATTAGACGATTTGATTGAAACTTTGCCGGGCGCGGTAATTGTGGCCATTCCCTCGAGTGTTGTGACCTTGTTCGTCTTCATCAGCGAACGCACGCCGCTGTTGAACGTCTTCACAACCTTGTCCTTGCGATCCTGCATCTTCGTGAGATCTGCGCGCGCGCCGTCAATTACGATGCCGTGCTTGGCCGCTTCTTTTTTTACAAAGATGAAATGATCGCTCGACGTAAGAAGCGCTTTGCTCGGGATGCAACCCACGTTCAAACAAGTGCCACCCAACTCCTTGTCCTTTTCAACGAGGGCAGTTTTCAGACCGAGCTGGCCGCCGCGGATAGCAGCAATGTAGCCGCCAGGTCCGGAGCCGATGATAACAACGTCAAATTTGTCCATGGTCTACTTTGTTATTCCAATCGAAACGACCTCATAGCATTTCTCTGGAAGGGTGCCCAAAGCTAATAATCAGAGATGTTTCGCTTCGCTCAACATGACAACCGGCGAAATCAAAAATCCAGCGACAGCTTCTTCGGATCTTCGATGCATTCTTTCACTTTGATCAGAAAAGTGACTGCTTCTTTTCCATCGATTGCGCGGTGATCGTAACTGAGCGCCAGATACATCATCGGGCGGACTTCCACCTTCCCATCCGCGGCAACCGGTCGCGGCATAATTTTGTGCATGCCGAGGATGCCGCTTTGCGGTGGATTTAAGATCGGCGTGGCAAAAAGCGACCCGTATACTCCGCCGTTTGTGATCGTAAACGTGCCCCCCTGCAAATCCTCGATCTTCAATTTGCCCTCGCGTGCCCTCGCCGCGTAATCCGCAATATCACGTTCCAAATCCGCAAAACTCTTCTTGTCCGCGTCACGTACTATGGGCACGACGAGTCCACGCTCGGTGCCAACGGCTACGCCGATATCGTAGAAATTGTTTTGAATGAAATCGTCGCCATCGATACGCCCATTGACCACGGGCACGGCTTTGAGCGCTTCCACCGACGCTTTAATAAAGAACGACATCAAACCGAGTTTTATGCCGTTCGTTTTTGTAAATTCCTCCTGAGCTTTGCTACGCAATTGCTGTACGGCGCTCATGTCACACTCGTTGAAAGTGGTAAGAATCGCTGCGGTGTGCTGCGCCATCACCAGTTGCTGCGCGATCTTGCGGCGCAGCGGCGACATCTTTTTGCGAATGAATCGGCCATCGACGGATGCTTGAGCTTCGCGAGTCTCAGTGCCTTCGTCAGCCTTGCCGCGTTTCTGCGCGGCTTCCAGCACGTCAGCCTTGGTCAAACGTCCACCTCTGCCACTGCCGTCGATTTTCTCCGGCTCAAGCTTCTCTTCTTCGATAATGCGGCGGACTGCAGGCGAAAGCCTTGTAGGTGGAGTCGATGGTTCCGGCCTGCCGCGGTCAGCGCCCGCGGCTACAGCTTCTTTTTCTTCGACACTCTTTTTCTTCGGCTCGGCTTGTTGCTTTTTCTCCTCGGGTTCTCTCTTTTTTTCTGGAGGCTTCTCAGCCTTCTTTGCTTCCGGGGCTTTCTTTTCCTCTGGCTTCGCCTTTGAATCATCGATCGTAGCGACCACTTCGCCGATCTTCACTTCCTGGCCTTCAGGCACCTTTGTGTCGAGCAGGCCTGCTTTTTCGGCGACGATCTCGGTAGAAACCTTGTCAGTCTCAAGTGTGAAGAGCGGCTCGCCTTCATTCACGAACTCGCCGGATTTCTTGTGCCAGACGGAGACGACACCACTGGTGATCGATTCACCGACTGCTGGAATTTTCACTTCAATGGCCATGGACGCGGGAATTACGTAAGCTAATCGAGCGTCGCGGTCGAGAGACGTTTCGTCAATAATACCGTCGTCCGCGCGCCTCTGCTTTGCGGCGCGAATAATATCTGCCTTGAAACCAAATATCGCGAACCTCAACGAGTCCACCGAGAAGATCCGGCGTATTTTCGTGCTCGCGGACACGCACAATCGTTTGCCGGAAAGGGTGAGTAAAATCGCCAGAGGCGCGGATGAAATCTGGCATCTAGGCGATGTCTGCACGGAAGCTATTCTCGATGCACTTTGTGCAATCGGGCCGCGAACAATGGTCGTGCGAGGAAATTGCGACAGCAATTTCGAATGGCCGCTGGTCCTAGATCTCACGCGAGGCGGTTTGAAATTTCGTCTCCAACACGTTCCACCTGACCAGCCGCCGGATGACGTCGATGCGGTGCTGCATGGACACACGCATGTCCCGCGATATGAGCGGCGTGGGCGTGTCCTGTTTCTAAATCCCGGCTGCGTAACGCGCGCCAACCAGGGTGCGCCTCCAAGCGTCGCATGGCTCGAAATTTCAGATGGAGAAATCAACTGGAAGCTCGTCCCGCTTCGCTAAAGCAGAGAGAGATCAGATATCGATTGCCAGTCGCAATCCCGCGGCCTGCTGATTGAGCCCGCAGATAAGGACGACTGCGCGGCGCGCTCCTGGGATAGGCATGCGCGAATGCGAAAGTTGGATTGAAATGTCTAATCCTGCGTGAAGCACAGGCGGAAGCTCCGTCGAACGCAAGGCTTGGGCTGCCAGGACGATCTGCCATAGCCCCGCGGCACCGACGCTTTCGCCCAGCGCTGGTTTGCCCGTGTAAACGAACGCATCGGGAACAACCTGGCGTATCGCTTGGTATTCGACTCGATCGACAAACGTTCCATTTGCGCTCGAGATCACGAGATCGATCTTCTTTTGGCTGAGATCGCTAAGAATTCGCTTCAAAATTTTCACGGCTTCGGCGCGCTTGGTGAAGTATCCACCGGGATGAGCGGATTCAATTGTAAACGAACCCTCTCGTGTGAGAAGGACTGCACCCGCGCCTTCGCTCAAAATCGTTCCGCGTTGGTCTTTGCTGAATGGTTCAATCGGAGGTGCCAAGCGAACCAACCGCCATCGCCGGTACGCATCGCACAAGAGCCAATCGACTTCTTCCGTTCCGACGACAAGGCAGCCGTCGAGCGTCTCATTCGCCATTAGGTCTTCGGCCATTTTTATCGCCAGGAGACCGACTGCTCCGTCGCCCACCAAGGTATAAGTAGCGCCAGTAATACCGAGAATCGCCGCAAGATGGCTCGCCGGGGCATTGAAGACGGTTTCTGGAAACAACAGCGGGCTGGCAGACTGCGCGCCGGCGTCAACAATATCGCGGTAAAAACGTTTCGTATAAATCACGCCGCCATTTGAGATGGCGAAGATCAGCGCAATTCGCTCTGCATTCTGCGAACTAATCTCTACTCCCGCAGCGCGTAAGGCATCCAACCCTGCTGCTGCTGCAAATCGTGAAATGACACTGGCTCGGCGAAGGCGCGGATACCTGACTCCAGCCATCGCCGATTCCGGCACGCGGAAAGCGCTGTAAGAACGATCGCTGAACGGTTCCGAAATCGTTGTCGCGGACGCCTCATGCCCTTGAAGCAATCGTTCCCACACCGAATCAACGCCGCTTCCGAGAGGGGTCACCCACCCCATGCCGGCGATTGCCAGACTCATGCTTCAAACCTGCGCATGAGAATCGAAGCATTTGTTCCACCGAAACCAAAGGAATTCGAAAGCACTGTACGCAAAAAAGCCGGGCGCGATTCGTTCGCCACAATGTTTAGATCGAGATCGTCGTCTGCCGCCTCAAAATTGATGTTCGCAGGGAGAAATTGGTGTTGGAGCGCCAGCAAGCACACAACGGCTTCGACCGCACCGGCGGCTCCTAGTGAATGCCCCATCATGCTCTTGGTCGAGCTCACCGGAACGCCATTAAACAACTCGTTGATCGCCTTCCCTTCGGCCGCGTCGTTAAACAGCGTGGCCGTGCCGTGGGCATTGATGTAATCGATTTCGTTCTCTGAAACGCGCGCACTTTGAACAGCCCGCTCCATCGCTTGCCGCGGTCCGATACCGGAAGGATCCGGCTGTGTGATATGAAAATTATCCGTAGAAATGCCGTAGCCGATAATTTCTGCCAGGATAGATGCACCACGTTGTTGCGCGCTGTCGAGATTCTCCAATTCTAGGAGCGCGGCACCTTCTCCCAACACCATACCCGTACGCCGTCGATCAAACGGCCGGCATTTCTCCGGCGTTGACGCTTGAAGCGAATCGAAGCCCGTAAAGACGAGTTCTGAGAGAGCGTCATACCCGCCCGCCAATACGCGCTGATACCGACCCGATCGCACGCATTCGAACGCATGCCCGATCGCATTTGTGCCCGAGGCACATGCGTTCGCAATCACCTGGCATGGCGAAGAGATTCCGAGGGACTCGTGAGCGTCGATCACAGGCTTTTGAGCTGGATAATTTGCGATCCAGGTCGGCGCGTGCCGCAGATCCCCAGCTTGCCGTAATGAGCGGTAGTAATGTTCTCCGTACGACATGCCGCCGCTTGTTGTTCCGATTATCGTCAACTCCGGTTTAAATTGCGGTTCTTGCATTACAACTTCTGTTAGCGCTTGCATCATCATGTGCGAGGCGCGATGCAGGCGTCGTGAACGTGGCGCGTCACCCCGGATCGCAAGAAGGCGGTCGTCGGAAACTTGACCGGCGGTTTTACATCGGCATTGCCCGACCGAAAATCGCGTGACGAGGCTAACGCAATCGCTCGACTTGCGCAGCGAATCGACTGTTTCAGTCAACCCAAAGCCCAGCGGGCTGACGACCCCTGCAGCCACAACCGCCACACGAGCAGTCATCTTTTTCCGGTTTGGGCTGTTTGATTGAGCCATAGTTGAAAGCAAAAATTGCTTCGCGATTTTCTATTGCTTTCTTACAGGAAGCATCTTACAAATGTGCCCAATAACGGAAACGGAAGCCCGGGAGTTGGTGGATTGTCAGTTGAGTTTATTCAGTGGCGATTTGAAATCCGATAAGCGGGAACAGTGACCTGGCTGCGTTTTCCAGAATAGACTCAATGGGAACTAAATTATACGTAGGCAATCTTCCCTTCAACACCACGGAAAACGAACTGCAGGAGCTTTTCGCACAGGCTGGAGCTGTGCAGGAAGTCACTCTCATGCAGGACAGATTCACCGGCAAATCGCGCGGCTTCGCTTTCATTACCATGGGCTCGGAAGAGGACGCTCAAAACGCCATTTCGAAGCTAAATGGTCAGACCATCGAAGGCCGTGCATTAACGGTAAATGAAGCCCGCCCGAGAGAACAGCGAGCGCCCGGCGGCGGTGGGGGACGCGGGTACGGCGGTGGCGGCGGATACGGTGGTCGCCGGGACGGTGGCCAGCGAAGAGGCCACTGACGAATTGGCGAATCACGGCTTCTGCGAGAGGAGATTGGGCAGGGCTGGATTCGAACCAGCGAAGGCGTAAGCCAGCAGATTTACAGTCTGCCCCGTTTGGCCACTTCGGTACCTACCCTTGGTGAAAGCGGAACACTCGCAGCGGCGAAGCCGCATGCGAACGCTAATTGTCGATCTTTATTGGAAAAATTTCAACGATCGCGTTCACCACATAACGCTGCGCTTCGCGCGAAATCTCCGGATCAGCCGGTAGCGTCAGCGTACAGACGTAGCGGCGACAGGCTGCGGAAAAACGCCCTACTAACCGCTGTTGCTCGCACATTTGCAGCGGCTAATCTCTTTGCATGGCGTTTCTGCGCGGACTTTTTTGGTTCGCTCTGTTCATCGTTTTCACTTTTTGCTTCGTTGTACTGTTCGAGTACGGCCCTCGCGATTTCGGCAGCGGTGTTCAGAAGGAGTGTGTCCGCGTAAAATCATTCGTCGTAAAGCAGTCGGAAAAAATAGGGAAACCAAAAAAGAACCCCTGATCCCCGAGC
>Ga0307305_10000293_pt1 | contig 16953 bp, 17 predicted proteins | sample ER_DNA_186_FD_194512 | JGI IMG/M metagenome (GOLD analysis project Ga0307305, IMG submission 194512) | Bulk soil microbial communities from the East River watershed near Crested Butte, Colorado, United States - ER_DNA_186 | ecosystem: Environmental > Terrestrial > Soil > Floodplain | place... | reverse complement strand
TTCGCGGTTACGCGCGCGGCAACCATCTCGACAGGCTCAAGTCGTATGATCGAGCAACTCAAGGTAAAACTCGGAGAAGAGGTCGAGCGCCTTCAGCACGAGCTGAACGTCACCCTGCCGCAGGAAATTCGCAGGGCTGTGGAGATGGGCGACCTGCGCGAGAACAGCGAGTACAAGGCCGCGCTCGAGCGACAGCAGTTGGTGCGCGCGCGTCTTGGCCAGCTGCGTCAGCGCCTCAGCAAGCTTTCCCAGATCGATGTTTCCCAGATTCCCGCCGATAAGGTCGGGCTTGGCTCACATGTCGTCGTGCAGGACGAGAAGACCGGTGAGCGCGAGACCTACAGCCTCGTATTCGGCGATTCGGTGGAGTTCGAGGAAGGGCACGTCAGCATGTCGTCGCCGATCGGGAAAACTCTGGTTGGACGAAGCGTCGGAGAGTCGGTCGTGCTCAAACTGCCCGCGATGACGCGCCGCCTCAAAATCGTCGAGCTCAAGACCATCCACGACGCGGCCTAAGGCGTAGTCTGCCGCAGCTTTTCAGTCGTTCGCCGCAGCAGCAGGAAACGCGGCTTGATCTGCCTTGTAGGCGGCCGTACAGTGAGCCTCACAAGGAGAGAAAACATGAAGACAAGGAATGTGTGTATCGCGCTGGCGCTTGTTTCAGCGGTCGCGTGCGGCGGCAGCTACTCTTCTGCACCGTCGCAGCAACCGCCCGGCAACACAACGCCTCCCAGCGGAGGAATCTCGGTGACGAATAACGCGTTCAGTCCGGCAACGAAGACCGTGACAGCGGGTGCCACCGTCCAGTGGGCGTGGAATACCTGCACGGGTGATCCCTACGGGGGGAGTGAGACGTGCGTCTCTCACAATGTGACGTTCGACGACGGAAGTGCTTCATCACCAACGCAGGATAAGGGAACATTCAGCAGATCGTTTAGCACGGCCGGAACATTCCCCTACCACTGCACAATTCACTTGATGACTGGGAGCATCACGGTCCAGTAGATCGCACAATCAACCGATAGCGAAGATGCGCTCGATGTCCTGCCTGTATTCACGGACTCGGGCGCTTTTCGTTTGATCGTCCCAGGCGAGCAACGGCGCCACGATGTCGGCTGCGCGCGCCGCGACACTCGCTCCGTGATCCGGCGTCTCGAACGCCAAATGCACTCGGCGAATCAGCAGGTCGGACAAGGTTTGGGCCATTTCTTTCGAGACGCCGTACACGAGGTGCGCGCCGGTGTGAGGGAGTCCGGGCACCAATGGCTCCGCCAGCCTCGCGTCTTCGCGCTGAAGTCGAGCAATCTCCGCGTCTCGCTCTGCGCCGGGAAGCTCGACCGAGTCAGTGGACGCACGGTCCAGGTCCTCGCCCAATGATTTCTGAACCTGATCCACGATCTCCGCCGCCATCGAGCGGTAAGTCGTCAACTTTCCGCCGGTGACATGGATCATGCCGGAGCCGTCGCTCACGATGCTGTGCTCGCGCGACACCGCGGTTGGATTCGACGACGCCGCGGTGGCAAGCGGCCGAATCCCGGCCCACGCGCTGACTACGTCGGTTCGGGTCAAATGCGCATCGGGGAAGTAAGCGTTGGCGGCGCGCAGGAGATAATCGACATCGGCCACCGAAGCGTGGACGCTCTCGGGCGACTCCTCGGTCCAGTCGTCGGTGGTACCGATGATCGCCTGAGAGCCGGCGGGAAGGCAGAACATCACGCGCCCATCGATTGGTGAGATGAGCGTGAGCGCGTCGCGGTTCCCAACTCGCGTCCTGGGGACGCTGATGTGAGCTCCTTTGCTGCCGCGCTCACGGCGCGGTGCTTTGCCGGCGTCGAATTGTCCGGTCCAGGCACCAGTGGCGTTGACGATTACGCGAGCCCGAACTGAATTCGTCCCGTCCGAGTGCTGGTGCCTCACCACCGCTCCAACTGCTTTTCCAGCTTCGCGGAGAATCTCCGTGACGCGGGCGTGGCTGACCACGGTCGCGCCATTCTGCCGCGCGGCGAGCGCATTGGCGATCGTGAGCCGGGCATCGTCGGTGCAGGCGTCGTAATAGACCGCGCTACCGGTGAGGCCTGCCTTTTCGAGATTTGGCTCTCTCTCGAGAGTCTCGCTCGCGCTCAAGGTAGAGTGCTTTCGGGTGCGCCCGCCCGACATGAGATAGTACGCCAGAAGCCCCGCGCTCAGCCGAAGTCTTCCGACGCGCGCGCCGCGATAGATCGGCCAGGTGAAAGCAAGCGGCTTGACGAGGTGCGGCGCGATGCGGAGCAGCGTTTGTCGCTCGCGTATCGACTCGTAGACCAGATGGAGCTGCCCGTGCTCCAGGTATCGAATCCCGCCGTGAATGAGACGCGAGGAACGGCCCGAAGTGCCGCTCGCGAAATCGTCGCGCTCGACCAGCGCCACCTTGAGCCCGCGCATCGACGCGTCCCGGGCCACTCCGCAGCCTGTGATCCCGCCTCCGATCACAAGCAGGTCGAATTTTTCGCCCCCTGAGAGGTCAACCATTCTCGCCTGGGTGTCGGGATTAATGCGAAGCAGCAAAAGTACAAGGAATTTGACCGCAAGATTCGGATATCGGGCCGTCGGGAGCACGGGCATCATTCGGCACGAGCAACGCAACAGACCGTTTCACGAGTGAGGATCTAATGCAGTCTTATCGCGTAGTGGCCATCGGAGACCGAGTCGCAGACGCCGTCCGCAAGACACTGCGGTCACCAGGCTACGGTCATCCGGCGCACACCGAAGTGGCGACCGGCTACGGCCCATGCCGGCAATGTCTGAAGGCTTTTGCCGTCGGTAGTGATCGCCGGATATTGTTCACGTACGATTCGTTCTACGGAAGGGAGAGTTTTCCTCTTCCCGGCCCGGTTTTCATCCACGAGCACGATTGCGATCGATACCCCGAGGATGGAGGCTTTCCGGTTGACACGCTTACCCACCGGCTGACGCTCAATGCTTATGGGAGCGGCCGCCGTCTGGTGGCGCAGCGGTATGTTACCAATGGTGTAGTCGAGCCCGAGCTCCAGCAGCTGTTACAGGATCGGGATGTCGCCTACATCCACGTACGCGATACCGAAGCGGGCTGTTATGATTTCTCTATCGAGAGGATGAGCGATCTTGAAGGCGGCGATGAGAGCAGGACATCGAACGGAGGATACTCCCATGAATGAAGCCGTTGCCTGGGAGTCCGTGCTGCACAGGGATCCCGCCGCCGACGACCGCTTTCTTTACGGTGTGACTACGACCGGCATCTATTGCCGTCCATCGTGTCCGTCGCGGCGGCCGAAGCGTGACAACGTAGCATTCTTTTCTTCGTCGGAAGCCGCGGAGCGCGCCGGGTTTCGCGCGTGTCAGCGCTGCCGGCCGAATCGCGCCAAATCGCCCGACCGCGCGGTCCAGCGCGCTCGGGACTACATCGACACCCACATCGCCGATCTCAGCGATGAGCGCATCACTCTCGAGCTCCTCGGCGGTGAGTCGGGACTCAGCCCGTACCATCTCCAGCGGAAGTTCAAGGAGATCATCGGACTGACGCCGGCCCAGTACATTCGCGCCCGCAAGAGCGAGCGGCTCAAGGGTGAGCTGAAGCGCGGCGAGACAGTGAGCCGCGCCACGTTCGGCGCGGGCTATGGTTCAAGCAGCAGGGTCTATGGCACTGCTGGCGCACAGCTCGGAATGACGCCCGCGACCTACAAACGTGGCGGCGAGGGAATGCACATCGACTACGCGGTCGCCAAGACGTCGCTTGGCACTCTGCTGGTGGGGGCGACCCCGCGCGGTGTCTGTGCTGTAACACTGGGCGACGATGCGAGCGCACTCGAGGCGGCCTTGGCCGAGGAGTATCCGGCGGCGACACGATCGCGAGTAACTGCTCCATCGAGCTCGCTTGCATCGTGGGTCGAAGAAATCGTCGCCGCCATGGATGGCGAGCGCGCCCGATCCGACATCCCGATCGATGTTCAGGCATCGGCCTTTCAGTGGAAGGTCTGGCGAGAGCTGCAAAAGATTCCACTGGGCGAGACGCGGTCCTACAGCGAAATCGCGAGCGCGATCGGATCACCGAAGGCCGTGCGTGCCGTCGCGAGTGCCTGCGCGAGCAATCGCGTCGCCGTCGTCGTGCCGTGTCATCGTGCGGTGCGGCTCGACGGTGGGCTCGGCGGTTATCGCTGGGGAGTCGAGCGCAAGAAAAGGCTGCTCGAAAAAGAGCGTGTGATACGGGACGAAGAGGAAAGCACGTCCTAGATAGATAAACGACGCCCGTCTAAGTTCCCTCTATGGCAACATTCGGGAACGGGCGGCGCGTCGCGATAGTCGCCGGTGTACGAACGCCGTTCGCGAAAGCTGGCACGGCGTTCAAATCCATCTCGGCGATAGACCTCGGCAAGCTCTGCGTCGCGGAGCTGCTGCAGCGAACCAACCTGGACGGCAAGGAAGTTCAGGCGCTGGTATTTGGTACCGTCGTCCCATCGGTCCTCGCGCCGAACATTGCGCGCGAGGTCTCGCTTCTTCCGCTGTTACCGAAGGGCGTCAACTCGTACAGCGTGAGCCGCGCGTGCGCATCGGCGAATCAGGCGATAACAGATGCAGCGGATCAGATCGCGTTGGGCCAGCTCGATGTGGCGATCGCGGGCGGATCAGAATCGCTCTCCAACATTCCGATCCTCCACGCGCAGGGATTCGCGGACGCGCTTGTCCTCGCGTCGAAGGCGAAATCGCTGCCGGCGAGACTGAGGGCGCTCTCCCGCATCCGCCCGAAAGATCTGGTGCCGGTAACTCCCGCCATCGCCGAGCCTTCGACTGGAGAGACGATGGGCGAATCGGCGGAGAAGATGGCCAAGCTCAACGCCATCGCCCGGGAGGAGCAGGATCATTTCGCGCTCCGCTCGCACCGTCTGGCCGCCGCGGGAACCGCCGACGGAAGACTGACGGCCGAGATCATGCCCGTATACGTGCCACCGAAGTTCGAAAGCGTGCTGACGTCGGACAACGGCATCCGCGAGGATACGAGCTATGAACAGCTCGCCGCGCTCAGGCCGGTATTCGACAGGAAATACGGAAGTGTCACGGCGGGCAATTCGTCGCCCCTCACGGACGGTGGCGCGTGTGTTCTTCTCATGAATGAGGAGAAGGCGAAGTCTCTTGGCTATACTCCGCTTGGGATCATCAAATCGTACGCGTATGCCGCGCTCGATCCGGGGGAGCAGCTGCTGCAGGCTCCTGTTCTCGCCGCACCTGTGGCTCTCAAGCGCGCGGGACTCACGCTCAAGGACATCGATCTCGTGGAGATGCACGAGGCGTTCGCCGCGCAGGTGTTGTCGAATCTCAAGGGCTTCGAGTCGAAGTCGTGGGCCGAGCGCGCGGGGTTCTCGCAGCCAGTTGGCGAGGTAGACAGAGCAAAACTCAATGTCATGGGTGGATCGATCGCCATCGGACATCCATTCGGCGCCACGGGAGCGCGCATCACCACTACGCTTCTCAACGAGCTGGGCCGGCGGAATGGACAGTTCGGGCTCATGACGGTCTGCACCGCCGGGGGCATGGGCTTCGCCATGGTCGTAGAGAGAACGCGATGAGCTCCGCTTCAGAAGTCACCATCGGTGGACTCGTCGGAACGCGGTGGAAGCCAGCGTTATCGGTCGAAGTGAGCGACGGGATTGCCATCGTAACCTTCGACCTCCCCAACGAATCGGTCAACAAGCTCAATCGAGCGGTGAAGGACGAATTCGTCGCGCTGGTGAGCCAGCTCGAGCGCGACACAACAGTGAACGGGGCGGTACTGATCAGCGGCAAGCCGGATGTCTGGATTGCCGGCGCGGATATCGAGGAGTTTCTCGAGCTCAAGACGGCGTCGGATGCGGAGAGGCTGAGTCGTGACGGGCAGATGCTGCTCGACTCACTCGAGCACCTCCGAATTCCAATCATCGCCGCGATCCATGGCGCGTGCCTCGGCGGGGGACTGGAGACAGCGCTCGCTTGCCGCTATCGGATTGCAACCGATCATCCGAAGACCATCCTCGGCCTTCCAGAGGTGCAGCTGGGATTGATTCCCGGAGGCGGGGGCACGCAACGGCTTCCGCGCAAGATCGGTCTCACCAACGGCCTCGACCTGATCCTCACCGGAAAGAACGTCCGCGCGAGGAAAGCGCTGCAGCTGGGTGTGATCGACGAGCTGGTCCATCCATCCATCCTTCGCTCGGTGGCGCTGCAGCGTGCGCGCGAGGTCGCTGAGGGAAGACGAAAGAGCGAGCGCCGCAACAGCGGTGTAAAGGGACTGCTGCTCGACTCCAATCCGGCGGGAAGAGCGCTGGTGTTGCGGAAAGCGCGCGAACAGACCCTGGCGAAATCGCGCGGACACTATCCCGCGCTGCTTGCGGCGATCGATGCGATCGCCGCCGGATACGAGAAGGGCGCGGCTTACGGCTATCGCGAGGAGTCGCGGCGTTTTGGCGAGATGGCGATGACCGATGTGTCCAAGCAGCTCATCTTTCTTTTCTTCGCCACCAACGAGCTGAAGAAGGATCCGGGCGTTGATCCAGCGCAGTATCCGGAGCTGCCCGTTTCGGCATTCGAGCCGTTGCCCGTCGACAAGATCGCGATAATCGGCGCCGGATTCATGGGTGCAGGCATCGCCTCGATCGCCGTGCAACACGGAAGCCTGGTGCGACTCAAGGACGCCGATCACGCGCGCGTCGCGAAGGGGTATGCGGCGGTGCGCGACGTCCTGAAGGAAAGGCTGACCAAAAAGCAGATTACCAAAATCCAGTACAGCGACTACATGGCGCTCATCGGTGGCACCGTCGATTACTCTGGATTCGGCAACGTCGATCTCGTAATCGAGGCAGTGTTCGAGGATCTGGCGGTCAAGCACCAGGTTTTGCGCGAGACGGAAGCAGCAATCCACCCCAGTGCGATCTTCGCGACTAATACATCGACGATTCCGATCTCATTGATCGCGCAGGCGTCCAGCAGGCCGGAGCGCGTGCTCGGGATGCATTTCTTTTCTCCCGTCCACAAGATGCCGCTGCTCGAGGTCATCCCGACCGATAAGACGCACCCCCAGGTGACTGCTACGACCGTCGCATACGGGAAAAAGCTCGGAAAGACCGTGATCGTCGTGAACGACGCGCCAGGGTTCTACGCCAACCGGATCCTCTCACCCTACATCAATGAAGCCGGAATCCTGCTCGATCAGGGTGTGGCCGTGGACATCGTCGACAAGGCGCTGGTCGACTTCGGGTTTCCAGTCGGCCCGATCACGCTGATCGACGAAGTCGGGCTCGATGTTGCCACGAAGGCTGGCAAGATCATGGCGGAAGCCTATCCGGATCGGATGGCGCCCGCGAAATCGATTCCCGCGGTCGTCGCGGCCGGACGGTACGGGCGAAAATCAAAAAAGGGTTTCTACAGCTACGACAAGGAAGGGAAGAAGGGAGAGGTGGACCCGTCCGTGTACGCGTTGTTCCTGGCGCCGGGAAGCATTCCGATGGCGACGTCGATTGCGCCCCAATCACCCGAGCCGCCAAAGTGGCCGGAAATGCCCGCCGTGCAGATCCAGCAGCGGACGGTGCTGGCGATGCTCAACGAGGCAGCTCGGTGTCTCAGCGATGGCATCATCCGGTCAGCAAGGGACGGCGATGTCGGGGCGGTATTCGGCATCGGCTTCCCGCCATTTCGCGGGGGACCCTTCCGCTACATGGATTCGCTCGGCGTGAAAATCGTCGTGCAGCGGCTCGAGGATCTCAATGCGCGATTCCCCGGCAGGTACGAGCCCGCGGAGATTCTACTCGAGATGGCTCGCCGCAATCAATCCTTCTATTCGGACGAGCACGTGTGATCACTGGAGTGCTCGCGGTACGTTCGTCCCTTTCAACAGCAGCAGTCGTGATCGTAGTTGCGGGTTGCGCCGCGCGTGTTCCACCCGGACCGCCGAACCCCGCGACATTCCCGCGAACGAGGCCGGAGCTGACTAACTATAGGGAAACCTCACACTATAGCGACGTGCGTAGCTTCCTCGATTCGTTGCGCACTCTGCGCGCGCCGCTCGCGTTCGGGTCGATCGGGAAAACGAGCGAGGGGCGCGAGATCCCATTCGTAATCGCCTCGCGTCCGCTCGTCTCCACACCATCGGAAGCAAGGCGGCTGGGCCGGCCGATTGTCTATGTGCAGGGAAACATCCACGCGGGAGAAGTCGAAGGAAAGGAGGCCCTGTTGGCGCTCCTCCGCGACCTCACGTTCGCTGACAAGGCTAACGCGCTGGACTCGATCGTCCTCATCGCCGTGCCGATTTACAACGCCGACGGCAACGAGCGCTTCGCGTCGCAATCGGTGAATCGCACCGAGCAGAACGGTCCCGAAATGGTCGGTGTCCGCGCCAATGCGCAGAGCCTCGATCTCAATCGCGATTACGTGAAGGCGGAGGCGGCGGAGACACGCGCCTCCCTTATCATGTTCAACACCTGGGATCCCGATGTCTTCGTCGATCTTCACACGACCGACGGAAGCTTTCACGGCTACGCGCTGACCTACTCTCCGTCGTTGAGCCCCGCCGCGGTATTTGGAGGAGTGTATGCCCGGGACTCACTGCTGCCGGTTTTGCGCGAGCGCATGCGCACCAGAGACGGCTTCGAAGTATTCGATTACGGAAATTTCGTGAGCGATGGGCGCGGTCTTGTCGCGGACACGACCGTGGCAGAGGGATGGGAGACCTACGATGCGCGTCCCCGCTTTGGGACCAACTACTATGGTATTCGCGGCCGGATCGCGATTCTAAGCGAAGCGTACTCGCACGATCCGCTGGAGCGGCGCATCGCCTCCACATACGCCTTCGTGAATGAGATTCTCTCTCTGGTCGCGGAGAAAGGCGCCGCGATCAGGTCGCTGACCGCGCGTGCCGACAGCCAACCGCTCGCCTGGGGGCGCTCGCCCGACTCGGTCCAAATGGTCGCCGTTCGATCAGAGGTGATTTCGACGCCCCGCATGATGGACGTGATCAAGGAGGACATCGAAAAGACGGGAGACTCATCCCTCACCCAGCCTGGCGTTCCGCGCGGCCAGCGACGAACGGGCCGGTTCAGGCCGATTCGGATGCCCGTCTATGACCGGTTCACGTCGACGTTGAATCGTACACCTCCGGCGGCCTATGTAGTTGCGCCCGAGGACACAGCGGTCGTCACGCTCCTGCGGTTGCACGGAATCCGAGTCGATCGTTCCGACACCGCGTGGACGGCACGTGGAGAATCGTTCGTGATCGATAGTATCACGACCGCGCAGCGGACCTTTCAGGGGCATCACGAGGTTCGCCTGAAGGGGCACTGGGAGCGGGGATTGCAGACACTTCCGCCCAAGTCCTTCATCGTCTCCACGGCGCAGCCGCGAGGAGAGCTGATCGTCTACCTGCTCGAGCCGGAGAGCGATGATGGCTTTACCACCTGGAACCTGTTCGACACGCGCCTGCAGAAGGGCGGACGATTTCCGGTGAAGAGAATCTTCGACCTCCGCCGCGGCCGCGGCGCCGCGATTCGTCGCTCGTCCGCATCCACCCAACCGGAACTTCAGAACTAGATGCTGCGCAGCGCGTTGCTCTACCTCTCGGGCCAGCAGCAGATATTCCGCTTCGTCCGCAACAACAGGCTCGCCAAGAGTTTTGCCAACCGCTTCGTTGCCGGCGAGTCCCTCGATACCGCCCTCGCCGCGGTCACCCGGCTCAATGCCCGCGGGATCACGGCATCATTGGATCTCCTCGGTGAGAGCGTTCACAACGAAGTGGAGGCGCGCGCGGCCGGGCACGCCTACCTAACGATGCTCGATCGGATTCACGAGCAGAAAGCACGGGCCAACGTCTCGGTCAAGCTCACGGCGATGGGCCTCGACGTGTCCGAGGACCTCTGCGTCGCGATCATGCACGAGATTCTGCAGCGCGCGCGGGATTATCAGACGTTCGTGCGGATCGACATGGAGTCGAGCGAGTATACGCAGCGCACTCTGGACTTGTTCGAGCAGCGCCTTTACCCGGCGTATCGCGAGAGCGTGGGGATCGTGCTTCAGAGTTATTTGTATCGAACGTTCGCCGACGCACAACGGGCGAATCTCATCAAGGCGCGCGTGCGCATCTGCAAAGGCGCCTACAAGGAGCCGGAGACGGTTGCGTATCCGGACAAGAAGGATGTGGACGCGACTTACGTACGCTGCATGCACGAGCTGATGCTGAAGGGCAATTATCCCGGCATAGCCACCCACGACGAAGCGATCATCAAGGAAGCGAAACGGTTCGCCAAGGAGAACGACATCGCCCCCAGCAGGTTCGAGTTTCAGATGCTGTACGGCGTACGGCGCGACCTGCAGGATAAGCTGGTGCGTGAAGGATATCGCATGCGGGTATACGTTCCGTTTGGAACGCAATGGTATCCCTATCTGATGCGCCGACTCGCCGAGCGTCCGGCAAACGTGGCATTTCTAACCGGAAGCGTCTTCAAGGAGATGGTCGGCCGACGCCGGTAACGAGCATGGGCAGATTCCTCCCCGCTGACCACTCCAAGGGCGATCCGAACACCATCGGCGGGTACATGGCTGTGCACGATCGCCCCGCTGCTTTCGAAGGGAGCGATGGCGCGTCCTACAGCGTCGAGATCGTCACCGACGTGAGCGACGAGAAGGATCGGCCATTCGGGGCGTACCTTCTCTTTGTCCGCTGGCGCGAAGGTGACCCGGTCGCGAGTGGACATCTTGAGACCGATTTTCTCGCCTTCGCCGACACGGAAGACGAGGCACGCAAGATTGTGGGCGGGCTGCTTCTCAACGAGGTGAAGCTACGCCTGGATGAATTGATCAAGTCCAGACGCGAAGCGCTGAAGCCGTGGTGGGACGCAATGCGCCAAGAGGATATCAGTTGAATCGGCAGGAAGGCGTGGTGTTGAAGGGAACAGGAGGAGTGTGGCACGTCCGCGCCGATTCGGGGGAGACCCACGAAGCGTCACTGCGTGGCAGGCTCAAACAGGAGCGCGGCGAAAGCAGGAAGCTCGCGGTCGGTGACCGGGTCGTTCTGGAGATCGATGAGCGGGGCGTTCATTGGTCGATCGCCGATATCCTCCCGCGCCACTCGAAGCTGGCCCGGCGCGAGCCGGGAGCGGGGCAGGGAGAGCGCATCGTCGCTGCGAACGTCGACCAGGTCGTCGTCGTCTTCTCGGCGGCGAAGCCGGAGCCGCATCGGAGGATGCTCGATCGGTTTCTGGTGATCGCCGAGGGCAACTCGCTCCAGTCGCGGATCGTGATCAACAAGATCGAGCTGGTCGACAAGGACGAGACCGAGCGCGCATTCGGTGACTACGTAGCTGCTGGCTACCCGGTCCACCTCACCAGCGTGAAGCAGCGCATCGGGCTCGACGAGCTCCACGACGAGCTCGCCGGAAAGACATCGGTGCTGACCGGACCGTCGGGGGTCGGCAAGTCGTCGCTGATGAACGCGATGTATCCGGGACTGGATCTTCGCGTCGGAGAGGTCAGCGAGTCGGTGAACAAGGGGCGGCACACCACGGTCGGCGCGTTGCTTCATCCGCTGCCCGATGCTGGTTACGTGGTTGACACCGCCGGTCTCCGCGAAGTCGGCATGTGGGGACTCGCGTCGGAGCACCTCGACGAATGCTTCCGCGAATTCCGGACACACATTCCGGAATGCAAGTTCGGCAACTGCACGCACCGGGTCGAACCAGGATGCGCCGTGCGGCGGGCGGTGGAGCAAGGCACGATCAGCGCCGAGCGCTACGATAGCTACATCAGACTGCGGGAAGAAATAGAGGATACGGAGAGGAAGTGGGCGCCGTACTCTGCTGCATCTAAGCCAAAGAAACGCCGTTGATCTACTGCAACTGAACAGGCGGGGGGCATCAGTAGTGAAGTTGCCAGCTTCTTAGTTCACGACGCCCGGACTTATCGCAGTGGCATTCAAGGTAAAGGCAGTTGCTTGTGCCGTGATACAGCGGTAGAAAAGTCAGTGCGTGGTGAACTAGCAAGCTGGCAACTTACCTACTGGGTCCTCCCGCCTGTTCAGTTGTAGTTAATGAGCTCCTGCGGATTCCTCTACGAGCTCGACCGTCCAATCGAGCTCGATATCGCTCCTTAGCGAGTCTCGGACTGAGCAGTACTTCGTCGCCGACAGCTCTATCGCGCGCAATGCTTTGTCCTTCTCGATCCCCTTGCCGCCCACGCGGAAGTTGAGCGTGACGTGCTTGTAGCGGCGCGGAATCGTGTCGACGCGCTCACCTACGACGTCGATCTCGAGCGATTCAAGCGGCGTGCGCTGTTTCGCCAGAATGTCGATCACGTCGTACGAGACACACGTAGCTAGCGCGGTGAGCAGTGTCTCCGGCGGGCTCTGTCCGGTTTCACCCTCTCCATCGATGCGGGCCGTCGGTCCGTTCGGACGTCCCGCATCGAAGCGGTGGGCTCCCGCCCACTGGACGTGTATCCGCGACGGCTTCGTCGCGACCGGCGGGGTCGCGCGAGCCGTCACTTCTCCGGTCCCTTCTCGATCGGTGCGCGCACCGCATTCCCCCACTCCGTCCAGCTGCCGTCGTAGTTTCTCACACGATCGTAGCCGAGGAGGTAGGTGAGCACGAACCAGGTATGGGATGACCTCTCGCCAATGCGGCAGTAGGCCACGATATCATCTCCCTTTTTCAAACCCTTTTCCTGCTCGTAGATGGCGCGCAGTGAATCTGCGTCCTTGAAGCTTCCGTCTGGATTCGCGGCACGTGCCCACGGAATGCTGCGCGCTCCCTTGATGTGGCCGCCCCGAAGCGTTCCTTCCTGCGGGTAGTCGGGCATGTGCGTACGCTGGCCCGTGTATTCCTCGGGCGAGCGAACGTCGATCAAGGGCTTGCCGGCGGACGAATGCTCGCGAACCTGCTGAAAGAAAGCCCGGATCTTTTCATCCGATCGTTTGGGAGCCTTGTAACTGGTTGGTTGGAGATGTGGAACTTCGGTATTGAAAGCTCGACCTTCCTGTTCCCACTTGATGCGTCCGCCGTCCAGCACCTTCGCGTTCGTAAAGCCAAACAGCTGGAACACCCAGAACGCATAGGCCGCCCACCAATTGTTCTTGTCGCCGTAGAAGATGACGGTCGTGTTCTGATCTATACCCTTTTCGCGAAGAAGCTTCTCGAACTGCTCCGACGAGACGTAGTCGCGAAGCACCGGATCGTTGAGATCCTGGTGCCAGTCAACCTTCTGTGCTCCGGGAATGTGTCCGGTATCGTAGAGCAAAACGTCTTCGTCGCTCTCGATGATTCTGATGCTCGGGTCGTCGAGGTGCTCGGCGAGCCAGCTTGTGCTCACCAGAACTTCAGGGTGCACGTACCCCTTGCCGGCGATGCCGGGATCGCTGGCTGATGCATTGCTTGTGATTGTCGCTCCCATGGTCCGCTCCTGAAAAAGGAGAGCTTGTAGCATAATCAGGTGGAATCCACGGCGGTGCAAGTATGTGCGCGCATAAGCACGTGTATCTTTTGTGAATGAGTGACAACAGACGGGCGGAGATGGAGCCCTACTCGCGCCACGTGCTCGTGTGTACTGGAAGCTTCTGCTCGCCCGACCGTCGCGGACGGCAGATCTATTCACTCCTCGCCGATCTGCTGCAGCGTGAGGACTTGCTGTTTGGTCCGGAGCGCGTGAAGCGCGGCGAGACTCCGTGCCTCGGCGTGTGCAGCAATGGTCCGATTGTGGTCGTGTATCCGGAAGGCATCTGGTATTCCGAGGTCACTCCCGCGCTGTTGGAACGCATCGTGATCGAACACCTCAAGCACGGAAAACCGATTGATGAGGCTGTCTTTCATCGTCTATAAACATCAGATGTTGCTGGCATGCCTAATGCCTTTCCTGTGGAGTCCGATCAGGAGGTTCTAATGGCAGACGATAGGGAGCTCATCGAACCGAACGAGGGCGACAAGAGATATGTCCGCCGCGACGATGAAGGGAAGTTTAAGGAGTCTGATGATGTTGGACGCTCGCTGAGTCAGGATCGGAAGCGGGACGCGCAGACCGAATCCAAGCCAGGTCAGGGCGACAAGGGGGACAGAAGTAGCAGCGGTAGTTCGCCCGGCGTTGGCGGAAGTGTGGGCGGAAGTGGAGTTGGTGGCAGCGGTACAGGGAGTAGCTCCGGTAACAGCGGCAACCCATAGTCCTGCGAGCGCCGAGCACCCGGGGCGGAGGCAAAGTGCTTTCCGCCCCGTTTCCATCTCATTGCAGACTGGCCCCGTTACGTTCTCTCGTGACCTTGGCTTAACTTTCAGCGCACTCAGCATCAAAGCAGTGACACCACCAACGCCATTCAATCCACGCCGGCTCGCGCTCGGGGCTGCGAAAAAACTGATCTTCGAAAATGAGGATCCGGAGACGGCGCTCGAGCGCATCGCCGGCCTCACCTCGACCGACGATCGCGCCCTCGGCGCGGAGAGCAAGTCAATGTCACGTACGCGCACGACGATTCTGAACGACCTCGACGAGATGTACCGCGAAGCATTCGAGCGCGCGAAAGCGAGCGCCGATCAGACACAGATGGCGACGCTCGATTTCGCGTATCGCCGCGAGCAGCTCTACTTCGAGATACTACTTGACGTCCGCGACGCGCTCGAGCGTCGCTAGGTTGGCCGCCCGGATCGCCCGGTATTCCGGGCTGTGAACAGCCTCTGGGGCTGGGTCGGATTCAACGTAGTCGTCCTCGCGATCCTGGCGCTGGACCTCGGCGTCCTCCACCGCAAATCAGAGAAGGTTTCTCTCAAGGAAGCAGCGACCTGGAGCGCGGTTTGGGTAGCTCTCTCGCTCTGTTTCGCGTTCGCGATCTATCGGACGATGGGCGAGGAGTCGGGGCTCGAGTTCCTCACCGGCTACCTGATCGAGTACGCGCTGTCAGTCGACAACATCTTCGTGTTCGTGCTGATCTTCTCCTACTTCAATGTTCCGGAGAAATACCAGCACCGGGTTCTCTTCTGGGGAATCATCGGCGCCCTCATCCTTCGCGGTGTGATGATAGTCGCGGGCTCCGCGCTCGTCACACGGTTTTCGTGGACGCTGTACATATTCGGGGCGTTCCTGGTATTCACCGGCGTCAAGATGGCGCTGCAGAAGGATGAGTTCTCGTACAATCCGGAGCGCGATCCGGTTCTTCGTCTCTCGCGGCGGCTCCTGCCGGTGACAGCAGAGTACCGCGGGGAGAAATTCTTCGTTCGCGAGCCCGACGCCGCGGGGAAATTGCGCTACGCCGCGACGCCTCTGTTCATCGTCCTGTTGATCGTCGACACGACGGATGTCATCTTCGCCATGGATTCCATCCCCGCGATCTTTGCAGTGACGCGCGATCCCTTCATCGTCTACACCTCGAACATCTGCGCCGTGCTGGGACTGCGCGCGCTCTACTTCCTGCTCGCCAGCGTGGTGGACAAGTTCGTGTACCTCAAGCTCGGGCTGTCTCTGGTTCTGATCTTCATCGGCGCCAAGATGCTGCTCGAGCCCTTCATCCACATTCCGATCGTCGGTTCGCTCGGCGTTGTCGCCGCGGTTCTCGGGGCCTCGGTGCTGGCCTCGCTCAGGTGGCCCCGGGAAGGGCACTAAAAGGCGTCTTTAGGGTTACTCCTGGTGCGGCCAACCCGTCCTTTGTGGTACTCGCCTCCAATCCATACAAATCAGGGATTTTCAGCATGAGATTCGCTTCCCGCCTGGTCAGCGCGTCGGCGCTCGCCCTCGCCTTCGCCCCAATTACATATGCTCACGCGCAGAATGCCGGCAAGGACCTGGCACTCGACTTTCGCAACACCATTGTGGTGTCGGGCATGGTCGACACCAGCATTCTCACTGGACATGCCGTCGGAACCGCCGACAAGATGCGCGTCGACGTGAAAATGAAGATGCAAGGCACTGGGGCGGCCGTGGGTTTGCTTGCGTCTCAGGGTGAGGTCAGCATGATCGTCACCGACAGCGGCAAGACCATCACCTACCTCGATTCGAAGAAAGGCCAATACCTCAAGGTGCGGCCTACCGAGATGATTGCGCAGGCCCAGCTGATGGGCGGCATGAAGATGGATTTCTCCGGCACCCAGGCAAACGTCGATAACCTCGGCGCTGGCCCGACGATCCTCGGGCATCCTACGTCGCACTACCGGGTCGCCACCGGAATGACAATGAAAATCAGCGCGATGGGGCAGGAGCAGACGGTCACCATCAGCGCCACTACCGACACCTACTACGCCACCGATATCAAGGGCGATCTCAATCCGTTCGCGACCATGAACGGCGGCGACATGGCGAACATGTTCGGTACCACGAACAAGGAGTTCGCCGACAAGATGAAGGCTGCGCAGGCGAAGCTCCCCAAGGGGACTCCGTTACGGGCAGTGAGCTCCAGCTCGCTCACGTCGCAGGGGCAGACTAAAGTCACCAACAGCCAGGCCGAAGTCACCGCCGTCCAGTGGGTGCCGCACGATCCCAAGACCTACGAAGTGCCCGCCACCTACACTGCGGCGCCACCACCGAGAATGCCCAATTCCGGGAACGAGGCGATTCCACCCAGGTAGCTAGAACTTCACGATTTCTTCGTAGGCCTTCTTGAAGTCCTCGACTTGGGGCAGAATCGAGTCCTCGAGTCGGGGAGCGTATCCGACAAAAGTGTCCGCCGATGCAACCCGCTTGACCGGCGCATCGAGCCACGCGAAGCACTCGTCGGCGATCGCAGCCGCGATCTCGGCCCCGTATCCCCACGAAAGAGAATCCTCGTATGCGACGATGACGCGGGAATTCTTCTTGACGGACTCAAAGACGGTTTCGCGGTCCCACGGGCTCAATGTCCGAAGATCGATGACTTCGACCGAAATCCCGCTGTCGGCGACGGCGTTGGCAGCCGTGATCGCGCGCTGAAGCGTCGCGCCATAGGTGACGACAGTAACGTCGGTCCCTTCACGCACCACC
>Ga0307305_10000290_pt1 | contig 17071 bp, 18 predicted proteins | sample ER_DNA_186_FD_194512 | JGI IMG/M metagenome (GOLD analysis project Ga0307305, IMG submission 194512) | Bulk soil microbial communities from the East River watershed near Crested Butte, Colorado, United States - ER_DNA_186 | ecosystem: Environmental > Terrestrial > Soil > Floodplain | place... | reverse complement strand
ATTGAACATTTGCGCCAGTGCTCTCTCATCCTCAACGAGGTGTTCCAGGACATCGAAGGTTCCCACAACATCAAATTCGCACTCGAACAAAGTGCATCGTGCATCCATTAGATACAACTCCGCCTTCGGCACACGCGCTCTGGCAATGACGAGGCCATCCGCGAAAATCTCACTGCCCGCGAGGCGTATTTCCGGAAAATTTTCGCCGATCCCGGCAAGCACGAATCCAGTCCCGCAACCTACCTCGAAAAAACTCTTCGCATTCGGAAAATAGTCGCGGAGCGCCCACTGAATGAGCTCATTCCGCGCGCGAAACCAGAAATTTGTTTCTTCAATTCCGGCAAGCCGGGCGAAATATTCGGGTTTGAATCCCGCTCGGGCGTCGAGCGGTTCCTCGGCGAATTGATATATTCCGTCGCGCAAGGCTGGCCGATACCCACATCGCGGACAAGTCCAATCGTCGCTTTCAAAGCGACCTTCGCACGCGAAGCACCGTTTCATCCTCCGCTCAGGCGCAAAGCCATTTGGGAAAAGAATGTCTGGGTGGGGGAAATCCTCCAACCGAGTTTTTGCGGCGCGTGCTGACGTGGATTGTAAAGCTGTCCCGAAATAGGAGACCTCCTCGAGCTCGAAAGCAAAGCTTTGGAATCATGGAGCGTCACTTTTCGCATTCAAGAACGACAGTCACGTACGGGATGCGCATTGGCTTCTTGTCCACCCATGCATCAACGTTCTTAAAAAACTTTGCGGCAAGCTGGTGGTATTGTTGCTCGGTTCGGATATTCCGGCCTCGGTCATGAGACATGATGTATTTGGAAAACGCTCCCTGATTGGGAATCCAACATGCATCATGACATATCATTCGACCTCCCCTCGTTAGGGCGTCATATGCGAACCCAATACAATCCTCAGCGTCTTTATCGTCCAGATGGTGTAAAACACTTACTGCCATCACAATGTCGGCATCTTTAAATCGCGAGTCGCCCCGAAGGGAGCGCGTGTCGCCGATCACGAAAGTTCCCTTGCTGCCGTATGTCCGCTTGGCAAACGCAATATAATCTGGATTGATGTCGAGCCCAAGATACTCGACGTCAGGAAGGCACCGTAGAGCTTGCGCTGGACCGCACCCGATATCGATCACCTTATCGCCAGCTTTGGCTCGAACATGCTTTTCAATGAGCCTGCGGCGCAGCGCGCTCCCCCCGACCGCGCCTTGAAAGGCGTTGTACAGAAATGGAACTTTCAGCCAGCGCAATAATCCAGAGTTACTTTGCATGTTGAGTTTCCTAAGGCCGGCTCGCTACCGCTCTTTATCGGCCCGTAAGCGCGCGCAGGATTTCAGCAAGCAGCAACACGTTCTTGGAATATGCGAGACCCCCACTCTGGACGGGCGCAGCTAAGGCTTGAGCCACTTGTGAAACGAGTGTTGTGCTCCTGCGATCCGCCAACCTAGCCGCAGGAATCCGCGTTGCACCGCGTGGTTGTCGATGTGCGTCGGAGCTTCGATCCAATCCGCTGATGAACAGAGTTGTTCCATTCCTGCGCGTGTCAGAGCAGTGAAGAGGCCACGGCCGGAAAAATCAGGATGCACAGCTGCAATGCTGAAATGACCAAGCCGGATCCCGTGGCGTTGGTCAAGCTCGGCAGGTTTCTTCCAAGCTGAATATCCTGCGATGCGATCATCATGCATTGCGACAACAATCCAATCAGCCCAGCCATTCGCGCATGATCGGATCCATTCCTCGTAGATCTTCGTCGCAGCGGCGTGGCCAATCCGCGGGTCGGCGTGGAAGCGTCCAAAGTGCGCGGCGAAGGAAGAGTGCGCGACTTGGGCAAGCAGTTCGACATCCGAGGAGGTGGCGAGACGAAGCACAAAGCCCTCTGGCATTTGTTGCGGACGATCATTTGATCGGCCCGCGCGGCAGTCGAATACAAAATTGAGCAGCGTGTCCATCAGCAAAAAACCATTCGACTCAAGTGCATAAATGATGTCCGTATCCGAGGGCATCGCTTTGCACAAGAGAAAGTCTGCATCGCGAGCGCCAATGCGTCGAAGCGTCTCCCCAACCAACCCAGTCGCGATAGAGCTCCGGTCGCTTCGCCGAATGGCGACACAGATATGTTTAATTGTCCACATCGATTTTCCAAGCAGCGGGCTTTCCCATGGGAGGGGCGCGCAAATTGCAAGACCGCAGACTGTCGCACCAGCTTGTGCAACGAAGCCGACGGCGTTCTCATTCGACAACAGCTCCTTTATTTCATCCACCCAGCGCGATTCAATCTGCCTGCGAGAGCATCTCAGACTGGCGTGCAAAGGTAGGGAGGCAAAATTGGCCACTCGCTCCAAATCATCCGGCGCCAGGTTTGCAAAGGTGATCGCGGTCATTCGAAACAGGCAGCTAGACCGTCGCGCGAACGACGTACGCTGGCCGTTTCATTGAACGAAAATGCATCCGTGCCAGATATTCGCCAATGACTCCCAGGCCAAAAAGCTGTGCACCTGAAAAGATCGCAATAATTGAGGCTAGAAACGGAAATCCCGGCACACTTCCCTCAAAGCAATAACGGACGAAGACATAAATCAAGACGCCAATCCCAAATAGCGTGCAGCTAAAGCCAATCAGACTGGCGAGCTGGAGTGGCGCCGTGCTGAACCCGGTCATCATGTCGAGCGCATGGCGAACCAGTTTCGTGAAAGTGTAATTTGAAGAACCCGACTGCCGCGGCTGAAAAACAACGGGTGTCGCCCCAAAGCGGGTCGTTGCCCAGGTGAGCAGTACATCGATGGAAACAAACGGAGATTCATAACTAGCGAACGCCTCGCGCAGTTGTGTGCGAAACGCGCGAAACGCGCTAACGTTTTTCGCCACCTCGCTGCCGATGGCAGCGCGCAGCGCAAGCCGTGTGATGCGGGATGCCAGCGCGCGCATAACCCCGTTCTGTTCCGTTTTTGGCCCGCCGTAAACAACATCAAATCCCTCTTCCAGTCGGGCAAGCAGCCGCGGGATTTCTTCGGGCGAATGCTGGAGATCGTCATCCATGGTCACGATAATTTCATATTTCGCCGCGCGAATCCCGCAAAGGAGCGCGTTATGCTGGCCGTAGTTGCGCATTAGATTCAGGCCTCGCACCATGGGCGATCGCGAAGATAATTCCGAGATCGTCTCCCAACTTCGATCCCGGCTGCCATCATTAACGAGGATAACCTCGTGTTGCCTGGAGATGCGCGGCAACACTTCGGCCAAGCGCCGGCACAGCTCGGCAATGGAAGCCTCGCCGTTATAAACCGGCGTGACGACGGAAATGGAACGCCGTTCGCGAGATTGCACCATGTTCAGGAAAGCCCCGGAAACTATGGGACGACCGCGATTTCGTCAAAGTGTTGAGCGCGCGTGCCGCGCCGTTGCATTGCGAAGGCGGGTTGAACGTTGGAGGTTGAATTCCTTCTATGGCTGGAATTGTTGTCAAACCGCGGGCGCGAATTTTGCACGGACACGATTGGGTATTTTCCAGCGAAGTGCTGAAGGTCTTTGGAAACCCGGCGGACGGCGATGTCATCTCCCTCAAGGACGGTAAGGATCGTTTGATCGGCAGTGCGATCTATAATTCCAAGTCACAAATCGTGGCGCGCCGTTTTTCGCGTCAAAAACAGGAACTGGACCTGGATTTCTTCAAACGCCGGATCGCGCAATCAGCGGAATATCGTATTCGGCGAGGCGTCGATCCAAGGCTTTGCCGAGTTGTTTGGAGCGAAAGCGACGGGATTCCTGGATTAATCGTCGACAGATACGGCGATCATTTCGTGATGCAAACGCTAACGCTGGCGATGGACATGCGAAAAGATTTGATCGCCAACGCGGTTATCGATCTCTCTGGAAACGCCACGATCATCGAGCGAAATGACGCGCCAGTTCGCAAGGCGGAAGGGTTGGAATTGCACACAGACGTCTTGCGCGGAGGTGCGCCACCGCAAATCGAGATAGAAATCGAAGGCGTAAAGTTCGAAATCGATCTTTTGCATGGACAAAAGACCGGTTTTTATCTCGATCAAAAACACAATTATTCGGTCGTTGCCGGATACGCGAGCAGCCGACGCGTGCTGGATTGTTTCACCAATCAAGGAGCATTTGCGCTGACCTGCGCCCGCGCGGGTGCGGCGGATGTGATCGGTGTTGAAGAAAGCTCCGAGAATATTGCAGGTGCGAAACGAAACGCGGTGCGCAATGATTTGAAAGTCCGATGGATCGAGCAGGATGTCTTTCAGTTCCTGCGCGCGGCCGAAAAAGCCGAGGCGCAGTATGATTTGATTGTTCTCGACCCGCCGTCGTTTACAAAAACCAGGAGCGGATTGCGCGACGCGTTGCGTGGCTACCGGGAATTGCACATGCGCGCGTTCAAGCTCTTGTCGAAGGATGGCCTGCTGGCGACTTTTTCATGCTCCCATCACGTGAGCGATACCGCATTTTCGCAGACAATCGCCGATGCGCTTGTCGATTCCCGGCGTTCCGCGCGACGGTTGCGCCGATTCGAGCAGGCGCCTGATCATCCCGTGCTCCCGACAATTCCCGAAACGGAATATTTCAAAGGTTTCCTTCTGGAAATGATGCCGGGGCGATGACGGTGAAATATCACCCTGGAGCGAAGACAAGAACAGCTGCGTCAGATTGTCCAGCTGTTAGCATCCCCACAGCGTGTCATCCCGAACGAAGTGAGGGACCTCGCCTACGAAGTTCATGTCCCATTGGATAGGCAGCGCAATCGATCATCCTGTGAGAGGTCCCTCGCTGCGCTCGGGATGACGACGTTGGTAGCAGCGAAGCAAATGTCGACGAGAAAAATTTTCGCGCACGCTTAACGAAAACATTGGAATTCTCTATTGAGCCATTTAATGTGGCGCTACAGCGAGCCCGGACGGCGAGTCCCGATTTGTCATGGCAGAAAAACTTCGACAGGTTGAACAAATGCTCGAATTGAGCGAGGACGAAGCGAATTCTCCCGAGCATCTGGATTCGCAAGTGCAGAAAGCGCAGGAGCAACTGCTCCAGCTCAAACGCCAGCAAGAGCAGATCGAAAAACAAAAGCGCGAGCTGGAAGAACTAAGTCGTCGCCAGGAGGAATTGGAGCATGGTCGCGCGGAAATGGCCGATAAACTGACTCGCTCGCTCGTTGTGCTCGAGCGTGAGGGGTACAACGCACAAAGCCGGCTCGAGCAGCTCCGCGCAGCCCGGGAGAGTTTCGGTCAGCATTTGGAATTAATTGAAGCGATTGATCCAAAGAGTTGGAACCCCTCCGATTTACACAAGGAACTGAGCCGGGCTTTAAGCACAGTGGATGAGGCGCGCACGGTCTACAATGAGCAACGCAGCCGGTTGCAGGCAGCGGGTGGACATGAAGGCGATGCGTCGCTGCCTGACGTGGGCACAGACGCTTACGAGAGCAGCGACGGACGTTCATTTTTTCACTGGTTCCAGATAGGCGTCGCACTCACTTTGCCCCTGATTATCTTTGGCGCTGTTGCCCTCGCTCTTTTCGTTTGGATGGCGAGTAAGTGATGGCGATGTTTCGTCGTTCGTCCAAGTCCAGCCCGCCGCTTCGTCGCAGGGAGGAAGAAATTGCACGACAGGAAGCGGACCTGCGCGAGAGACTCGAAAAACTCGAGCGCCTTGTTGCGAAGGTGCCGCTGATCGAGAAAAACAGGGCGGAACAAGGACCAAAAGATAATCGAACCGATAGACGATTCCGCGTGTCGGTCGCGGCGCAAGGCCAGCGCGAAAGCAGAAGTTCCAGGCGTCCTCGTTCGATGCGCAAAGAGCGACGAGACGGCCAAATCATTTTTCTTCTTCTTCTGGTGGCTCTCGCAGCAGCCGTCATCTGGCTAATCAGCAACCTGCATTCCTGAACGACAGCATGGCCGGGGCCGCGGATCTCGATGTTGCGTACGTCGCCAGACTGGCGCGGATCAATCTGTCCGAAGAGGAAGCGAACGCGTTTCAGAAGCAATTGGGCGATGTGCTGAATTACGTCGCAAAACTTCGTCAGGCTGACGTGAGCCGTGTGGAAGCGGCTGCTCACGCGCTTCCGATTTTTAATGTTTTCCGCGACGACGCGCCGCGTGACTGGTTTACGGCGGAACAAGCGTTGAGCAATGCCCCCCGAAAGGCGAACGGTCTTTTTATCGTCCCTAAAGTTGTGGAATGACGAAGAAGGATCTGCCGGCGCTTAGCATCGCCGATCTGCAATCATTGTTGCGTCGCAGGGAGGTTTCCGCGCGTGAAGTCATGGATGCTCTGCGAGAACGCATTGAAGCTGTCGATGGACAGATTGGCGCTTATCTGTCGCTGGACATTGATGCTGCGATTAAAGAAGCGGAGGAGGCGAATGTCGATCTTCCGTTGGGCGGCGTCCCGCTTGCGATCAAAGACATCATCAATGTGATGGGTCAGCCTTGCACCTGCGCCTCAAAGATCTTGCGCGATTATCGAGCCCCGTACAACGCCACTGTCGTTCAAAGACTGCGCGCTGCGGGCGCGATCCCATTTGGAAAAACCAATCTGGACGAGTTTGCCATGGGTTCGTCCACCGAAAATTCTGCACTGAAGTTGACGCGCAATCCGTGGGATTTATCGCGCGTACCGGGCGGCTCGAGTGGCGGTTCGGCGGCTGCAGTCGCGGCCGACGCAGCGTTCGGTGCGTTGGGAAGCGATACTGGCGGCTCAATTCGGCAACCCGCTGCGCTGTCCGGTGTCGTCGGTTTCAAACCGACTTACGGGCGGGTCTCGCGATTTGGTCTCGTCGCGTTCGCGTCGTCACTCGATCAAATCGGGCCGTTGACCAAAACTGTCCGCGACTCTGCCCTTATCATGAACGCGATCGCAGGTCATGATCCGCAAGACAGCACCTCTCTCAACGAGCCGCTGCCTGACTATGTTGTAAAACTCGGAAACGATTTGCGCGGAGTCCGGTTGGGTGTGCCGAAGGAATACATGATCGAAGGGATCGATCCACAAGTGAAAGCTGCGATCGACGCCGCAGTGAAACAGATGAATTCGTTAGGCGCCGAGATTGTCGATGTCTCATTGCCCCATACTGATTACGCGGTCGCGGTCTATTACATTCTGGCCACGGCGGAAGCCTCTGCCAACCTCGCTCGCTTTGACGGGGTCCGTTATGGATATCGAGCAGAAAATCCCAAGGACATGCTCGATCTTTATGGCCGCACGCGTGAGCAAGGTTTCGGGCCGGAAGTGAAGCGTCGCATCATTCTCGGCACGTACGTCCTGAGCTCCGGCTATTACGACGCCTATTATTTGCGTGCACAAAAAGTGCGCGAGTTGATCCGCCAGGATTTCGCGGAGGCCTTCCAGAAGGTTGATGTCCTGGTTTCGCCGACATCGCCGGTTCCAGCATTCAAATTAGGCGAGCGCACCGCAGATCCGTTGCAAATGTATCTCGCCGATATTTTCACGATCGCAGCCAACCTTGCTGGAATCTGCGGAATCAGCGTGCCGTGCGGTTTCGCCAAGATGGAGGGGCATCGCCTGCCGATTGGCTTGCAGTTGCTAGGCAAACCGCTGGATGAAGCGCGGATTTTTCAAATGGCGCACGCCTACGAGCAGAGCACAGACTGGCATAAGGCGCGTCCGCCGATTGCCTCGCCAAAATGATCCGCAAGACGCACGGGCAAGCGAGAGCAAAACCAAGAGCGTCTTCCCTGTCATTCTGAGCGAAGCGAAGAATCTCAGTGCTTGCTGAGGTCGAACCACCCGAACTAATCAGAGATGTTTTGCTTCGCTCAACATGAAAGACGTGATGACTCCTCAACCATGGCATTGTGGTCAACCTTGAATCGCCGATTCAACAGCCCAGTCGTGCTTCGCGGATTGCTTTGGGCTTTTGTCGTGACGGCGACAGTCTTTTCCGTGCTTCCGCTCCTGCGGTACCTCCGCGGCCACAGCATCTTTGATTACGAACTCTGGTACACGACAGGCAAGCATGTGCTGGCGGGTGATGAGATCTATTTCTTTCGTGCTGGGAAATACGATTTCATGTATCCGCCGCCGTGCGCGCTTTTTCTGGCGGGTGCGAGCGTGCTTGGTCAGGAAGCATTGATTTTTCTTCTCGTCGCGATCAATTCGGTCGTCTGGTTTTACAGTGCGAAGCTGAGTGCCGTTCTCGCTCGAGGCAACCGAGGCACAACAAACTGGTGGCTATACCTCATTCCGAGTCTGCTGGTGATTGTTTATATCTGGTCCAGTTACCACCTCGGTCAGCCGAACCTTGTTTTGCTCGCTCTGATGCTGGGCGCTTTTGTTACGTTGCGAGCAAAACGCGAAGTCGTGGCCGGCAGCCTGATTGCAGTTGCCACCGCGATCAAAGCATTTCCGGTACTTGCCATCATTTATCTGGTTTACCGGCGTTGCTGGAAAGCAGCCGTTAGTCTTGTCGCGACACTTGTATTTCTGATTCTCATTTTACCTGCGCCGTTCCGAGGATTCGAACGAGCCTGGCACGATCTCGAGAAGTGGAGCGCCGGAATGTTGAAATACAGCGAAGTCACCGTTGGGCAACGCCCGATGCGCAGTTACACGTGGAAGAATCAATCTCTTATTGGTGTAAGCAATCGCTTGCTTCGCCACGTCGATGCCGATGCTGCTTCGGCTCCCCACACATCAGTTTATGTAAATGTCGCGAATCTTAACTTTCGAATCGTCAACGTGATCATCATCAGCGTAGCGCTCGCACTCGGCATCTTGTTTATCGCGGTGATGCCTCGACGCGATATGCGAACGGCGGAGAGCGATGCCATCGAATTTGCTCTGCTCCTTTTGCTAATGCTAATGATCACGCCGCTTTCGTTTGGCTACTTTTACTCCTGGCTCATGCTGCCATTCGCGGTAATAACCCAACATGTGCTCGCTGAAAGAGTGTCGTCCATTCTGTGGTGGTGTGTGCCCGCGCTGGCGTTGCTCGCTGTAGGCATTCCGTTCCCCCGCAGCGCGCAGCTCTACGGCAATACATTTTTCGCCACGTTGCTGCTGTTTGTCGGGCTGTCGATTGAGCTTTTGCGTTTCAAACGCCCCGGCCAGCTGGTTGCGCCACCGCTTCGTTAGATTTCATTCGCAAAGCTGAAGGGACTCGCTGACTGCTTCGAATGTAGCGCGGTAGTGCTCAAAATTTTTTTCAGGAGCCACCATCGTTAGCAACACGGCCGTTGAGCCACGACGCGCCGTCACGCCAAGCCAACGTTTGGTGTGCTTTGCGTTCGTGTACTCGCGTCGCAGACCATCCCATCCCTTGCTGCGGATGCGCTTTATAGGCGCCAGTCCGCGCTCGTTTGGGAATGCGAGTTCTAGTACGTCCTCTGGCAGAACATCGGGCAAGTTAAGATGGTAAGTGGCCGAGACGCGAACTTCTGACTGCCCATCTGGCGATGTGAACGCGTCACTAGAGCCAGTAGCCGTCTTTGACTCACTGTGCTTCCAGCCGGTGGGTGGAACAATGGAGTAGAACTTATCGGGCGACCACCAACGCTCCGCTGCGAAAGCGGTCGCGACCACAAAAATGCCGAGCAAAAGAACGCACGTCTTCATTTCGCTGCTTGTTTTCGATTCCGAAGGCGAACCATCAATTTTAATCCAGACCAGGTTTCATCGATCGCGCACACCTTTACATCGACGAATCCTAGCGGCAGCGCGACAGCGCGCACCACGTCTTCCGTCACATCAGTGAGAACGCCAGACGATCTTTTTGGCCAGGAAATCCAAACTGTTCCAGTGTCCGCGATTTTCTCGCGTAAGACGGCCAATCTGTTCGCCAATTCGCTGCGCTTCTTGACAAAAACGTGGACAAAACTCGAATCCGGCTTCAAGCGATCGGAAAAAGTTACGTCTTCGGGAATTGTACCGAGCAATCGAGGATAATTTGTCGGCGCCTTAATTGTGACGGCGGTCAACCCCGGTTTGATTCCGAGCTTTTGTGGTAACGGTGTTCCTGAGTAACCGGCCATTTCGCACTTTACGGTTGCCTGAGTAAAAAGTGATAGATCAAAATATCGGCAGTCGACTATGGAAACTAAATATACTGGATTAGTTTCCACACTGTGATAACGCTACCATGGATATGAAACGGGCATACAAACGGCGGCCGCGAAGCCGAAAACGCGATCCGAACCGGCAGCGAATTGTCGATGCTGCGCGGGTCCACTTTTTCAGTCATGGATTCCGCAGTGTGACCATGGATGATCTGGCGGAGGAGCTGGGCATTAGCAAGAAAACGCTCTACGCGAATTTCCCGGGCAAGATCGATCTGCTCGAGGCTGTGCTGGCCGATAAGTTCGCAGGCGTCGAAGCGACGTTGAAGGAAGTTACGCGCGCGCACGCGCACGATTTCCCAGCAGCTTTGCAGGACTTGTTGGCCGGTACGCACCGCGAATTGGATGAGATCAAGCCGCCGTTCGTGCGCGATATGCGCCAGAAAGCGCCGGACGTCTTCAAACTCGTCGAACGCCGTCGGGCGGCCCTAATTCAGCGCTACTTCGGAAAATTTTTCGTCGAGGGCCAACGGGCGGGAATGGTACGCAAGGATGTTCCGGCCAAACTGATCATCGAAATTTTGCTGGCGATGGTTCAATCGATCATGAATCCGCCGAAGATGGAGGAGCTTGGGATGATGCCGAAAGAAGGCTTCGCCGGGATTCTTAAGATTGTTCTCGAAGGCGCGCTGACAGCAAAAGGACGGAAAGCGTGAATGCGTCATTCGTTATGGAAGATCGATCCGCCCGCCGTACAGCGGGACGCGAACAACCCCGAAAGAATCGGGGCTTACGAAGACTTTCGGAGTTGATGCGCGCAACGGGAGCTTTGACATTGCTTCTCTTGCTTGCCGGTTGCGGCGGTCGTGGGAAGGCGGTTTCGGGAACCATCGAAGTCGACGAAGCGCATGTTGGTCCGCGCATGGGTGGACGCGTTGAAAAGATTTTAGCCTGGGAAGGCAATCACCTGCGGGAAGGCCAACTGATCGCACAACTGGATGCCTCAGAACTGCGAGCGCGTCGCGGTCTTGCCACTGCGCAAATCGATACTGCACTCCACGACGCGGACGCACAGGAAGCGCAATTGGTCTTCCTGCGCGATGAAGCAGGGCGCCAGCAGGATTTACTTAGGCGGAGAGTCGTTTCTTCAAGTGACGCTGAGCGGGCCGACAGCTCGGCGAAAACGCAGGAGAAAAACCTCGCGGCGGCCAAAATGCGTGTCGCGCAGGCGCGTGCACAACTCGCCGATATCGATGCGCAGTTAGCGGAAATGCAGGTCGTTGCACCGGCCGATTCCGTTCTGGAGGTGCTCAGTGTGAAAGTGGGCGATGTGCTGCCAGCGAATCGTGAAGCCGCCACCCTGCTCCTGACGGGACATCTCTGGGTGCGGGTTTATGTTCCGGAATCATGGCTGGGTTTGATCAAGCTCGGCGAGAATGTTCGCGTCCGTGTCGATTCGTTTCCCGGCAAAGATTTCGACGGCGTCGTCGAGCAGATAAATCGTCAGGCCGAGTTTACCCCGCGCAATGTGCAAACTGTGGCGGACCGTATCAAACAGGTGTTTGGAGTGAAAATTCGTCTGCCTCCCGACGACGATCGTTTACGCGCCGGGATGGCTGCGGATGTTTATTTTCCGAACGTGAAGTGAACAACCACGAATAGACACGAATGGACACGAATGAGGAGAAACTACTGTTCAAGGACGAAGTCTTTCAAATCATTGGCGGCGCGATCGAGGTCCTTAACACACTTGGCCACGGAATCGTTGAAAAGCCGTACGAAAATGCACTGGTCGTGGAGTTTGGGCTGCGCCAAATTCCATTCAAGCAGCAGCCCGCATTTGACGTTCTCTACAAAGGCCAGCGAGTCGGCGCCTTTGTCCCAGACCTTATCGTCTTCAACTCCATTGTCGTGGACACCAAAGTGATCGATCGAATCACCGATCATGAACGTGGGTTGATGTTAAATTATCTGCGCATTACCAACCTGCGTGTCGGAGTGATTCTTAATTTCAAACACCGGAAACTAGAATGGGAGCGAATTGTCTTATGAATTGGTGTCCATTCGTGTCCATTCGTGGTTGCTGATTCCATGAGTGAGTCGATGATCGAGGTTGAGGGGTTGACGAAACGCTTCGGCACGTTCACGGCCGTCGATCACGTTTCATTCTCGGTCGGAAAAGGATCGATCTTCGGGTTTCTAGGCCCGAACGGCTCCGGGAAAACAACCGTGATCCGGATGTTGTGCGGGATTCTCGAGCCCACCGACGGCACGGCTTGCATCGGGGGCCACGATGTTGTGCGAGATACCGAGCCGATCAAGGAAATGATCGGCTACATGTCACAAAAATTTTCGCTCTATGACGAGCTGACCGTGAATGAGAACCTCATCTTCGCAGGAAAACTTTATGGCTTGAGCGGTCGCGAATTGGATCAACGGCGCGACGAAATGATCGCAACAACGCATCTTCAGCCGTACATCGGCAGGCGCGCCTCGCAGCTCTCCGGTGGCTGGCGTCAACGTCTGGCAATGGCTTGCTCGCTCATGCACAGGCCGACCGTTCTGTTTCTCGATGAACCAACGGCTGGCATTGATCCGGTCGCCCGGCGCGAACTGTGGGATTTGCTTTTCGAGTTCGCCGGTAAAGGCATGACGCTTTTCGTGACGACCCATTACATGGACGAGGCGGAGCGCTGCGACCACGTGGGTTACATTTACATGTCGAAGTTGATTGTATGTGGTGAGCCGGACGAGCTAAAAAAACTACCGGATGTAAATCCGCCCGGAACGCGCCGGCTCGATGTGACTTGCGATCATGTGACCACGGCGCTGCGTGCGATGCACGAGATGCACGGAGTGCGCAGCGCAACGGTGTTCGGTCAATCAATGCATTTGCTGGTCGATGAAAGCGTCAAGCGCGCACAGATTGACGAACAACTGCGCAAAGTCGGCGTCGGTCATTCGGAGATTCACGAAATAGGCCCTTCGCTCGAAGACGTGTTTGTCGAGCTTTCGGCCAAACATGCTGCTGAACAACAGAAGGCGGCTTAATGAAACACAAATTCTTTCGCGGGCTCGGCGCAATTCTGTTCAAGGAATTCATCATCGTTTGGCGCGATCCGATGACGCTTTTCTTCATGTTTTTTCCGCCGCTGATCGAGATGGTCGCGTTCGGTTACGCGCTCGACAACGACGTAAAACATATGGCGATGCTTATTCTGAACGAAGACCGCACGGCTGAGAGTCGCCAGTTGATCGATCGCTTCGTGAACACGGAGACGTTTCGCGTGGTGGGCGAAGTGCAAAGCTTGGAGCAGCTGAAGAGCGAAATGCGCAAGGGCCGCGCCTATGCCGCGTTGGACATTCCGCCGAACTTTACCCGCGACCTTAACGCAGGCCACTCCGCGCAAGTGCAATTGCTTGTCGACGGATCCAATTCCACGACGGCGCTGCAGGCTCTTAACACAGGACTAGGCGTGGCGTTGACCCAATCAGTGGAGTCGCTTCTGCGTGAGACCGGCCGGCAGGGAGTGCCGATCGATATTCGCCCCCAGATGCTTTACAACCCGGCAATGCGCGCCCCGAATTTTTATGTGCCGGGTGTGATCGGGATCGTCTTGCAAATCGGAACGACGGTCGCTACCGCCATGGCCCTGGTACGCGAACGAGAGCGCGGCACGCTCGAGCAATTACTCGTTAGTCCCTTGAGCAGCGCGGGCCTGATGCTCGGTAAGCTCGTGCCGTATTTGTGCATCGGAATGGCCATGGCGGTGGTCCTCTTTCTTGTTATGCGGTTTGTGTTTTTCGTCCCGATCGAAGGCAATATCGTAGCGATGCTGTTTTCAACACTGGTCTATGTCTTTGCGTTGCTCAGTCTCGGTTTGCTCGTCGGGACCTATGCTGAAAACCAAATGCAAGCGCTGCAAATGTCGATGGTGTTTCTGTTGCCGAGCGTTTTCTTTTCCGGTTTTATTTTTCCGCGTGAAACCATGCCGTGGATTTTTTATGCGCTCGGCACGCTCTTTCCCACGACTTATTTTATCGCACTCATGCGCGCCATCATTTTGCGAGGAGCAAATCTCTTCGAATACTGGCCGAATCTTGTCGTTCTCATTCTGATGTCGAACTTGCTTTTTGCTCTCTGCGCTTTGCGATTTCGAAAAAAGATCGCGTGATCTTCAAACGCATTCTTTTCAGCGCTCTTCGTGTTCTTATCGCCGTCGTTGCCGTTGTTGCGTTACTCTGGTGGTTCGGAATGAGGATGCCCGGCAAAAATATTTCGAAGGCTGCGTCGCTCTCGCCTGATGAAGGTGCCTTACGTGAAGAGCTCCGTGCCGATGTGCAAAAGCTTGCTGCAGAGATCGGCGAGCGAAACATGTGGCACTACCCACAGCTCAACGCAGCTGCCGATTTCATCGAAGATTCTTTTTCACGCGCCGGTCTTCATCCGCGACGCGACAGTTACGAAGTGAACGGGCAAGCCTGTCACAATATCGAGACGGAAATCGCTGGCGCTCGTCCGGAGGTCATTCTGATCGGCGCACATTACGATTCAGTGTTTGGCTCGCCGGGCGCTAATGATAACGGCACCGGCGTGGCTGCGATGCTCGCTTTGGCGCGACGATTTGCGGGCAGAAAAACAGAGCATACGTTGCGCTTCGTCGCATTTGTGAACGAGGAGCCGCCTTATTTTTTGTCAGGTGAAATGGGAAGCTTTGTTTATGCCGGCAGATGCAAAGCGCGCGGCGACAAAATCTCCGCGATGATCAGCCTCGAAACGATCGGCTATTTTTCCGATGCGCCGGGCTCGCAGACTTACCCAGCGCCTGGCCTTGGTGTTTTTTATCCCAAGGTCGGCAACTTTATCGGATTCGTGAGCAATGTTCAGTCGCGGGCGCTGCTTCGTCGCGTGGTCGCACTCTTTCGCACACATGCAAAGATTCCCTCCGAAGGCGCGGCGCTTCCCGCGTTCATTCCCGGTGTGAGTTGGTCGGATCAATGGTCATTCTGGCGGAACGGCTATCCTGGCATCATGATCACAGACACCGCGCCATTTCGTTATCCGCATTATCATTCAGCCAGCGACACACCAGACAAACTCGATTACGATCGGTTTACGCTCGTGGTCAGTGGCATGGAGAAAGTGATCGAAGATCTCGATAGATCGTAGACGGCTTTGCCCCCATTCGGCGCGTGCAACGGTTGCGATTAAGAAGTAGCTATTGCCATTCGCTCTACAATTCGGATAGATGGAATAATTCAGTTTAAACCTTGTTAGTCGCTTACGTCTGTGAGATAGAGCATGAGACGCAGAGACTTCTTGAAACAAACTGCTCTCGCCGCGGCGGCGATCTCTGCGTCCTCATTGGACTCTTTCGCTTTCGATCGAAAGAAATTGGAACGTAGCGGCGCTCCTAAAAAGGTTATTATCATCGGGGCAGGGCTGGCAGGGCTGTCGGCGGCTTACGAGCTGACACAGGCAGGTCACGACGTCACTGTTCTCGAAGCCCGCACGCGGCCAGGCGGTCGCGTCCTTACCTTACGCGATCCCTTCGCCGAGGGGCTTTATGCGGAGGCCGGCGCTACTCGAGTTCCAGATCACCATCACTTCACGCTCAAATACGCCGAACTTTTCAGCCTCACACTCGATCCCTTCGAGCCGCCCGATTTGTCGTCCGTTTACTACGTGCGCGGGAAGAGGATCCAGGTAACACCGGGCCAGAAGGTGGAGTGGCCGTATGAGCTGACGCCAGAGGAGCGGGCGCTTGGCGTGAGCGGCATGCGCCAGAAATACATCTGGTCCATGTTGGGCGAAGTGGGTGACGTCACCGACTCGAGTTGGCCGCCGCCCGAGGTGCTGGAAAAATATGACCGGATGAACCGATCCGACTTCTGGCGCAGCCGGGGGGCGTCGCCGGAGGCCATCGCGCTGCTTGGCTTGGGGGGAATTGACGACCGAGTCGAGACTTGGTCAGCCCTGTACATGCTGCGCAACCACGCGCTTAATCGGAAGCTCAACCACTATTACAAAATCAGAGGTGGAAACGATCTCCTGCCGAAAGCCTTTGCCGCGCGGCTAGCCGAGAAGATTCGCTACGCCTCGCCGGTCGTGAGAATCGAACATAGTGCACAGGGCGTCAAAGCTGTTTTCCAGCACGCCGGTTCGTATCAGACTCTGACTGCGGGTTATTTGATCTGCGCCGTCCCGTTCGCCGTCCAGAAAAATATCGAGGTCTCCCCCGCCTTCTCGGTCGAGAAGCAAAGAGCCATCGAGCAGTTGCCGTACCTCTCAGCATCGAAAATATTTTTGCAGTCGAGAAAGAGGTTCTGGGTCAGCGAGGGTCTCAGCGGCTTCGGCACGACCGACCTGCCCATCAGCCAAGTGTGGGACGTGACCTATAAGCAGCCGGGCACGCGCGGCATTTTACAGGCCTTCCCGATCAGCCTGCACTCGCGGCGCGTGACAGGGATGGCTGAGAGGGAGCGCATCAACTTCGCGCTCGCACAAGTGGAGATGATCTACCCAGGCATGCAGGAGCACTTCGAGGGTGGCGTGACGAAATGCTGGGATGAGGACGAATGGGCGCGCGGCGCCACTTCCTTCTACAAGCCGGGCCAATTCAGCTCATTGCTGCCGCACGTCGCGCGGCCCGAAGGCAAAATTTATTTCGCGGGTGAGCACACATCAGTGTGGATTGACGGATGGATGCAAGGAGCGCTCGAATCTGGCAACCGCGTGGCACGTGAAGTGAACGCTGCAGTGTGAAGTTGCCTTATATGTCTGCCGCCGCATCTAACAACGGAATGCTACGGTTGTGTCGGGGTTTGAAGCACCAGGAATTGCAGACGAGATATGCGGAGGTATGGGTCGCGATTCGAAGTTAATCAAAGGGCCGCCGCCGCGCGCTCAAGCGCGTAACCAATCAGTCCGCTTGCCGGCAGAGTGAAAAGCCAGGCCCAGATGATTCGCTCGACCACGGTCCATCTCATTCCGCTGAAACGTTTCACGACGCCTACGCCCATAATCGACGTTGTAATTAC
>Ga0307305_10000289_pt1 | contig 17086 bp, 28 predicted proteins | sample ER_DNA_186_FD_194512 | JGI IMG/M metagenome (GOLD analysis project Ga0307305, IMG submission 194512) | Bulk soil microbial communities from the East River watershed near Crested Butte, Colorado, United States - ER_DNA_186 | ecosystem: Environmental > Terrestrial > Soil > Floodplain | place... | reverse complement strand
CCGGTACGCGGGCGCCCTGTCGATCGAGCGCTGTATCAGGTCGACCAGCGTGCGTCTGCGCCATGGCCGCCTCATCGCGTCACCCACGCCAGCAGGATCGCGAGAAACAGGCACCATAGGCACAATCCCACCCATGTTCGTCTTGGCATTGCTCCACCCCTTAGCGTGAGTACCAATCCTGTGATGTGACCAGGCGAACCACCTGTGAGAGCGGCTTATCACCCTTGTCCCGGTTGCACTTGCGTCCACACGACGGGCACCCCGCCACCACGTCGTGAATCGGTCTCAGGTTCTCGACGTCGAACATCGAACCCCCGTGCTTAGGCGGATCGAGGTGATCAACGTCCTGTGAGCCCTGATGGCCGCACATCCAGCACACCCGCCCATACAGCGCGAACGTGGCAGCGCGCGCCTTGCGACGGGCGCTGCCCTCCCACCGTTCGCCGTTCGGACCGACGTAGTTACTGCTCGGCATCCCACTTGCCCGTTTCGATGTACCGTGCCCAATTTTCGGTGATTTTTTCGAGTTGGCGCGCATCCTGAGCAGTTATGACCACCCGCGAGCCCGTGACGATCCGCGTCACGCCGTGCATAGCCTGAGCGCGCGCCCATTGCGCCACAGTCGGTCGCGGCGACACATCCCGAATCTCGACGATCTCCAGTTCACCCGCGCGTAAATTACCCATGATCAGACGCCTTTAGCTCGCTGATCTCGCCCGTCTCGATCAATTTCGCCCACCGCAGCACGAGCGGCTCGATCACTCGCCACGCCTCGGCGCGGGGTGGCATCATCCCCGGCGCATACCGTGCGGACACGATTTTCAGCGCCTCGCAGCGCGCCCATTGCGCCACGCTCGGCACGTAGTCCAGCGCCTCGTATGCGCCCGCACCGGTCGTCGGATAGCTCTCCATGATCAGATCTCCCTCTCGAACTCGCGTAGGCCGATCCACTGCGTCGGGCGGTCGCCGAACAGCAGCACGCCACCGGACGTGAGTTTTCCTCCCGGCGACCCTGTCCAAATAGGTACAGCGCGCCTATTTCCGGACGCACTACGCAAGGCGTAGCTGTCCAACACCCGCCCTGGGCGCCTCTGAGCGTCGAAAGTGGTTCCTCTGGCGTACGTGACCACCACGCGCCAATCGGCGCTCCTGAGCTTGCTCAGCAGGCGCGCGGGTGCACCTGCCACCGCGTCTGCCTCGATGACGCGCATCGGTATCTCGGGCGCCGGCCACACCGGATAACCAGGCCATGGGGGCTCGACCCGCATGCGTTCGGCCACCCTGGCTGCCACCCGCTCGCGCTCTGCCTCGGGATCGTCCACATGGACGGGCAGGGGCGCCGGACCGACGATGCGATCGAACTCCCACTCGCTCGGGCGACAGTCGATCCACCCGACGCCGGCAACGTGCACGAAACGGGGCAGCATCAGAGGTCGGCCGTCCAGACCATCACGCCAACGCCAGATACGCCGCTAGGCGGTATCCAGCGCTTGTGCGTGTCGACTAAATCGACCACCTGACGGTCATCTTTAATGATCTTGCCCGCCTGTAGCGCGTCGAGCACGTTACGCACGAGTTTGTCAAGATCGCCGATGTGGGGGTGCACCGGAAACGGCGACTGGCGCGTCTCCTCGCCGAACCCGGATGGGTCGAACCAGAACTGAGCCTGAACCACCACGGGCCCCACGTACGGCTCAGCCATGCGCCGGGCGCCCTCGAACGCGATCGCCATCGTGCGCAGCCACGTCGTCGACTCGGCGCTCGACTCGACCATGCGCACCTTGCCCGTGAGCCGGCCACCGCCCCCGCGGGTCATCTCGCCCCTGAGCGAGCCCTTTGGCCGCGACCACCCGTGCACGAACGCCTGCAGCAAGACCGCCCGCGTACCCATCACGCCACCCGCCCGAGTAGGCGGTACGGCGCGCTGACGCGCCTGGCCGCCGGCAGGTCGCCCGTGGGGATGCGTGGGCCGATCTCGTACGTGACCACGCCGAGCCCCTCGCCCTCCGTACCGAACGACACCCGGTCGCCTCTCATAACGACGTGCGGGGCGAGCCCGTCACGCCACATGTCGACCATGAGTTCGGTCACCATGGAGGCCAGCGGGGCGGCGTCAACCACCACGTGCTCGCGGATACCCCCGGCGTTCTCGATGTGCATCCCGATCTGGCTGATCTCCATTGCCGCTCATCCCTTCCGCTCGGTCACGTAGCCCGTGATCTCAATCGACGGCCCGAACGCGCCGTCATGCGCATCGATCCGCGACACGAGCACGTCGAACGCGAGCCCGGCGAGGGTCAACTCGCTTGGCTCGCCGAGCGAGTTCAGCAGCCGCTCAGCGAGCCGGTCGGACGCATTCTCGACCGTCACCACCACTTTTGCGCTGGTCGGTCCCATCTGTGGCATTTCCTCACCCCTATCTGACCGCGAGCGGTACCCGCGGGTCGATGCGCGTGCTCGCGTCCCACACGTTCATGAGGTCGCTCGCCTCGCCTGATGTGGCCAACGTCTCGGCCACCACCCCGTACCGGCCGAGCCGGCGCCCCTGATCGGTACTCACGGGACGCTTGCGCCACGTGGCCGCCCGCTTGGCCAGCGCCGCCTCTTGGTTGCCGATCACGCTCTCGGCGTGCGCCATGGCGTACCCGAGGTCATCCACGCCGCGGATGACCCAATCCGAGTCGCCCACCCGTGACCGGTCGACGCTGACCACGTCCCACGCGCCGGCCAGCGGCGACGGGATGACCGTGAGGAACCGGTGGCTCGTGGCGATGAACCAATACCCGCCGTGCGTGCGCTGCCACCTCGCGCGCTGACCGTGGAACAGGTCGACGTCCTCGCTGACGAGCGCGCCGTCGAGCCATGCCCGCTGGATATAGCTCCCGTTCTCGCTCTCGTCGAGTTCGAGGTCGTCGACCTCGCCAACCTCTTCCGCCTCTTTGCGCCCGACCTCGTCGCGCTCGCCCACGAGGTCGACGAGCCCGGCGAGCGCGTGCCGCTTGCTGACCCCCACCACGTCGAGCACGATCGCCTCACGCTTGCCGGGGTACTTGCGCAGCACTCGGCCGACCATCTGTACGTACAGACCGACGTGCGTGGTGGGTCGCGCGATGATCACGCACTCGGCCAGCGGCAGGTTCGTCCCCTCGGTCAACACCATGCAGTTGACCAGCACGCTTACCCGCCCGGCCTTGAATGCGGCCAGCGCTGCGCGCCGCTCCTCGGGACTCTGGGCGCCGTGCACGATGCGCGCGCTCACGCCGGCCGTGGCGAACCGCTCGACCATGAGCGTTGCGAACGCCACTGTCGGCACGAACAGCAGCGAGGGCTTGCCGGGCGCGTGCTCGCGGTAGGCGTCGACGATGCGCTCGGGCGCCATGCTCGCGGCCAACGCCTCACCGAGGGCGCCCTCGCCGTAGTCGCCGCCCGTCTTGCGTACCTTGCTCAGGTCGAGATCATCGACGCGGACGTACACGCCGCGGGGCGGCACCAGGAACCCACGGGTGATCATGTATTTGATGTCGCGCTCGTACACCACGTCTTGCCAGACCGAGCCGAGCCCGACGCCGTCGCCACGGCTCATGGTCGCGGTGAACCCGACCGCCCGAGCGCCCGAGCCGAAACACCCGTAATGATCAAGGATCTCGCGGTACGTCGGCGCGGTGGCGTGGTGGCACTCGTCAACGATCACGAGCCCAACGTTTCGCACGCGGCGCCGCCTGGTCTCGTGGCGCAACGTCTGCACCGAGGCGACCACCACGGGCGCGCCCACCTGGTCCTCGCCGGCCTTGCACACCCCGACCCGCAGATACGGCGCGGCGCCCTTGATCTCTTCTACCGCCTGCCTGATCAACTCGTCGCGGTGGGCGAGCACGAGCACGCGCGCCGACCCCTCCCGTAGGTCGATCTTGGCTAGCTCGGCGATCGGGAGCGTCTTGCCCGAGCCGGTCGGGAGCACCACGGCGGGGCGCATCATGCCGGCCGCCCACGCCTTGCGGGTGGCCTCGACCGCCTCGCGTTGGTGATCCCATGGCTTGATCTCGCTCATGATGGGTCGCCGATCCGACCCTGTTCGACCGTGACTCGTCCGGCGTTCTCGCACAGACGCCACGCCGTGGCCTCCAACGTGTCCTCGTCCGCGATGATGGCCGGCATCGACATCAACGCGTCCAAGTTCTCGCGATCGGGCCCGTACGGGTGGGCTACGCCCTTGGCCGCGCGCGCCCTGAGCGCCTCAAGAACATCGAGCCCAAGCATCAGATGCCGCGCTCCGTGTGCCCCGGTCTCGTACTGCTCACGGGCAATCGCCTCGATCCGCTGCAGGCTCACCCGAGCACCCCCAGGAACACCACCGTGAGCGCGCCGAGCACGGCCAGGATCGAGAGCACGGAGATCGCGAACCATCCCCACCCCGGTTCGATCGTGAACATCATCGGGCGATCGTCGCCCCATTCGTCGTCATCGAGATCGACGTCGCGCTCGGCGTCCGCGTCGCTGTGCTCGGCCCACGCCATCATGCCGGCCGCCGGTACCACGTGCACCAGCGCTTGATCGTCTCGTCGTACCGCGCGTCGGGCTCGATGAACCCCGCCTTGGCCGCGGGGAACAGCAGGTTGCGCGCGGTACCCGGCAAGATGTCGCCCGCCTCGGCGCCGACGATCGCGAGGTCGCCCGCGACGCGCCACTGTCCATCGGCCATCCACTCCCACATCGCCCGCCACGCCGGCCCGATGTACTCGCCCGTGCTCGGATAGCCAGGCTTCCAATCGGGGGCGCCGGCATCAGCGCCCGGCCACGTCTCAGGCTTGCCGCCGAGCACGTACAACGCCGGTCGCGGTCCGGACTTCTCGCGCACCCGCCGTAGCTCGCCGGACTGCCGCAGATCCTCCAACTCGTACGCGAACACCCGCGGCGTGACCGAGCGCCCCATCGCCGCGATGATCTCGGCCTGTCGGAACGGCCGGCCGAGATCGGCCAGGGACCGCGCCGCCTCCATGATCCTCGCCCGGACGTCCGCCCGGATGATCGTATTCATTGTCATGACCGACACCCTACCTGTCCGACGCTTGCTCGCGCCACCCTAAAGACTGAACATCCCGAATAGGCCACTGACTGTAGTTTCCGGTTCTAGCCGTTCCCGTCCCCGTCGGGTTTCTTTTTGAAGATCACTCCCGACCCGTCGTCCCCGTCCCCGTCGTCCGTCCCCCCTAAAGGGTGGACGGGGACGCGGGGACGAGAGGGACGCTGTCCCCACGGGGACGAGCGGGGACGAGCGGGGACGAGGGAACGACTTATTAGACATCTTCAGACAACTCGCGCTCTTGAGTGCTACGCGCTAAGTGTCCGGCTCTCGCTTGTCCCCGTCTTAAGGGCGGAGGGTCGCGGTCCAAACGACCGTCACCCTCCAAACGATCAAGCGCGGGGGAGACGTGAGCCTTGGCGAACTTAACTCGCCTTTGGTGCAAAAGGGATTCGAGCCCCTCCTGAGACTCGTACGCCTCGTCGGTCCGGCTGGCCAACGCCACCACGATCGCCTCGGCGAGCACGTCGATCGGATCGTCCGCCCCTTGGCCGCCGACCTCCTCGGCTCGCGGCGCGCTCAGCCACGCCGACGTGCCGCCGTTGGGGTCGGTGGCGTTGTCGACGCAGAGCGAGCCGAGATATACCCACCCCTCGCGCCGGTCCGACGTGCCGTGCCTCGCGGTGCCGCCGTGCCTGTCCTTGGCCGAGTAGACCAACGCTGTCCCGCTCGCCCCCCGCCTGATCGGGTGCGCCGGGTGCGGCTGCAACCGGAAGCCCACCCCGTCGACCTGATCGAGCCATGCGGTCGAGCCGAACCCATGCCGCTCATCGGCCCTGTCCCTACCCTTGACCGGGTGGCCGAGCGAGAGCACCGCGGCGCCGTTCATGGTGGCCGGCGTCACGAACTGCTCCTGATACCACCCGACCGAGCCCACTTTCTCCGGATCTTGGCCGTGCCGGCTGCAGGCCGCGATGATGCCGTCGAGCACCACGAGCGAGGGATTCGGCCACACCGTCGCCAGTGCCGCGCCGAACTCGCCGGGCGCCCACCGGTCGTTAGAGTCGAGCCACACGAACCGCTCGCGGATCGCCTCTTTGTCGACGCCGAGCGCGAGCAGGCGCGCCACGGTCGAGCCCATCGTCGACTCCTCGAAATGGGCGTACCCGATGGTGCGGCCAGCGCGGATCTCGTCAGCTATGTTGACCACCGCGAACCACGACTTACCCGACTCGGTGGGTCCGATCACCGTGTGCCACGCGCCGGCATAGAGCAGGTGTCCGCCCCACCCGTCGATCTTGCCGTCGTTGCGCACCACCCCGACCGTCGGCTCGGGCGCGACGTGCGTGCCGTCCAGCCACGGGCTCGGATCGACTCGCCGCGCGGCCGGCACCACCGCCCGACCCACCACGGGCGCTACCGGTTCGCTCTGAAATCGGGCGCCCTCGGGCCGTAGCTCGGCGCACCAGTCCTGATCGGCCGAGCGGTACGCCGACTCGATCGTGTGCTCGGCGCGCCACGTGCGCCCGTCGTACTCGGTGTGCGACAGGGCATCCATGAGCCATCGGACCGCCTGGTCGTACGACCAGAAATCGTTACCGAAATGAGACAGGGCTTTCGCCGCGGCATTCAGCCGATCATTGATCGTGCCAGTGCGCGCGAGCCAGAGATCATCCAAGCGCGGACGCACGAACTCCCACGCCTCACGCGACGTGAACGCCCGAGAGGGTGGGCGGAACGCATCAGCCGCGATAGAGTCTGCGCCCACCCGCGCCCACCCGAGCCGACCGCGCGAGAGGCTCGGCAAGTTGACACTGCCGTTGAGGCTCGGCAGGTTGGCGCTGCCGTTGCTCAGCCGCTCGATGATCCATCCGGGCAGCGGTGCGGGATCGAGCGCGGCCAGCACCGTGTACCCCCGGCCGTCCACCACGCTCGGCGGGGCGACCACGTACCCATTGCCGCGGGTGTCGATGTCGACACCGAGCCGCCCGGCCGTGTTGGCGAGGTCGAGCCCCGCCGGCGCCCGGTAGTACAGATGCACCCCGCCCGAGCGGGTGCCCACCGTGTACGTCGGGGTGTCCCCGTTCTCGGCCCTCAGCGCGTCCCACGACGCCGCGCCCACCTTGCCCGGGCCGCAGTCGACGTCGACCACGTAGAGCCCGCTCGGGCGCGCATGGATGCCGACGTTCGCGGTCGGGCACTGTCGCCACCACTGCTCGATCGTGCCCGGATCGGTGGTCGCCTGATTCTGGCCGCGCTCGGTGAGAGGCGTCTTGGCCCCCGGCCGCACCGGGAACACGTGCCACCCGCGCACGGCATAGCTCAGCGCCCACTGTTGAATCGTGTTCACGTGGCCGTTCGACCCCGCGCTCACGGTTGGGGGCCGGTATCGTGGGTAACAGTTTGGTGCATCTTGGCCTTACCTCCCTGATCACCTTGCCCCGGTGATGGAACGGGCGACACGCGCCGACACCACCCCGAGCGTGTGTCGCCCGTTCTGCGCGTCCGCGTCTGCCCTGCCTACGCCGCCCCCTCGCGCGCCTCGCTGAGCGCCGCCGCGAGCATGCTCCGCGAGCGCCGCACCCGGCTGACCACGATCGGCAACCCTGCCTCGATGACCTCGCGCAGGATGTCCGCCATGGATCGCCCGGTCACGTCGCACGTCATCCGCACCGCCTCGTCGGTGGCCGTGGTGACCGTGACGTTGAGTTGGTGCGGGAACCGTGCGCCGCTCGGTTGACCGTCTCTCACTCCCGCCATGTTGTCTCACCTCCCCGGCGTGGCGTACCGGGAACAGTACTTGCGCATCATGGATGGGTCAAGTACCGTCGTGGGCTCACGCACCGCTCACGCACCACCACGGAAGGAAGGAACACCCATCATGCTCCACGAGTCCGACGAGACCGCCCGACCCGTCGACGAGAACGGTTCGATCCCCGAGGGCGAGCGGGCGCGGTTGCGCGAGCACGCGGCGAAGCTGGCTGAGCACGCCGCCGACCCGGACGAGCACAAGCCCGCGGCCGGCGCGTTCGCCGAACTGCTCGATCGCGTCAAGGAGATGCGCGCGTCGGTGCAGAACGAGACCGGTCGCGCGGCCATGCTCATCGCCGTGCTCGACTTGATCAACCCGATCGACGCGGATTACCCGAGCGATACGACCGACGCCGAGATCGACGAGCAGGCGACCGGCGTGGCGCGGTTCCTCACCTCGCTCACCGCGTCCCTGCTCGGCTACATCGAGAGCGGCACGCTGCCCTACCAGATTGCGAAGGACTGAGCCATGGGCGCCCCCCGCGCGCCTCGCTCGATGATGTGGCTTGCCCTCGCCATCGCGCTCGTGATCATCATTCTCGCCGCCGCCGGCTGTGCCCGGCCAACGAAGACGATCGCCTTTCAGGGCGACAGTGTCCCCGCTAAGGGTGGCCTCATCGTCGAGCTTGACGTGATCTTCACAAGCGGCACCACACAGGAGGGCGCTCAGTACCCGTTCGACACCGCCACCCCGGCGCCGTTCATCCGCTTTCAGGTCGCCGAGGTGGGCACGGTGTCGAGCTACACACTCCGGATCCACGGGGTTGAGCCTGGTCAGGTGGTTACCTGCCTGATCTCGATCAACGGTCTGATCGTCGACCAGCACAAGGCGACGTACCCCAAGTTCGCCATCTGTAAGGGACCGCCAGTCTGATGGACTACGTCAGCCGGCCGTGGCTAGCGGTGGTGCCGTGGACTCAGGTTCGCCTGAGCCATGGCGCCATCGCCACCGTGCTACCCCACTGGCCGCTCTACCAGCGTCGGATCATGCTGCCCGGCCGGCCGCCGGTGGTGTTCGAGCCGGCGCCCATGGCCATGGTCGACGTATGCGAGCCGACCGAGGTGGAGTGCCTGCGGACTCTGGCTCTCTCGTTCGGCCAACCCGAGGTACTCGCCAAGCTGGACGGGCTATCGGGCGAGTGGTGGCGTGCGCCCGAGGTGGCCGCGAGCACGGTGAACCGTCACCTCAGGGACCTGCACCTCAGCTTTGATCGCGGCACAACGTCCTATCTTCCGCGTAACGTGAATGACTCGCTCCGCTATCACTGGCAGCTACATCAACAGGTGCTCGTGCATCCATTGCCGATCAAGCACCTGCACAGTAGGGAGATGTGATCAAGATGCACGGTATGACCTCCGCTGAACAGGTAGGGATGATGACCACGATCACCGTGATCGGGATTGTCGCGTTCGTGTTCCTCGCGATGTTCATCGCCACCGCGCCCACCCGGCAGACCGCCAACGTCAACCCGTGGGCAGACATGGCGTGGCCGACGCAGAACTACCGCGAGCCGGCCGATCCGTCGTACGTCGACGAGTTGATCCGCATCCGCGGCGTGGCCACGGTCATCCACTCGCCGGCCCCTCTGCCGGCCATCCGCGAGCCGGTGCTCGACGCGACCACCGCGCTCCCGTCGCGATTCGTGCCGTCGGCCGAGCCGCTCGCCCCCGTTGAGCTCATGTCCGATTCGCCAGATATGTCGCTGAACTCGAGTTCAGCGACGGCCAGCCGGTACGCGATGCCGATCGAGCGTCTTGTCGCATCCGTGCGCTACGTTCTGCCGGCCGCCATGCCGAGCCACTCGGCCACACCCGCGGCTCACGCCGAATCGGTCGGCCGACACCGGGCGCTCGAACTCGTCGCCGCGTAACCACCACGTAAACCACCCATCGCCCGAGAGAGGTCCGTCCACATGAGCGACGCATCCGAGGCGCCTACGCGCGCTGACACCACCGAGGTGACCGACCCCGACCAACCCACCACCGGCGAACCGCAGGCGCCACACGGCACCGAGACGGCGCTCGGCGGGATGACGCGTGACACGCTGCGCGCCGCCTCGCCGGTCATGACGCAGATCCGTGAGGCGCTGACGTTCCATGACAGCGGCACCGCCTCGCAAGCCGTGCGCGACGTGCTCGGCGCGATCGAGCGCGCGGCCGATGAGGCGAGCCGGCGTCGACCGCGCAACCGGCCACCCGAGTTCGCCGAACTGAGCCCGCCGGCGCTGCGCCAGTTGGCCGCGCTCTGCCGCGTATACCGGGTGGAGAGCGTCGACTCGACGCCGGCCGTGCCCGAGCGGATCGACTCGGCCGCCGCGATCGCCGAGATCGAGCGCGGCATCATGAGCGACCGCGATGCGGCCACGCTGCTCACCGAGGTACTCGGCGCCGAGCCGATCGAGACCATGACCATCGGATCGGGTGACGGCATCGACGTAGTGACCGTGAACCTCGACAACACGCACGCCACGTTCACTCCCGACCCGTTCGTCGGTCCGGCACCGCTCACACCCATGGAGCAGATCGGCGAGGTGCTCGCCGCGGGGGTCGCCTCGTTCACGTCCGACCCGTTCGCCACCCCGGCGCCGCTGCCCGCCGAAGAGGACGAGCCGATCAGAATCGACGGGAGCGACCAGCCCCCTTTCTAGCGAGCCCGAACGGACATCGGGCACACCGAAGCGTCTCGCAGATCACGAGCCACGGCTCGTGTGCGATGGCGTACCGCCTGCATCGCGTCGACGGAGTGACCGAGTTGCCGGCGTGGTGGAACGTGGGCGGCACCGCGTTCCACGAGTGCATCCGCGAGTGGGAGACGCTGAACTACGCCTCGACCGAGGCCGGCTCAGACTGGCCGCCACCGCCTCTTGCCGACGATCAGGCCGAGCGCTTCCGCCACCACATCGCCGAACAGACAGCGGCCACCGTGCTCGCCTCGGGCATCAACATGAGCGCGTGGCGCATCGCCCGCGGCGGCAAGGAAGACCGCGAGTGGTGGCTCGACAACGCGCCCGGGTGGGTGGCCGCCTACGTCACCGCGGCGCTCGCCCGAGAAAGCCACATCGAGACCGTGGCCGGCGCGCCCGGCATGGAGGTCGAGTTCATGTGGCGACCGCGTAGCCTGCCCAGTCTGCCCCCGGTCAAGGGGTTCATTGATCAAGTGCATCGGTTCGGTAGCGGTGACATCCTGATCCGCGATCTGAAGTCGGGCTCGACGCGCCCGGTCGATCCGCTGCAACTGCAGATCTACCGGCTCGCGTTGGAGGACGAGCACGGCGTCACCGCGCCGCGGTGGTGGGGTGACTACTGGATGGCGCGCAAGGGCGAGGCGACCCGCGCGCTCGACCTCACCGACCGGGCGCCGATCGAGCGCGCGGTGTACGCGAGACTCGCCATCATGGATGACGCCGAGCGGCATGGGTACTACCCGGCCAACCCGTCGAGCCTGTGCTCGGCGTGCGGGGTGCGCGCCGCGTGCCCCGTGATGGGAGACTCGGCCACGGCTCGCCCGTGGGTGCTTCCAGCCGCTTGACCCATCATGGATAGGCGAGTAGCGTACGGCCGGACCGTACGCCCGACAGAGAGGCTCAGCGAATGAGCAAGGTGTACACCGAGACGCCGGACCCGGAGAGCAACCCCGAGGGTCACGACGTCGACCCGATCAGCGGTCGCGACCGCACCGCCGGTGCCTCTGACGAGGTCATGGCCGCGGTAGGCCCGACGCAGATCGAGGCGAACGACGCCGCGGGTGACACCGCGGCCGACGAGCCCGAGTCGGACGCTGACGCGCTCGACGCTAAGGCGACCAAGCACGGCAAGGACTGATACACCGAGGGGTCGCTCGGGTGAGGGCAAGGGACGGTTCTCACCCGAGCACCGGGGGGCGCGTGAGTGGAGCGCAGGCATCGCGAGGCCGCCTAGCTGGCCGGCTCACCGCGGTGGTTGACGAGGTTCGAATCCTCGGCCCCCCACGACTGCCTAACGGCCGTCAACGTCAACAGATCAACGTCAACCGGAGGTAAGCCACAGTGCAACCCAATCAGTACCCGCAGGGGTACCAGCCACAGCAGTACGCGCCTCAGCAGAACGCACCTGGCTACGGCCAGCCGGCGCCACAGCAGGGGTACGCGCCACAGGCTCAGTACACCGGCCCCCCGCAGGGCTACGCGCCACAGCAGGCGCCGCAGGCCGCGCCCGGCTACGGCGGACCGAACCCCAACCCCGACGAGTTCGGCAACCCCGACGCGGTGGGCGGCGTCCGCCCGCGGCTGAAGGATGCCGGCCCCGGTCGGCTCGTGCTCATCACGCCGATCAAGATCGAGCGCGGCATCCCCAACCGGCTGGCCAAGCCCGATCAGAACGGGCAGCTACCGGTGCAGGACCGGATGACCGCCGACGTGGTGTGGCTTGACGGACCGCCGTTCCTCTACGGGGGCGACCCCGATGGCGATGGCGGACCGCCCAAGCCGCACAACACGCAGGCGAACATCCCGCACGAGGCGCGCAACATGTGGATCACGAACACGTTGCTCATCTCGCAGTGTGAGCGCTCGCTACCGACGACGCCGAACGCCTCGGGTACGCCCGTCCTTGGCCGCCTCGTCAAGGGCGTCTCTTCCCGTCCGGGCAACCGCCCGCCGTGGAAGCTCGACGACCCGACCGAGGGCGACCGCCAGGCCGCTCGGGACTACCTGCGCGCCAAGCAAGAGGGGCGCATCACGGGACCATCGCCGGTCGCCGGTCAGCCCCAGCAGGCGCAGCAGCACGCGCCGGCACCGCAGGCTCAGCCGCAGTACGCGCCCCAGGGTGCCTACGTCGGTGGTGGCGGTGCTGGCGGGTACGCCGGCCCGGGCATGGCCTACGGCGGCAACGGAGCACCGGCACAGCAGTACCTCGGTGACCCGAACGCCGGCGCTCAGTACGCGCCACAGGGTCAGCCTCCCGCGCCGCCGGCATACGGTGGAATCCCGCAGGGGCAGGCACCCGGCGAGCCACAGGCCGCGCCGGGTGCTCAGCAGTGGGCAGGACCGCCGGCCGCCGCGCTCGACACGAACGCGGTCCCGCCCGGCTGGACGCCCGAGGTATGGGCGAACGTGCCGGAAGAGCAGCGTCAGATGGTCGTCGCGGCTAACGCTGCCCGACCAGGTATCTGACGCGAGTAGGGAGCGCCGAGCAACCCGACCGAGGCGATGCTCGGCGCTCCCTGCGAAAACTCGAGACTTTTTTCACGACCTAGAGGAAGGTCCGTCCACCATGAATGAGTCCCGCGCGGCACTCTCGCCCGAGATGTTGCTGTTCGAGGTCGCGGCCATGTGCTCCCGGCACGGTCTGGCCGTGTCGACCGACCACCCGACCGCGGCGCTCGACGCCGCCACCCGCTTGCTGCGTGCCCTCGGGCTCGCGCCGCACGAGCCGGCCGCCATCATGCCGGCGCCACCGACGGCCCCACCCGGGCGACCGCCGACCGCCGACGGCTCGCCATGGCGCCCGCATCGGCTCGGCGAGCCCCTCGTCCGCGGCAGTGAGACCGCCGTGCTCCCGATCGTGCGCGAGGGTGGCCGCCCGGCCGGCCACCGCGTCAGCCGGCCGCTCGCGGCGGTGCCCGATGGCCGCTGACTCGCCGGTACCCCGCGACCGGATGGTGCGCGTCGAACTGCCGCCGCGCGGTTCCCATGGGCGCGTCTTCATCGGCGACACCGAGGTGTCCCACGTGGTCCGCGGGGTCAGGGTCGAAACCGACGTGCACTCGCTGACCGAGATCACCCTCACGATCGGTCGCGGCGTCTCGGCCAGCACCGCCGAGGGGGTCGGCAAGGTCGACGACGAAACCCGCAACGCGCTCGTGTCGCTCGGCTGGACGGCGCCCGGCGCCGTTGCGGTCGACCACATGCGGCGCATCGCCGACGCGCGCAAGTACCTCGATGGGTGGGACGCTGACGACTGGTCGGGGTTCACCGAGTTGCGCGCGATCCTCGACGGCGCCGAGCCGGCGCCCGTCTCGGGTGGCCCGGCCAACACGATCCTCTGCCGCAAGTGCGACGTATACGTAGGGTTCGGTGGTGCCGGCGTGGTGCAACCGCCCGCGAACATGAGCGCCGAGTGGCTGCGCTCGCACTGTTGGATGTGCAAGCGCACCGCCGACGAGGTGGCCGCCGATCCAACCGGACGCAAGTCGGCCACACGCCGCCCGACCGCCGCGCTCGACGAGCACGTGCTCGGCGTCGACCGGGTGGCGTGCTGCGATGGCGGGTGCCCGTGCCCGGTCGACGAGAACTCAATGCTGATCAATGACGTGACCACGCTCACGCTGGCCGATCTGAGCACCATGCTCCTCGCCCACCGAGCCGAGTGGATGGCCCCGCGGTGAGCGGCCACGAGTTGCCGGCGCCGACCGACAAAGGATGGCTGTGGATGGAGTCCGAGAGCATCGGCGTCCGCCGGACCAAGGCTGAGTTCGCGCACACGTGCGGCGCGCAGTACACGCGGCCGGGTGGGCGCCAGCGCGGCGACCGACTCGTCGTATGCGACCGGCCGGCCGAGCACGAGGACGCTCATATGGAGACGGCCACCGAGACCACGTGGCCATCCGTCACGCAGGTGGAAGGGCTCGGCGCGCGGTACGTGGCGGTCAAACACAGCGCGGCCTACCACGAGCGCCGGGCGAACCAGTGGCGCACGCGGGCGCACGCGGGGTGGGCGCTCGCGCTGGCCGGCATCGTCCTTCTCTGGGCCGCGGTGGCCGGGTGGTTCGGGTGAGCCGGAAGTGCATCGGGTGCAGGGTGGAGATCGCTCGCCCGAACATCGCGTGTCGGCCGTGCTGGTGCAGCCTGCCGCTCGACGTCCGTCAGAGGGTGTCGTCACGCACGCCGAGCGTCTACATTCGCGGCGCCGTTGACGCGGTGGCGTGGTTCCGCGAGAACCCCCGAGGAGGTGACGTTCCATGAGTCTCAGCGTCAGCCACGATGCCGAGGTGAACGCGATCTCCGCGCTGGTCGATCACCTCGAACCGCTCGACGACGTCGCCCGCGGCAGGGTGCTGCGCTACCTCACGGCTCGGTACGCGCCGCTCGCGATGGTGCCGGCGCTCCCGCTGGCCGGCGTCAAGCCAGTCACGCGCACGCTCGACGTGCTCGGCTCGCTCGACGTGGCACTCACCAACCGCGAGATCACCGCGGCAACCCACCGAACGATCTTGGAGCGTGCCGGCGTCCGGCCGCAGTGACCTCGGGGGCGAGCCCCCGGATTGAAACGTTATAGGTTGCAGTCCGTGACTTTAAGGGGCGCGCCTACCGCCTGGCCAAGACCCGTCAAGCCCCGGCTTGATAACGGAATGGTAACGGTGGTCGGTGTGCCCCTTTTAGTGCTCAGCCTTTCGGCTCTAAGGGTTGACCACCTGTCGTGGTGTAAGGGGATGAACCCGACGCCGCCCTTACATGGTCTACAGTAGACGGTTACCCGGCGTAGACCCCGCCCGTTTTGCGTAGCTCTAAGGGTGAGGGTACGGCGCTCGCCCGCCGGCCGCCTGAGAGCTCAGGCGTTTCCCCTGGTAGATTGCCACTTGTGCATCACCCTTAGAGGGGCTATAGTTATAGGTAGAAGGAAAGCCCGAGGGAAGGAAATCAAATGAGGATCGACCAGTACCGCACCGAGCAGTTCGCAGACGAGGCCGACCGCGCCGCGTACTTCCGGATGATCGTCCGCGAGGCGTACCGCTACGACGGAGAGCGCGACGCGCAGCGCCAACTGGAGACGGACATCATCGAGATGGCCGGCCAGACGGCCCCGGGCAAGAGCGACATCCGCACCCATCACCTCCGCGAGGTCGCCGCCCAGATCCGCGACCACCGCGAGAACGGCAACTACACCACGATGCACCGCTGAACCTCCCCGGTGGGGCCCGCTACGGCGGGCCCACGCCGAGGGTGCTCAGCGCCCCACGTCAGAGGCCGAGACGCAAACAGGGCCAGCCGGAGAGCGACCGGGCGGATGCAGGTAGCGGCCAGCGGGCGGCGAATACAGCCCGACCGAGAGTTGCCACTGAGGAAAAGGGCAGGGGCGTGACTGGCAGCCACCGGGGTTCGAGGCCCCGGCACGTACGACCGACGAGGTTGATTCAAGCCCCGAAAAAAGTATCGCCCGAACTCACCGAGAGGTAACGATCATGGACATGCAGGACAGCACTCGCGAGACCACCCGGTTCTACGTCCAGTGGTACGACCGTAACCGCGCCCAGTGGCGCACCCCGACCGACGAGCACAACCACCACGGGTGGGACACCGCCGAGTTGGCCGCGCTCGCCGGCGTGCCCGAGGTGCTGCAGCTAGCGAGCAAGACCAACCCGCCGGCGTGCCGCATCGTCCGCCGTACCGTTACCGAGACCGTGGAGGACTGATCATGAGCACCGACACCCACCCCGTCTGGACGCCGAGCACGCCCGACGAGCGCCGTCACGTGGCCGTGGCCGAGTTGGTCGCGCACGTCATGGACACACCCGAGGGACACCGCTACGCGGTCGCGTACGGCACGCTGGCCGGCCTGGTGAACAGCGCCGAGCCGGCCATGGCAACCGCATGGGCCCGCGAGTTCGCCACGGAGGTCAAGCGCGCGATGACCGAGCACCCGTTCGACCACCGAGCGTCGGCCACCTGAGACGCCGTGAGGGCGACCGCCCCGCGCGGTCGCCCTCACTATCACAACACCACGAGTCGCCCGACCCGAAGAAGAAGGTTCAGCCATGAGCGTAACACCCGAGCCCTGCGGTGACCCGCAGTGCGATTGCCACATCCCGAGCCCACCCCCGCCGGTACCGCCCGGATGGATGCGCGACGCACCGCCTCGTACCACCAAGGAACTGTTCGCTGAGGTGATCAACCGTGCCGCGCCGAGCCGGCGCGCGGCGCTCGTGCTCGGACTGCTCGACTCAGCGTGGGATCGCATCGAGGCGACCGAGTACCACGGCGAGACCTACCGCGAGGCGTGGTTCGCTGCGCTGCGTGCCGAGCTTGCCAGTCCGAGATACGTCATCGACGAGTAGCCTCGTCGATCGACGCGGGTGGCCACCCGGGCGCCACGATCGGCACCGTGGCAGTAACCACCTCGGGCGCCGGCGCGGCGAGTTCTTTGGCCCGCTCCTCGGTGAGCATGCCGGGGGGCGGGTTGGTCTGTACGCCCTGGTTATATGCCGCGCACATCGCCTGCAGTGACGCGCTCAGCGCCACGATCACCACGAGAGCGCTCGCCGGTAGAACGTCGGTGACC
>Ga0307305_10000288_pt1 | contig 17093 bp, 15 predicted proteins | sample ER_DNA_186_FD_194512 | JGI IMG/M metagenome (GOLD analysis project Ga0307305, IMG submission 194512) | Bulk soil microbial communities from the East River watershed near Crested Butte, Colorado, United States - ER_DNA_186 | ecosystem: Environmental > Terrestrial > Soil > Floodplain | place... | reverse complement strand
CTCGATCACGCGTTTGACGGTGTGGCTGATCTTGTCGAGCTCGAAGGGCTTGGTGATGTAGTCGAAGGCGCCGAGCTCCATCGCGCGGATGGCGTTATTGGACGACCCGAAGGCGGTCATGATGAGGACGCTCGTCTTCGGGGAGCTCACCTTGAGCTTTGAGAGCGCCTCGATGCCATCGAGCTCCGGCATCCGGACGTCCATGATCACGAGATCCGGGTTGGTGTCTTTGACCTTCTCGACGACCTCGGTGCCGGTCGTCGCCTCGACGACGCTGTACCCCTCATCGGACAGGAGCTGCTTGAGAAGCGAGCGAATGGAGGCGTCATCGTCTGCGACCAGAATCGTCCTCTGCGCCACTTTCCGTACGCTTCCTTCCCACGAGGGCCCAATGTCGCCTGTTGGATGACCTTCCTCGTGCGGCTGGACCATTTTGTGTGCCGATGACCGTACATGTCAACCCGCACCCGTCCCGGGTGCATCCGTACGGTCGGCGCTCAGGCAACGTCGCGAACGATGGGGATGAAGGCTCCGATGAGTGCGCTGACGAGGGTGACGACGCCGGCAACTGCGATGAGCAAGGAGACGCCCACGGCATCGGCGAGCGCCCCGCTCAGGACGATTACCGGAAGCCAGCTGAGATTGAGCAGCGCGATGCGGGCTCCAAAGACTCGCGCCCGTAGGTCAGGCGGAGTGAGTTCTTGGGAGAGCGTGACGTTTGGGACGTAGAAGACAACATTCACCACGCCAAGAATCGCGAACAAGACCACGGCGAGTTCGAACGACGGCGCCAACGCCAATGCCACCAGGAACAAGCCATAGGTCGCAAATCCGGCAAGCAAGACTTTGCCCTTCGGAAGGTGAATCAACCGCGGGGCGATGAGGACACCACTGATAACGGCGCCGGCGGCGATCGCACCTTCAGCGACTCCAAACTGCGAGGCTCCAACCTCAGCGTTCCCCGCCGCGAATCTCTGGAAGATCAGTGAGGGCGCAAGACTCGATACGACCGGGACCGAGAGTTGACAGACAAGCGACAGCGCCGTGTTCGCGCGAAGAACCGTGTGGCGCCACAGATAGCGCAACCCCTCACCCGCACCGTATCTGACGGACCGAAGAACGATCACGCGCCTGCTCTCTTCGATGCGGATCCGGGAGAGCAGAACCGCCGAGAGAAGGAACGTGAGGGCGTCAACGTAGAAGGCTCGGGTGCCGATTGCCGCCACCAACAACCCAGCCGCAAATGCGCCCACAACCTCGACTGCTCGATCGCTCGAGTAGGTAAGTCCGTTTGCGCGACTCAGTTCGGGGGTCCCGACGATCTGCGGAAGCAGCGCTAGCCTCGCCGGATTGAAGATTGCGCCACACGATGCCGCTGCGAATACCAAGACGTAGGGAATTGCGAGTGGGAGTCCGAGGCCGACGGCTATCGGAACCAATCCGACCAGGATGAAGCGCGCGAGATCGCACCAGATCATCGCGCGACGATGTCCGATTGCGTCCGCGATTGCGCCGCCGACAAATCCAAATAGAGCGTTGGGTACGGTGACCATCACGACCGCCATTGCCGTCACCAACGCTGAGCGCGTTTCCGCGTAACTCACATATGCGAGAGCAATGAGGGTGACGGGGTCGCCGAACCTACTAGCGACTTGGGCGAGCCAGAGGGCGCCGAAGTTTGGGATCCGAAATAACTCGATAGCGGGAACGCTTGTTCTGGTCGTCATCGATGCTTCAGGAGGCGAAAGGCCATCCAAAAACCGCCAATAGCAAGTACAACGTCCCCCACGCTGTAGATGTTGTTGATGACTGGAGCCAGCAGAACGTCGGCCAAGAAGGGCAGCCGAGTATCCGGCCCGAGCAGCACGTGAAGACCGTCTGCAGGCACCGCCTTTCCGGACGCGGCTAGCGCCCCCGGGTCAACAGGCATACCCCCGTTCGAAAGGGTGACGACCAGGTTGAGTAGAGAGCCGATGGCGATCGGCCATGCCCCGGGCAGGGCCCGATTCAGAACGGCCACAAGAGCAACAAGTGCGAGGCCGACGAGGGACGCACCAAGAGCCAGTCCACCGACGAATGGCGCGGCGGCTCTCGCGAGGACTCCAGCGACGAGCCCAGGCCACAGCTTGAGGTCGAAGGTTTGAAGGTTGCGCCAGTGTCCACCGCTCGCTAGGCCGAGAAGTAAGCCTGCTACAAGCCCACTAACCAGCATGGGCATCGCGAGCTATGGGCTCGCGCGCCAGTCGCTTGCGGAGTTCTGCCAACGTCTCATAACTGATGGGGGGTAGATCGCTGACCTCAAAGGCATCGGCGCCGCGTTTTTCGAGAAGAGTGCCAAGTGCCCGGACGACCGTCGGGTCGAACTGAATTCCCTTGTATCGATTGAGTTGGTCCATGGCCCGTTCGTGTCCGATCGCCTTGCGATAGATGCGGTCTGATGTCATGGCTTCATACGCATCCGCAACAATGATGATTCGCGAGCCGAGGGGAATGTCTTCTCCCCTGCGACCCTCTGGGTATCCACTGCCGTCAAAGTTCTCGTGGTGGTGCAATACGAGTGGTGCCAACGGACGCAGAGATTCAGAAGGTGCGAGGATCGAAGCGCCGTAGATCGGATGACGACGCATGAGTTCCTGTTCGTGGGGATCCAAGCGCGCTGGCTTCATCAAAATTTGATCCTCAACGCCGATCTTGCCGATGTCGTGCAACATGCCAGCGAGCTCTACCTGCTCGATGGTTTTCTCAGAGAGACTCATCTCGCGCGCGATTGCGCCGGCGATTCGGGATACCCGGTCGGCATGGCCTCTCGTGAAGCCATCTTTTGCGTCAATTGCTTGGGAAAGCGCGCTAACCGACCCGATAAAGAGTGCGCGAGTCTCCGCGTACTTCGTGAACGAATAGCGGGCCAGTAGCAATGGAATCATGAAGAGAAGTGTTGCCCAGAGGCCAACCTTGATCGCGACTTCCGCCATCAGCCAGCCTAGGAAAACTAGTGCGACGATCCCCAACATGATGTTCCCGGCGCTCAAGGCCCAAACGCGCGCGAATGGCGTCTTCGTTCTTATGCTCACCGCCGTAACCACCAGGAGCATGTTGACGCCGCTGAAGGCAAGACCAGCCAAAACGATCAGAGCAATCGTGCCTAGGGGGTCATCGGGCCGCGTTTGTGGACGTGCCACCGCCACGGTCAGCCAAGCAGCGAACGCTGCGAGAACGTAGGTGAAGCGGTTGTACAGGGTTCCATACCAGGGTAGTTCGCGTCGAAGGTCGCGAAGCTCAATCGTGCCGAGGAGGGCAACCCAGCAGACTACAAATGGATTTGCCAACTGGGAGTCAAAAACGGCCGCAAGAATCGGCGCGGTCGTGATGTGCGCAATCACCTCCCCCGGAAGTCGAACGGGCAGGGACGCGGCGGTAAAGGTGATCACCACCCAGAAGAGCAGTCGGCCCAGATCAACGTTTGCTGGGACCGGGGCACTCGCACCGAACAAGACCAACGCCCCAGCGCCAACAACCGCGAACACGAGCACCTGAAGGTCCCTCGGAACCGACGCTCCCCGCACGCTCGGCAGGATACGGGACCGGTAATCAAGGGAAAGAGCACAGCAGAAACAGAAAGAGGGCCCAACGGCCCTCCTCCCGCGCGCACAACCGTGCGGAGCTAGAGGTCGCTAAGGATGCTGGTGAAAGCGTCTACCAGGCGGAAAGGCCGGCCCCGCCACCGAGGACCAAGGCCACGAGCGCTGCAACCGCTGCGATAACTCGACGCATTTTGGTGTGCCTCCCTTCCGCTTCTGCTCTGTCACGTGGAAGGTCGGACGGTCGAACAACAGCCTTAAGGGCAACCGTAAGTCGATACTCCTCGGAAACCCGGCCTAAAGCCGCTGGCCGGCCGCCCCGGAGCGGGCCCGGAGGGGGCTACCATTCGCCCCGCTGTGGGGAGCAGGGTCGGGGAGCCCTCGCCGGTCGTCGACCTGTGGGCGTCGGTGCCTTTCGACGATCTGCCTAGGTCCCTGCTCGAAGCTGCCGACCGTTCTGACTGGAGGACGGTTAGGGACGAACTTCGGACGGTGATGGACGGGCTGACTACCGACGGGGTCTATGGCAGGGCCCTCCTCCAGTTCGTCATGTCGCTACCGCTGCCATCGGACCCGGTTCTGGCGCGTTATCGCGCATCGATATGCATCGATCACGGCGACTGGGACGGCCTGCGACGACACCTCGCGTCCAACCCAATTGGACCCGCCGAGCTGATCGGAGTTCGCGACACCATTCTGGCGGGCACAGACCGCACGGAACCGCGTCACACGGATTTCGAGCATGAGCGATTTCTGTTCGAGATTTACGAATTCGTCCTCCAGCGAGCCGTTCGACGGTACAAACAGTGGGCGCATCGCATCCTTGCGTTTTCTGCCGACGTGGTCTGGACGCGCCGCGACATTCCCCCGGGAAGACATTTTCGATTCCGACGACTCCAGGACGAGGTGTCGCTCGCGGTGGCGGAAGCGCACGGTGGGGTGCTCGCGATCGCAGAGGCCTGCGCGGATGAGGCTGAGCGGCTAGGCGACAATGGTGAGCCGGGCCGCGATGTCGCGCATGACCTGAGAATTCTCGCTGGCTACGCACGAGGAGGTCAGCTGAATCGCGACCTCCGGTTGCGCGCGAGAATTAGCTCACCGGTCGGTCTTTCCCCGTTGGGTTCTTGGGACACGCTCTTTCATCTGGTCCCCTTCTACACCTTCGTGCCAGACGACACATTTCGATGGACCGCGCAGGTCGGTCAGCAAATCGCAAACGGTCTGGGATCTCCGCGGGCACAGCTTCAGGCGCGGAGCTGGCACGTCGCGGCAGGGATGCGGGACGGGCAAAGCGCCGATGAGGCAGGCCTTCCGGGTCTGCTAGCGGAGGCGCGTTGGGCGGCGCCAGGTCTTCAGGTGCTCCCCCTTCTCTTGCGCGGCATTGCGACCCACCGCCCAGAAGATCTTGTGGCGGCGGAAGCGGTGGCTCGACAAGTCGGAAGCGTCTGGGCGCAAGTCAGCGCGCTCACCTGGCTCGTCGCGCTTGATCCACAACCACGCACGGTGCGATGGCTGCACCGCCTTCTCGAAACCACCGGCTGGCGACGACCCATTCTCGTTCCACCAACCGTGGCAGCGGACGCGGCACTCGGACTCGCGGCCGCAGGTAAGCGCGGCGTTTCAATCGTCGAAGTCGCTGCGCTCGGCGAGAGGGCGAACGTCACGGTCGAAGTGGCGATGCGCCACATCGACGATGCGGAAGCACCGAGGGAAGCACGCCTCGCCGCGGTCGAGGCGCTCAGCAAACTGGGGACGACGCATTCGCGCGAGATCCTTCATCGCGTCTCTCGAAGGACAGACGACATCGGTATTTCCGCTCGGCGAGTCGTAACCAATCGTGCGGCCGGTACGACCTTGAGCGAACGCGAGTTCGAGGTCCTCGATCTTGCGCGACACGGCCTGACCAATCGGGACATCGGGGAGCGCCTCAGCCTGAGTCCGCACACCATCGCACGTCACGTGGCGAATGCGCGAGCGAAGCTCGGCGCAGCGAATCGCACGGAGGCCGCAGCCAAGTTTGAAGAGATGAAGGTCTAGGCGATGACCGGCAACGGCACGCTCCTACCTCCGGTCGATCTTTGGGCTCCGGTACCGTTTGACGATCTGCCAGCCGCCCTAACGGACGCGGCAGCACGATCCGATTGGCCCGCTGTGAAAGCGCAACTCCGCACTGTCATGGATTCGAATACCACCGACGGCGCATACGGGCGCCAACTTCTTCAGTTCGTAATGAAAGTGCCGCTGCCATCGGATTCGGCCCTGGTCCGCTATCGAGCCTCGATCTGCGTGGACCACGGTGACTGGGACGGGCTCCAGGGTTACTTGGCTTCAGACCTTATCGAGGCGATCGAGTTGGTCGGGATACGGGACATCATCCTCGCGCCGCTCGACCGACGCGCTCCACCGTCCTCGAGTGCGGAGCACCATCGAATCCTCTTCGAGCTATATGACTGCCAGTTTGGGCGGGCCCTCGCGCGCTTCAAACGGTGGGCCCGACGGATGCCCGCGTTCTATCCGGAAGTCCTCTATGGACGCGACGACATACCAGTGGGACGGCACATGCGCTATCGGCGTCTTCAAGACGCGGTCATGCGCGCGCTCGCCGAAGCGCACGGTGGCAGTCTGCCCGTCGCTGAGGCGCTCGCAGCGGAGGCTGGGAGCCTCGGCGACGAGCGAGAGCCGCAACGCGACGTCGCGCACGACCTGGAGATCATGGTCAGGTACGCACGCGGCGGGCGGCTCGAGGGCGAGCTCGTGTTGTTGAAACGGATCGCGTCCCCAACGGGGCTGTCTCCCTTGGGCTCATGGGAAGTCTCTTCGAGCCTTATGCCGTTCTTCTCGTACCTCGATGACGGGTCGCTCGAGTGGGCTGCCCGACTTGGCCAGAACATCGCGATGCGCCTCGGATCCCCGCGAGCACAGTTTCAGTCGCAAGCGTGGCTCGCCGCGGCGAGGATCGCCGACGGGAAGTCGCCCGACCAGGTGGGGCTGGCGGGTCTCCTTGCAGAGGCGCGCGGTGCGGCGCCGGGCTTACGAGTTCTCCCCTTACTCCTGCGCGCTCTTGCCACGCACCGACCTGAGGACTTCCAGATGGCGGAGTCGGTGGCGCGGGAAGCCGGAAGCGTATGGGCGCAGGTGACCGCGCTGACATGGCTCGTCGCGCTGAACCCGCAGCCGGTCACGCTCCGCTGGCTCCACCGTCTTCTGGAATCGACGGGCTGGCGCCGACCTCTGTTCGTCCCGGCGAGCGTCGCCGCGGATGCGGCGCTCGGCCTCGCCGCCGCGGGAAGACGCGGTGTCTCGATCGTCGAACTTGCCGGGGTGGGCGGACGCGCGAATGTCACGGTCGAAGTGGCGATGCGTCACATCGACGACGCCGAGGCCCCGGAGGCTGCGCGCCTGGCGGCAGTCGATGCCCTCGGCAAAATTGGCACGACTCATTCACGCGAGATCTTGCACCGACTCTCGCGACGAACGGATGGAATCGGGTTGAGCGCGCGCCGGATCCTCGCCAAGGGCACCCTCAATGGCGTCCTCAGCGAGCGCGAGCTCGAAGTTGTCGATCTCGCAGGGCATGGCCTTACGAATAAGGACATCGCCGTGCGTCTCAGCCTCAGTCCCCACACAATCGCCCGCCACCTTTCCAACGCGCGCGCAAAGCTCGGCGCGGCGAATCGCGCGGAAGCCGCCGCGAAGTTTGAGGAGATGCACGTCTAGGAAATGGCGGCACTCCTATCCACACCACACGGCGAGATCGACCTCTGGGCTCCGGTCGCGCGCGATGGTCTGCCGAAGGCGCTCGTTGAGGCGATGGAGCAAAGCGATTGGGCGTCGGTGCGCGTTCAGTTGGGCACAGTGATGGACGGCATCACCACAGACGGTGTGTACGGCCGAGCGTTGTTGCAGCTCGCACTCGACCTTCCGGTGGGCACGGATCCCATCTTCGATAGCTACCGGGCCGCCGCATCCATCGATCACGGCGACTGGGACGGACTGCGACGATGCCTCGCTGGCAGCCCGGTCGAGCCGAGCCAGCTCCTAGGGATGCGAGACGTTCTTTTAGCTCCGTTGAACCAAGTCGCGCCGAAGGATCCGACATCGCCGTACGCGATGCTCTTCGCACCGTACGAATACCAACTGAGCCAGATGCACGGCGGCTACCGGCGCTGGGCGCGCGCGATGCTCAGCTTTCAGGCGATCGAGCTCGTGTGGGCTCGACCGGACGTGCCCGCGGGACGCCATATCCGTCAACGCCGGCTCCAGGACGCGGTGAGCTTGGCCTTTGCGGAGGTGGCGGCGGGGCGACTACCGACAGCGATGGCATTCGCCCTCGAGGCGCCACACCTCGGCGATTCCAACGAACCGCTCCGGCTTTGCGCCCCTGATCTGGAGGAGTTGATAGCGGTCGCCTTGGGCGACGAGCGTGCACCGGATCTGCGCCTCCTCTCGGATCTCGCGAAGCCGACCGGTGTATCGCCGCTCGGCGCCTGGCAGCTCCTTCTGCACTTCCTCCCGCTTCTCTCCCTGGCCGACGGAGACACGTTCCTGAGATCTGCGCGGATCGCCGAACAGATCGCCGCCGGGCTCGGGTCGGCGCGCGCGCAGCTCGCCTCCCACGCCTGGCGCGTCACGGCGGAATTCGTCGGGGCATCCGGCGAGAGACACCCCGAGCTCCCGGGGCTCCGAGCGCAGGCCGATCGCGCCGGCGTCGGCCTTCGAGTGTTACCGCAGCTGCTCGCCGGGATCGCGTCGAAGAATCCCGCCGACCTCGCCGCGGCGGAGGCTCTCGCGCGCAGGTCCGGCAACCGGTGGGCGCAGGTCACCGCTCTCACCTGGATGGCGGCGCACAACCCGAACGCCCGGGTCGCGCGGTGGCTGGCGCTCCTCCTCGAGACGACGGGCTGGCGCCGGCCTGTCCTCGTGCCGGCCGAAGTAGCCGCGGATGCGGCGCTCGGAGCAGTATCTCTCGGAGTCCGGAGTCAGGCGATCGTGGAGCTCGCTTCGGCAGCCGGGCGTCCGAACATCCTGCTCGAGGTCTCGGTCCGGCATGTCGATGACACCGCGGCATCGCTTCCGTCTCGCCTTGCGGCCGTCGAAGCGCTCGGGACGCTCGGCACCACTCGCGCCGACGAGCTGCTCGCGCGGCTCGCCCGGCGTAACGACGATCTTGGAAAACGTGCGCGTCTCGTGTCGCAACGTCGCCGGCGGACTGGCCTCAGCGAGCGGGAAGTCGAGGTCTTGCACCTCGCCGGGACGGGACTCACGAACAGGGACATCGCGGAGCGGCTCAGCCTCAGTCAGCACACGATCGCGCGCCATCTGGCTAATGCCCGTGCGAAGCTCGGCGCGGCCAACCGTACCGAAGCGGCGATGAAGCTGGAGGAGCTCGACGGGCCTAGCCTGAGACTGAGCTAATCACCCCGGCTCCGACGAGCACTGTGACCGCAACGTGGGTCGAAGACCGCATGGCGAGACACGATCGCCAATGACCACCCCCGAGACATCCCCGAAATGCGCCAATCTGCTGGAGTCATCGCGCCCACGCTTATCGACCGTGCCGATGGTCGTAGCTAGATCCGCTCGTACCTCGCGACGTCCATGACGAAGACGGTCGCACCGCCGAAGGTCACCTCGACTGGATAGGGCATGTAGAACTCGCCCGGCTCCATGATCGGAGGCATTGGGTTGATGAATTGACTACGCGCGTGGCACGTCTCGCGGATGATCGAGATCACGCCGTCGACCTGAGCCTCTTCGACGCCGGCGAGGATGGTCGCGTGGGCCTGTTTCAGGAAGCCACCCTGCGAATGAAGACGCGTCACTCGGAAGTCCTTGTCGGTGAGCGCGTCAACGAGCGCTCCCGCGTCCTCCGGATGCACGATCGCCACTACCAGCTTCATCGGGCGGCGACTATACCCCGGGCCACTTCCGACCCCCAGGGATGGTCAAGCCAGATTGGTCATTTCTGGCGATGCGTGCCGGAGTCACCTCGAGCAAAGTTGCCTCACCCTTCGCCACGCGGCATCCGTCGCTAGGCCGGTAGGCCCAGAAGCTGATCGACCTGGCGGCGGATGTCCGCGGCCACCATCTCCTCCGGGCGGTCACCGTCGACGACAACGAAGCGGCGAGGCTCGGCAGCGGCAAGGCGGAGATAGCCGTCTCGAACGCGCTCGTAGAAGGCGCGGTCGTCGCCGTGAAAGCGGTCCCACCGGGCGGTCCCCGAGCGCGCGGCCAGGCGCGTGAGCGTCACAGCCACGGGCACGTCGATGAGGAAGGTGCGCTGAGGCACGAGCGAGCCGACCGCGAAGCGCGTCATCGCGCGGAGCCCTTCGAGATCGGCGCCGAGGCCGTACCCCTGGTACGCGAGCGTCGAGTCGAAATACCGATCGGCGACCACGACCTTTCCGGCGGCGAGCGCTGGACGAATGACGTCGCGGGTGTGCTGCGAACGCGCGGCTGAGAAGAGCAACGCCTGCGCCTCGGGCGTCAGGTCCACTTCACGCGCGTGCAGGAGCACGTCTCGGATGCGCTCCGCGAACGGCGTTCCGCCGGGTTCTCGGGTCAGGAGCACCTCGCGCCCGCCCGTGCCCAGACTCTCGGCGAGCCGAGCGGCCTGAACGGATTTTCCCGCGGCCTCCCCGCCCTCGAACGAGAGGAAGAGGCCGCTCACCGATATATCTGGACGCGGCGGTAGGGCTCGTGCCCGGCGCTGCGGGAGCTCAGGTTGGCGCGCTCGACGAGCTCGTGCTGGAGCTTTCGGACGTACGCGTTCTGCGGCCCGAGCTCGACCTCGTCGGACTGGCCACCGACGACCTGCTCGATCCCGTCGCGCGCCTCCTCGAGCGCCGTGTCCTCAGGGCCCCGTCGGAGCTCGATCACCGACGCGAGGGCGCTCGCGATCTGGGTTGCTGAGTTGGACCTCGCGATGTAAATCGGGATGCCCTGCGACTCCGCGTTGCGAAGCCGCGGCGTCTTGCGGCGGTAATAGTTCTTGAGCGTGATGACGACGTCGGCGTCTTCGGGCTCACGCACGATCGCGACCGGGAGATCGAGTCCCCGGGCGGCTTCCTCAACTCGGGTCCAGGAGAGCCCGAACGGGTAGACCTTCACGGTCTCGCGCCCGCCGTTTACGGCGATGCGTGGGGCGCTGCGCCGCTCCATCGCCTCCGCGGGCATGTGCGATGGCGCGGATGTGATGACCGAAAGCTCCCCGGACGCGTCCCTCGAGCGGATCTCCGGCGCGACCGGCGAGCCGAGGAGGATCGAGTCGACCGTCTGAGCGACGTCCTGGTAGAGGGCGACTCGCTGGTACGCGTGGATCTCGACGAGCGTCTGGAAGGTCGGTGGGGCCTTGCGCTCAAGAACGCTCTTCTGAGTTCCGCGGCGGCGCGCCTCGTCGTCGCCGAGCGTCACGGTCTGAACGCCTCCGACGAGATCGGAGAGCGTCGGGTTCAGCATGAGGTTCTCGAGGGTGTTGCCGTGAGCGGTCGCGATGAGCTGCACGCCTCGCTCGGCGATCGTCCGCGCCGCGCCCGCTTCCTGCTCGGTGCCGATCTCGTCGATGACGACGACCTCCGGCATGTGGTTCTCGACCGCCTCGATCATCACCGCGTGCTGCAGGGACGGCGCGGCGACCTGCATGCGCCGCGCGCGGCCGATGCCCGGGTGCGGAATGTCGCCGTCGCCGGCGATCTCGTTCGACGTGTCGACGATCACGACGCGCTTCCCCATCTCGTCCGCGAGCACCCGCGCGACCTCTCGCAAGAGGGTGGTCTTGCCGACGCCCGGACGGCCGAGGAGCAGGATGCTCCGGCCAGCCTCGACGACGTCGCGGATGATCTCCATCGTCCCGTAGACCGCTCGTCCGACGCGCAGCGTGAGGCCGACGACCTTCCCTGCGCGGTTGCGAAGCGCGCTGATGCGGTGAAGCGTCCGTTCGATGCCCGCGCGGTTATCCCCGCCGAACTGCCCGATGCGTGAGATCACGAAGGCGATGTCCTCGGCGGTCACCTCGCGCTCCGAAAGGATCTCCTCGCGACCGGCAAAGCGAGCCTCGGGTATGCGCCCGAGATCCATCACGATCTCGAGAAGACCATCCAGCCCGTCGAGCCCGCGCACCCGCTGGACAAGCTCCGGAGGAAGGGCGTGGAGGATGGCATCGAGCTCGTCCGTCGCGAGCAACTCTCTGGTCATGTCATCGACCGTCGAAGCGGGCGGCCACGCGTGAAACTCGGAACTCGATAGAGCATACCCGCGCGCGCGGCCCCCAAAAGTATCTGGCTAGGGGCGGCGCGGCGTCAGCGTCATTACGAAAAGCATCGGCCAGCCCAGGTATTTCGCGGCGCGCGGGACCCGCGCGGCGAGGGCATCGTCGGGCGCCCGCTCGGAGAGAGAAACGACCTCTAAATCCGCGTCGCGAGCGCCCATGACGTAGTCGGAGAGCTGCATGACGTAGGAGCGGGGCCGCAGGAACTCTCCGGTGCCCTCGTCGCGGAACCGAGCCGAGACTCCGCGGAGGAACATCGCCGGATGCATCGCCGTGATGACGATGCGCCCGTCCGGCCGCGTCACGCGTCCCAGTTCGCGCAAGAAGGCGGCGACATCGGGAACGTGCTCGAGAACCAGCGCGGAAAGCACGCGGTCGAAGGAGGCGTCGGCATATGGGAGCCGCTGTGTGACGTCGTGGTTTTCGAAGCGGACGCGATCCGCGCCTTTCTTCGCGCGCGCCCTGGCGAGCATGTTCTCGCTGAAGTCGATCGCGGTCACATGCGCGCCACGCGCCGCAAGGCGCAGCGCATGCCGCCCGGTCCCAGTCCCGACATCGAGGAGTTCGAGCCCCGCGACGTCGCCCAACGCGTGGTCGGCCTCAGGTTCCTCGAGCGCAATGAGCGGATTCCCCTCATCGTCGTACGTCGTCGCCCAGCGGTCGTAGCCGACGCGGGTGTCCACGTCACGCCACAGCGGCTCGTCGCTCATCGCACGACCGCCGGAGCGAAGGCGCGCTCTTCGACCCGCTCGGCGAGCTCTTTCGTGAAGAGCATCGATGTCGCGATCTCGCGAAACCCCTCCGCAAGGAGTGCCCGCGCGACGTGCTCCTCGTACGAGCGGACCGGCGATGTCACGGGCTTTCCGGCGGGCAGGGCGCGCGCGGTGGCCCGCAGCAAATCGCGCGCGAGGTCGACATCGCCATCCGCCGTGCGCACCTTGCATACATGCGGGTGGCGCTCCAGGCCGCTGAACGAGAGCGCGAACGCGCGCGGGCGAGACTCTTCGCCGTCGATGAGCGCGGACTGCCGGCGCATCGCGAGCGGATTGCCTCCGACGAGATGCGGCGGGTCATAGGCGCCGCCGCGGCGGCTCACGTCGAAGTCGGAGAACGAGAGCTGTTCCGCGCGCTGCACCGCGTGCGGTGTCGTCATCGCGTAGAAGCGGTAGAGGTCGTGCGCGTCACGTCCGGTCGCCTCGCGCGCCCCGACTCGTGGCACCGGAGCCATGACCGCGGTTCGCGCCGCGACGTACCACGTCTCGCGCGTGTACGAGTAGAACCCCGCCTGAAAGAAGGTCTCACGCGCGAGCGCTTCGTCCGGTACCGCGGCGAAGATCCGGTGCATTCCCGCGCGCGCGGCGGCGCCGCTGATCCCCGAGAGGAGGCGGAATGCGCTATCGGCTCCGCCCGGTTGCTGCAGCGCCGCGAGGATCAGGACGACCCACTCGGGCCGGCTCCCGTCGTAGACGAGCGCGCTCGACCGCAGCTGTCCGCGGTACTCCTCGAGGAACACACGGAGCCGTCCATTCAAACCAACCAACCCAGGAAGCAGGCGCGCCCAGCTCGACACGGCGCCCGCGGCGAGCGGAACGGGGAGCGCCGATGCCATGATCCCGCTCGGCTCGCGCAGCGAGGTTGCGAGAAGCGCGGAGACGCGGCGAAGGTCGAGCGGTGTCGCCGCTCTCGCGGGCATTAGCTCTTTCCGAGTGAGAGAAAGTACCTGTGGAAACGGTCGTCGTGCGTGAGCTCGGGATGAAAGCTCGTCGCGAGAAGCCGCCCCTGCCTCGCGGCGACGACCGTACCGTCGGCGAGGCGAGCGAGGACTTCAACGCCCGGCCCAACGCGGCTGATCCGCGGCGCGCGGATGAAGACAGCGTGGAACGGTTCCTCGCCGAGCGGCTTCACGTCGAGGTCGGCTTCGAACGAGTCGAGCTGACGACCGAAGGCGTTGCGATCGACGGTCATGTCCATGAGGGACGCGAGCGGGTGCGGATGGCCCGGCACGTCCTTCGCGATGAAGATCGCGCCGGCGCACGTGCCCCATACCGACATGCCTTCGGCGACGCGGTCCTTGAGCTTGTCGATGATCCCGTACTGGCTGGCGAGCTTCCCGATCGTCGTGCTCTCCCCGCCGGGGATGATCAGCGCGTCGATCTCGTCGAGCTGCTCGGGCCGGCGGACGTCGACGCCTTCCACGCCGAGTCGATCGAGCGTGGCGAGGTGTTCAGCGAAATCGCCCTGGAGACCGAGAACGCCGGCGCGCGCGGTCAGCGGGCGGCGATCACCAACCGCGGACTGCAAGTCGTTCTGGGGCCGGGATCGAGTCGAGCGAGAGGCCGCGCATCGCCTCACCGAGTCCGCGCGAAACTTCGGCGACGAGCTTGGCATCGCGGAAGTGCGTGGTCGCTTCGACGATCGCCTTCGCGCGGCGAGCCGGATCCGCCGACTTGAAAATGCCCGAGCCGACGAAGTTACCTTCGGCGCCCAGCTGCATCATCAGCGCGGCGTCGGCGGGGGTCGCGATGCCTCCGGCGCAGAACAGGACGACCGGGAGCTTCCCGTCCTTGGCCACCTGGCGGACGAGCTCGACGGGCACTCGATACTCATGCGCTTTCGTCTCGAGGGCGTCCGGACCGAGCTCGGTGAGCTGGCTTATCCCTTCGGTGATCGCGCGGATGTGCGTGACCGCCTCGACGATGTTCCCTGTGCCCGCCTCGCCCTTGCTTCGGATCATCGCCGCGCCTTCGTTGATCCGGCGCAGCGCTTCACCGAGCTCGCGCGCGCCGCACACGAAGGGAACTTTGAAGGCGTGCTTGTCGATGTGAAATTTCAAGTCGGCCGGCGTCAGTACCTCGCTCTCGTCGACGTAGTCGACGCCGATGGCCTCCAGGACCTGCGCTTCGACGAAGTGGCCGATGCGCGCTTTGGCCATGACCGGGATCGTGACCGCGTCCATGATCGCGTGGATCATCTCGGGGTCGCTCATCCGGGCGACACCACCGGCTGCGCGGATGTCGGCCGGAACGCGCTCCAGCGCCATGACCGCGACGGCTCCGGCTTCCTCGGCGATCTTGGCGTGCTCGGCGGTGACGACGTCCATGATCACGCCGCCCTTGAGCATCTGGGCGAGCCCTGTTTTCAGGGTCCAAGTGCCCTTGGAGCCGTTCTTGTCGGGTGTGGACTGAGAGGTCATCGGAACGCCAATCGTACCGCGCTGACCCTAGAATCGGAACATGGGCGTAGTAGACGCGAACGTCCTTGTACTAAACCTCGACTTTCAGCCGCTCAACGTGTGCAACGTGCGCCGAGCGGTGGTCCTCCTCGCCAAAGAGAAGGCGAGCGTCGTGGAGCAGAACGGCCACCTCGTTACGAGCGAGCGCCTTACGTTCCCATCGCCGTCGGTCATCCGGCTCGCCTACCACGTGAAGCGTCCGCGCCCGGTCGTGAAGATGACGCGCAAGGAAGTGCTCGTGCGTGACGACCATACCTGCCAGTACTGCGGGCGGCGCGGACACGATCTGACGCTCGACCACGTCATTCCCCGTCATCGCGGCGGGCAGCATGTCTGGGAGAACGTCGTCGCTGCGTGCAAGTCGTGCAACCACCGAAAGGGCGGACGCACGCTGGCCGAGGCACGGATGACGCTCCGTCGTCTGCCAGTGCGCCCGCCGGCGACTCCGCAGTACCTCTATTCCTCGTACGTGCGCGCGGGCGAGCTCACGTGGTCCAAGTTCATCGGCTTGGACGAAAGCGCCGTCGCGTCCTAGCACGCGGCTTGCCCGTCCGCGCTCGGCGATGAAGCTCCTTTTCACAAAGCGTGCGTATGCGCGCGTCGGTGGGTCGGAAAGCCTCGCGTACCAGTTCGCCACGCGCCTTGCGTCTCGGGGTCACGACGTGCGCGTGGTCTGCGCGCAGGCCTTCGATGACCGTCGCGTCTTCACGAACGAAGGCGTCGAGATCGTGCAGGTGAAGCCGCGAGGCGGCTTTCTCGGGAGCTTCGCGGACGCCTCGACGCTCATCGACCTGATGCGGACCGATGTGCTCGAGTGGTATGCGGAGGACCGCGAGATCATCCACAACATCGGGCGCGAATACCTCGACAGCTCCCTCGAGGTTGCCGAGGCGCTCGGAACTCCGATCGTCCTCACCCCGCTTGCGCATCGGGGGCAGTTCCACGGCGGCGACACACCGAGCGACTTCGCGCGCTACCGGCGCGCCGACGCGATCACGACCATGACCGATTGGGAAAAGGGCTGGTTCGCGAGCGAAGGGATCGACGCGGTGCGGATCGTCACCACGGGTATGGGACCGAACGCGGTCCGCTCGCGGGACGGGCTCGCGTTCCGCGCTGCGCACGGTATTCCGGCCGACGCTCCGCTCGTCCTCTACATCGGACGCAAGGAGCGCTACAAGGGGTACATCCACCTGCTGGACGCGGCCGAGCTCGTCTGGCGGCGGCATCCGGATACGCGGTTCGTGTTCATCGGTATCCCGGGGTTTTACTCGAGCTTCTTCGACGAGTTCGCGCGGTACGCGGACGAGCGCATCGTCGACATCGAGCGCGCGAGCGGCAGCGAGAAATCCGCGGCGCTTGATGCGTGCGACGTGTTCGCCATGCCGTCCCTGCACGAGACGTTCGGCATCGGCTATCTCGAGGCCTGGCTGCACGAGCGCCCGGTCGTCGGTGGTGACATTCCCCCGCTCCGCGAAGTGATCGCCCACGGGATCGACGGCCTCTGCGTGCGACAGCGAGCCGACGAAGTTGCGAGCGCCATCGAGCGGCTGCTCGACGACCCGGAACTGCGATCCCGCATGGGCGCGGCGGGGTCGGCAAAGCTCCGTGAAAAGTGGGACTGGGATCTGGTGATCGACCGCGTCGAGGAGGCGTACGCCCGAGCGCTCGCTCATGCTCACGCTGACGTCGGCGAGGCGCTCGCCTAGATTTCGCGACGCCATGCGCGTCGTAATCGCGAAGAAGCTCCTGTCCACGATCGGAGGATCCGAGGCGCAGGCGCGCGCCCTGGCCCGAGCACTGGCGAAGCGCCATCACGACGTGACTCTCGTGGGCCTTCGACCCGCGTGGCGGAGGCCCGGCATACCGCTCGACGTGTACGCGGCTCCGCCTGGCCCGGTCGAGCTACGGCATGAGGGCGTTCGCTTTGTCTTCCTCCCCGTTCGCGGTGGGCGCATCGGGGCGGCGCTGGACGGGATCCTGCCGACCTCGCTCGTGGCCGGCACGGATCTCGAAC
>Ga0307305_10000287_pt1 | contig 17113 bp, 15 predicted proteins | sample ER_DNA_186_FD_194512 | JGI IMG/M metagenome (GOLD analysis project Ga0307305, IMG submission 194512) | Bulk soil microbial communities from the East River watershed near Crested Butte, Colorado, United States - ER_DNA_186 | ecosystem: Environmental > Terrestrial > Soil > Floodplain | place... | reverse complement strand
AGAACAGGTAACCGCATCCATCGCCAAAACCGCCGGGCCCATGATCTCGAAGAAGGATTGTGCCCGCGTGGTGGACGCGTTCCTGGAGGCGGTGAAGGAGGCGCTCAAGCAGCAGCACAACATCGAGGTCCGTGGTTTCGGCACCTTCAAGATCCGCCGGCGGAAGACCCGGATGGCTCGCAACCCTCGCACCGGCGATCCGGTAGAGGTCGCTGCACGTCCAGTTCCCGTATTCAAGCCCAGTAAGGAGTTACGGGCGCTGGTCGCGGATGAGACCGGGTCAGAGGCGGAGCCGGCGCAAGGCATGTAGTCCGGCGGTCGCGGAGGCCCAATGATCAGAGGTCGCTCCCGGGGGAAACCTCAGGGGCGGCCTTTCTATATCTTCTCCCAACCGCTGTTTCCGCAGGCGCCCGTTTGGCGGTAACTTCCAGCATGCCACCGACTGCAATCTCGACCCTCACCGTGCGGGTGCTGCTCTTCGCCAGCTACGCCGAGACTCTGGGTCTCGATGCCATCGAGCTGACCTTCGACGGCGGTGCAACCGTCAAGGATGCAATCGAACGGTTGCGGGCGCTGCCGGGTGGCGAGAGGCTGCCCCCGAAGCCGCTCTGCGCAGTCAACCTGTCGCAGGTTCGGATGGACACGCCGCTCGCGAGCGGGGACGAACTGGCCTTGCTGCCGCCTCTAGCTGGGGGCTGAGATGTCCTACCTGGTTACCGATCAGATCGACGTCGGTGCGCTGCTCGCGCTGGTACAGTCACCCGAGCGCGGAGGCGTCGCCTGCTTCCTCGGCACCGTTCGGAACCATCACCATGGCCGCGAGGTGGTCAGACTCGAGTACTCGGCGTATGGACCGATGGCGGAGGCGGAGTGTGGGCGCATCGTGGCCGAGGCCGGATCGCGTTGGGATGTGGTCGTGGCGCTCAGGCATCGGATTGGGGAGCTCGACATCGGCGACACCGCGGTGGCGATCGCGGCGGCCTCGGCCCATCGGGACGAGGCGTTCCTCGCTTGCCGTTATGTCATCGAAGAAGTGAAGCGACGGGTGCCGATCTGGAAGCGGGAGATGTACGCGGATGGGACGGCGGAGTGGGTGGGTGCTGGCGGGGAAGCGGGGAAGCGGGGAAGCGGGGAGGACGGGAGGCAAGGAAGCAGGGAAGCGTATAGACCGGTTGAGGTGGGAGCTCGTGATTCAGACGGAACTCGATCATGAACCCGCCTCCCCGCCTCCCCGCTTCCCCGCTGAGCGACCAATTCGGTCGCCCACTCAGATCGTTGCGAATTTCAGTAACCGATCGCTGCAACATGCGCTGCCGGTACTGCATGCCGGAGCAGGAATACGTCTGGCTGCCGCGTGAATCGATCCTCTCCTTCGAGGAGATCGACCGGTTGACCGGCATCTTCGCCGGCTTGGGCGTGGACAAGATCCGGCTCACCGGAGGCGAGCCGCTGCTCCGTCGCGATCTTCCCACCCTGGTCGCTCTGTTGCGCCTGCGCCCGGAGCTGCGGGACATCGCGCTCACCACCAACGGTATCCTGCTCGGGCGATATGCGACCGAGCTTCGAGCGGCGGGCCTCCGCCGGGTGACGGTCAGCCTCGATACTCTGAGGCCTGAGCGCATGCTGGAGTTTGCCCGGAGTCCACGCCACGCGGATATACTGGAGGGAATCGCGGCTGCCCGCTCGGCGGGATTCGACGTAAAGCTCAACGTGGTGGTGATTCGCGGGTACAACGACGACGAGCTGAGTGACCTGATGGACTTCGGTCGGCACGCCGGCGCGGAGGTTCGCTTCATCGAGTACATGGATGTCGGGGGTGCCACCGACTGGTCGATGGGCCAGGTGGTGAGCCGGCGAGAGATCCTGGAGACCCTGGCTCGTCGCTACGGACCGATCGAGCCGCGGGCCAATCCCGACGCCGCCCCGGCCGAGCGGTTCAGCTTCTCCGACGGCACCGTCTTCGGCGTCATCGCCTCTACTACCGCGCCGTTCTGCCGCAGCTGCGATCGCGCCCGCCTCACCGCCGACGGCACCTGGCTGCTCTGCCTGTACGGGGAGACCGGTCTCGATCTGCGTGAGGCGCTCCGGGCCGGACGCAGCGACGCCGAGATCGCTCGCCGAATTGCCGCGGCGTGGGCCGCCCGGACCGACCGGGGAGCCGAGGTTCGAGCGGCGGCGTCCGACCGCGGCGCGCTGTACCAGCTGGAGTCTCTCCGTGCCGATCCGCACCGGGAGATGCACACCCGGGGCGGATGATGGCGCTCCACATCGCCCTCATCCAACCGCAGATCCCTCCCAATACCGGCAACATCGCGCGGCTCTGCGCCGCCACCGACAGCTCGCTCCATCTGATCGAGCCGCTCGGCTTCTCGATCGACGACAGTGAGGTGCGCCGCGCCGGACTGGATTACTGGGACGCAGTGGATCTCTGGGTCCACCCGAACTGGTTTGCCTTCCGTGACGCAATCGACCGCGCGCGCTGCCTCTACTTCTCCGCCAAAGCCCAGCAGAGCTACTGGGACGCCCCTTACCGGCCGAACAGTTGCCTGGTGTTCGGGAGTGAGACCGAGGGAATGCCGCAGAGGATCCTGGAGAAGCACCCGGAACGGTGTTTCACCATTCCGATGAGCGGGCCGGTCCGGAGTCTCAACCTGGCCACGGCGGTTGGGATCGTGTTGTATGAGGGGATTCGGCAGGTCTCCGCCAAGAGTCATGAGTCACGAGTCGCGAGTCTCGATCCAGTCCTCTCAGCTCCTCAGCCCGAAAAGCAGATCCCTCACTTCGCTCGGGATGAGGAGGCGCCCGAATCTCAGTCGTGACTCACGACTCGCGACTCGTGACTGGAAGCCACTATATTGCGGCGGTTTAGGCCGAGTTAATTCACCTCAAAGCTGAATCGAAAGCTACCTGCATGCTCGCGAAAGTTGCGGTGGTCGGGGCAGGGAACGTGGGCGCGACAGCGGCGCAGCGGTTGGCCGAGAAGAACCTGGCGCGCACGGTCGTGATGATCGACGTGGTGGACGGGGTGCCTCAGGGCAAGGGCCTCGATCAGTGGCAATCGGGACCGATCGAAGGCTTCGACACCAGGATCGCCGGCACCGGCAGCTACGACGAGGCCGCGGGCGCCGAGGTATTCCTGGTGACGGCCGGCATCGCGCGGAAGCCGGGGATGAGCCGGGACGATCTGGTGAAGACCAACGCCGGCATCGTGCGCTCGGTGGCCGAGCAGATCGCCCGGGTGGCGCCCAAGTGCATCATCGTGGTGGTTTCCAATCCGCTCGACGTAATGTGTTATGTCGCGATGAAGGCCAGTCGCTTTCCCCGGGAACGGGTGATCGGGATGGCCGGCGTGCTCGACACGGCGCGGTACCGGAGCTTCCTGGCCGAGGCACTCGACGTGTCGGTCGAGGACATTCAGGCGATGGTACTGGGTGGCCATGGCGATACCATGGTGCCGCTGGTGTCCTACACCACCGTGTCGGGGATTCCCGTCTCCCAACTGATCGACCGTGCCAAGCTCGACGAGATCGTCAACCGGACCCGAAACGGTGGAGCGGAGATCGTCTCATTCCTCAAGACCGGCTCCGCCTATTATGCGCCGAGCGCCGCCGCCGTGCAGATGATCGAGACGATCGCTTTGGACAAGAAGCGCATTCTCCCCTGCTCGGCCTGGCTCCAGGGCGAGTTCGGGCTGCGGGACGTGTTCTGCGGGGTGCCGTGCAAGCTGGGCCGGTCGGGACTCGAGCGGATCATCGAGGTAACGCTGACCAAAGCCGAGCAGGAGGAATTGTACAAGTCGGCGGAAGCGGTCCGAGCTACCCAGGCCGTGGTGGGCGTGTGAGCGCATGAGCCGGTTGCGGCTGTTGTGGGATTCGTCGGTCGGGAAGAAAATCCTAATGGCGGTCACCGGGCTCATCTGGGTGGCCTACCTCATCACCCACGTACTTGCCAACCTCCTCGTGTTCCAGGGTCCGGCCAAAATCAATGCGTACAGCGCCTTCCTGCACGGTACCGGCGGGGCTCTATGGGGAGCACGCCTGGTGCTGATCGCAGCGCTGGTCCTCCACGTCATCGCCGCCATACAGCTCGCAGACCGCCGGAAGGAGGCACGTCCCACAGGGTATGCCGCGGGACGCGAGCACCAGGTATCTACCTGGGCCTCACGCACCATTCGATGGGGCGGTGCCCTGATTCTGCTGTTTCTGGTCTACCACATTCTCCACTTCACCATCGGGACGGCCCATCCGGATTTCGTCGAGGGTAATCCCTACCACAACGTGACCACGGGGTTCCGGAGCCTGCCCGTGGTGGCCCTCTACCTCATCGCGATGGGCGCGGTCGGCTTGCACCTCTATCATGGGCTGTGGAGCAGCGGCCGCAGTCTCGGCGTGAGCCCACCCTCGCCCCGTCCGCTCCGCCACAGTGTCGCGCTGGTACTCGCGCTCCTGGTCTGGCTCGGATTCTCCGTGATCCCGATCGCGGTCTACGCGGGGGTAGTGCGATGATCGAGCTGGAGTCCAAGGTGCCGGCGGGGCCGATCGAGCTCAAGTGGGATAAGCATCGCTTCGAGATGAAGCTGGTGAATCCTGCCAACAAGCGGAAATACACGATTCTGATGGTGGGCAGCGGCCTCGGCGGCGCCTCGGCGGCTGCGTCGCTCAGCGAGCTGGGCTACAACGTGAAGTGCTTCTGCTTCCAGGACTCTCCCCGGCGAGCTCACAGCATTGCGGCCCAGGGGGGAATCAACGCCGCCAAGAATTACCGGAACGATGGCGACAGCATCTACCGGCTGTTCTACGACACGGTGAAGGGCGGCGACTTCCGGTCCCGTGAGGCCAACGTTTACCGCCTGGCTCAGATCAGCGTCGAGATCATCGACCAGTGCGTGGCGCAGGGGGTGCCGTTCGCGCGGGAATACGGAGGCGTCCTGGCCAACCGCTCCTTCGGGGGGGCGCAGGTCTCTCGAACGTTCTACGCGCGAGGGCAGACGGGGCAGCAGCTTCTGCTGGGCGCCTATCAGCAGATGGAGAAAGAGATCGCCCGGGGCGGGGTCACCATGTACCCGCGCACCGAGATGCTCGACCTGATCGTGATCGACGGGTACGCCCGCGGCATCGTCACCCGGGACATGGTGACGGGACAGGTCGCTACCTACCTGGGGGACGCTGTCGTGCTGGGCACGGGGGGCTACGGCAACGTGTTCTATCTGTCCACCAACGCGAAAGGCTCGAACGCCACCGCCATCTGGCGGGCCTACAAGCGGGGAGCCGCCTTTGCCAATCCGTGCTTCACCCAGATTCACCCTACCTGCATTCCGGTGAGCGGAGACTACCAGTCCAAGCTCACCTTGATGAGCGAGTCTCTCCGAAACGACGGACGGGTCTGGGTTCCCAAGAAGGCCGGCGATCGCCGCCCGCCGAGCCAGATCGCCGATAACGAGCGTGACTACTACCTCGAGCGCAAGTACCCGAGCTTCGGCAACCTCGCGCCGCGGGATATCGCGTCCCGTGCCGCCAAGGAGGTGTGTGACGAGGGGCGCGGCGTGGGTGAGAGCGGTCTCGGAGTGTATCTGGATTTCGCCGACGCCATCTCCCGCCTCGGCACCCAGACTATCCGGGAACGCTACGGCAACCTGTTCGAGATGTATCAGCGGATCACCGACGAGAATCCGTACGAGGCGCCGATGCGGATCTACCCGGCGGTTCACTATACCATGGGCGGGCTCTGGGTCGACTACAACCTGATGAGCACCATTCCCGGGTTGCACGTCATCGGCGAGGCCAACTTCTCCGATCACGGGGCCAACCGGCTCGGCGCAAGCGCGCTGATGCAGGGGCTGGCCGACGGCTACTTCGTTCTTCCGGCCACGATTGGGGACTACCTCGCGTCCTCCAAGCTGCCGAAGGTGGGCACCGATCACCCTGATTGCCGGCGAGTGGAAGCGGAGGTCGCTGCCTTCACCCGGCGGTTGCTCGACATCAGGGGCAAGCGGACGGTGGATTCATTTCACCGCGAGCTGGGGAAGATCATGTGGGACTACTGCGGCATGGCGCGCAACGCTACCGGCCTCAAGAAGGCGCTGAACTTGATTCCGGAGCTCCGCGCTGAATTCTGGCGCAACGTCAACGTGCCCGGGAGCGATGCCGAGCTGAACCAGGCGCTGGAGAAGGCGGGTCGGGTCGCCGACTTCCTCGAGCTGGGCGAACTCATGTGCCTCGACGCGCTACACCGAGACGAATCCTGCGGTGGCCACTTCCGGGAGGAGTTCCAGACGGAAGACGGCGAGGCCCTGCGCGACGATGAGCATTTCGCCTACGTCGCCGCCTGGGAGTACAAGGGCCCTGACCGAACGCCCGCGATGCAGAAGGAGCCGCTCGAGTTCGAGTATGTGCATTTGGCGCAGAGGAGTTATAAGTGACTCGCGACTCGCGACTCGCGACTCCTGGCTGGAGTCGATCTTGAACCTCACGCTACGCATCTGGCGCCAACCCGGACCTTCCGCCCCAGGCCGCATGGTCACGTACGACGCGCCGGGGATCGGACCCGACATGTCGTTTCTGGAGATGCTCGACGTGGTGAACGAGCGCCTGATCGAGCGGGGCGACGTACCCGTCGCCTTCGACCACGACTGTCGCGAGGGGATCTGCGGGTCCTGCAGCCTGATGATCGATGGGGTGGCGCATGGCCCCATGCCGGGAACCGCCACCTGCCAGCTCCACATGCGGAGCTTCAAGGACGGGGCGGTCATCAGCGTCGAGCCGTGGCGCGCGCGGGCGTTTCCCGTGCTGCGAGACTTGGTGGTGGATCGGAGCGCGCTGGACCGCATCATTCAGGCGGGCGGGTTCATCAGCGCGCCTACCGGCGGCGCCCCCGATGGTAACACGATCCTGATTCCGAAGGAGACGGTCGATACCGCCATGGATGCCGCCCAGTGTATCGGCTGCGGGGCCTGCGTGGCGGCGTGCCCCAACGGATCGGCGTCGCTGTTCACCGCCTCCAAGCTGGCTCACCTGGGGCTGCTTCCTCAGGGCCAGCCGGAACGCTACCGCAGGGCGCTCCGCATGGTGGCTCGGATGGACATCGAGCAATTCGGCGGATGCACCCTCTACGGTGAGTGCCAGGACGCGTGCCCCAAGCTGATCAGCATCGACACGATCACCCGGCTGAATCGCGACTTCCTCAAGGCCAGCCTCTCCGAGGGGCGCGGAGCCGTAGCCAAGGCCGACTGATTGAGATTGCTTCGGGGGCTTTGCCCCCTCGCAATGACTGTCGCTCTCCCGACTATGGGTTCGGCGCAGTCCTCGCCCTGGATGCAGCTGGGGGCCCATGGTGTCCTGGGCTACACCGCCGTTGACCCGATTCCCGGTGATCGTTCGCTCGGCGAGGTGCGCCTGGTCCAGCCCACCATCATGGCGCACGCCGGGATCGCATCCAATCGCCTCAGGATGCTGGCGACTCTCAACCTCGAAGGGCTCACCATCCCTGACGGCGAGCTTGCGCCGGGAGACTGGGGGGAAGGCTTCGTCGATCGACGTCACCCCCACACCTACCTGCACGAGCTGGTGTTCACCTTCGATGATCTGCTGGGGAAGGCCGATGGGAGTGCCCGGGTCTCGATGTCGGCGGGGAAGGGGTTTGCCCCCTTCGGAACCGACGACCCCATGTCGCGGCCGGTTCTTCGCTACCCGGTGAACCATCATCTGGCCCAGATTCTCGAACGAGCCGTTGCCATGATGGGGGTGAGGGTCGGGCCTCTCATGGCGGAGGCCGGTCTCTTCAATGGCGACGAGCCGGAGCGGCCGGGCCAGTGGCCCCGGGTGAGTCGCTTCGGCGATTCCTGGTCCGGACGTCTTACCGTCAACCCAGTTGCCGGCCTGGAGCTGCAAGGCTCGCACGCATCGGTCCACTCTCCCGAGCACCGGCCGGGTGCGGGAACGGACCAGCGAAAGTGGAGTCTTTCCGGCCGATGGTCCGGCGCTCTCGGGAGCTTTCCAGTGTACGGGCTGCTCGAATGGGCCCGCACCTCGGAGGCCGAGGGATTCTTCGTGTTCCACAGCGTGCTGGCGGAGGGTGCATGGACCCTGGGCCGGAGCCGTCTCTATTATCGGTTCGAGCGAACCGAGCGGCCGGAGGAGGAGCGAACCTTGAACCCGTTCCGCTCTTTGCGCCCCCACATTGAGAACTCGATTCTGGGCAAGACCCGCTGGACCATTCACACGGCTGGCTACACCGTTCACCTCCAGCCGGTGAGCGTGCTGTCCGTGCTGCCACTTGCCGAACTTTCGTACGGGCGAATTGCCAATGTGGGCGGCGGGCTGTTCGACACCCAATCCTTTTACGGCAAGACATCGTTCTGGTCAGTCAGTGTGGGGGCACGGTTGAGCCTGGGTATGCCGCTCCACCGGATGGGGCGGTACGGTGTGGCCCAGGACACCGCAAATTTGAGAGGGATGGGGCACGATGGGCACCATGAATAAACAGAAGGCGACGTGGTCCCTGTTGGTTCTCGCCTCCACAGCATGCAGTGGTAGTACTGACGTCGGGACGCCGGTCCCGACGAAAGTCGAGGCGTTCGGCGGTACCGATCAGAGCGGTGCTGTGGGAACCCCGCTCCTCGACTCACTCAAGGTGCGGGTGACCGATGCCGACGGGAATGGGGTGCCAGGGGTCGGGGTAACTTGGTCGGTACTGACGGATGGTGGGCAAATTTCTCCGGCCACGAGTACCACCAACTCCACCGGCGCAGCCGCCACCCAGTTCACCCTCAGCCCGAGCGAGGGGGATCAGCAGGCCGAGGCCCAGGTCAGCGGGCTGGCAGGGTCGCCCGTGGTGTTTACCGCGCACGGTCACATCCAGCCCTTGGTCCCGGAAAACATCGAGGCAGTGGCCGGGGACGGACAGAATGGGACCGTCGGGGCTCGGTTACTGGATTCGCTGAGCGTGCGGGTCACTGATGCCTTCGGGCACGGGGTGCCGGCCGTCTCCGTGAGCTGGTCGGTGGTTACCGGCGGGGGGACAATCTCGCCCGTCTCGTCCACCACGAATGGGTCCGGAGTGGCCTCTGCCGAATTCACGCTCGGCCCTCTGGAAGGAGAGCAGCAAGCGCAGGCCCTGGTCGGTGGACTCACCGGCTCGCCCGTCATGTTCCGCGCTACTGCTGTCGAGATCGCCTTGAGCGTAGTGGCCGGTGGCAACAACGTCCCTGAACGCTACAGCTCCGACCTCTGGGTCCACGGCAGCTACGCCTACAGCGGTACGTGGGGCTACCGGAACAGGCCTGGCAACGTGCTGAAGGTCTGGTCACTGGACGCTTCTGGGGCGCCGTCGCTGGTGGGCTCGGTGACCGTTCCCAGCATCGGAACCGTCAGCGACGTCCAGGTCAGTGATGACGGCCAGCTCCTCGTCCTGAGCGGCGAACGCGGTGACGACGGCGGGATCTATACCTTCAGCCTGGGGGATCCGGCGAACCCAACTCCATTAGGCTCCACCTCGGTTGGAGAGCGCGGGGTGCACACCGTCACGTTGTCCACCATCAACGGGCGCACCTACGCCTTTGCGGCGATGAACCCGGGCTTTAGCGGTGACAAAACCGAGGACAAGCCGGCTCTGATGATCTATGACGTGACCCAGCCGACCGCGCCCGCGCTGGTCCATCGGGAGCCGATCGAGCCCCACTATGGGATCCACGATACTTTCGTCCGGGACGGCCTGGCCTTCGTCTTCGCCTGGAACGAAGGCCTCATCATCTACGACGTGGGGAACGGCATCAGCGGGGGCTCCCCGGCTCAGCCGGTGGAAGTAAGCCGGCTGCTGACCGCAGTGAACGGTGTGCCCGGCGGACGTGCGGTGCACAACGGCTGGTGGTTCCACAATCCGGTGTCGGGGGAAAACCGCTACCTCTTCATCGGACAGGAAGGCCCCATCATCGTCGGATCCAGCTCGAGGGGTGATATTCACGTGGTGGACGTGTCAGACCTGCACAATCCCCGCGAAGTTGCCTTTTTTCATATGAGCGGGGCCGGCACGCACAACTTCTGGATGGACGAGCAGCGGCAGATACTCTACGCCGCATACTACAATGCCGGCGTCGTGGCACTGGACGTCTCCGGCACGCTGTCCGGCGACCTCTCGAATCGTCTGCTCTCCCAGATCAAGCCGGGCGGCAGTAGCAAGACCTTTACCTGGGGCGTGCAGCTGGCAAACGGATGGCTGTACGCAATCGACATGGAGAGTGGGCTCTGGCAATTGAAGACGGAATGACCAGAGCTCCGATTACTGGCCGGTGCTCCCCGGTACCGGCGCCGCACCACTCGCCGTTTTCGGCGCATCCCACCGGTTATTCTCCCGCCGCACATCCGGGTACAGCTTCTTCGGATCCACCGTCACCCCGACGACTGTCTTGGGGCCCGGGACCACCACCGTGTACTGAGATCCTCCCTCCCACACTTCCACGGGAAGACTCAGATGCTGGGTGGTTCCGTCGTTCATTCTGAGGTCGAGCTCCACCGGCATCGGCATCGGGGTGGCGCTTCGCAGATACACCCGGGAGGCGACCATTCCCGCCGAATCCGACACGGTCACTGAATCGACTTCCTGGTCCAACCGCGCGGTGGTGTAGAACCAGGAGCGCCAGAACCAGCTCAGGTCCTCGCCGACGCCGTCTTCCATGCTGCGAAAAAAGTCGCCTGGGGTAGGATGCTTGTAGGCCCAGCGGCGGATGTATTCGCGGAAGGCAGGGTCGAAGCGCTCCCGGCCGACAAGCTGGTCGCGGAGCAGCATGAGCCCCAGGCCGGGCTTGGTATAGGCCGTCATGCTCAGGCTGCCTCTGATCCGGTCGGCCGGCGTCATGATGGGCTCTTCTTTCCCGGAGAGCGCAAAGGAGATGTACAGAGCGGGATCGCCCCGCCGATTGTACTCGCCGGGGTGCTTCTTGTCCCAGTTGTAATGGTTCATGAAGGTGTTGAAGCCTTCGTCCATCCAGCCGTAGAGCCGCTCATTGCTTCCCACGATCATGGGAAACCAGGTGTGCCCGATCTCGTGGTCGGTGACGCTGAAGAGCGCCTTGGGATCGGTCCGATTGTGGCAGAACACGATCATGGGGTACTCCATCCCACCCTCGGTACCGTTCACGTTGATGGCCACCGGGTAGGGATAGGTATACCACGAGGAGTAGTTCTCTACGGCGAACCGCACGTACTGGGTGGACTGGTTCCAGATCGGATCTGCCGACGGCGGATAGAAGCTCATTGCCAGGGTCTTGCCACCATTGGCCCGGGCAGCGTCCCACACGAAGTGGCGGGCGGCGGCCCAGGCAAAGTCGCGCACGCTGTCCGAGGTAAAGCGCCAGGTGAGCGTGCCGGAGGGAGATAGGGGCCGGGAGGCGGGATCGGCGATCTCGTCCTTCCCCCGGATTACCACCGTGGAATCGCTGACCCGAGCCCGGCCCAGACGAGCCCGCTGGGCCGTGGTCAATACCCGGGTCGGGTTCTGGAGCGTGCCGGTGGCGGCCACCAGCATGTTGGCCGGCACGGTGAGGCTCACGTCGAAGCTGCCGTACTCCAGGTAGAACTCGCCCTGACCCAGGTACTGCTCGGTGTTCCAGCCCCTCACATCATCGTATACGGCGAGCCGGGGATACCACTGCGCCACCTCGTACACGTAGCTGCCGTCGATCAGCTCAATCCCCATCCGGTTGCTGTTCGGAGCAAAGGGAAACGACCAGCCAATCTCGAGCGCCTGCCGGCCACCTGGGGGGAGCGGGCGCGCCAGATTCAGCTTCATCACTGTCCCGTTCACCAGGTACTCGAGCGGTCCCCCGCGTCGAGCCGGCCGGCCGGCGGCCGCTGTAGTGCCCGGCTCGGCCACTTTCGTCAGGGTGAACCCGCCCTCCGGACCGCGAGTGCCGGACGGGGATTCCCGGCCGAACAGCCGGTTTCCGCGGCTGGCGCTGTTGAACAGATTCTGATCCAGCTGTAGCCACAGGTAGCGAAGCGTGTCGGGTGAGCGATTGGTATAGGTGATCCGCTCTTCACCGGTGACCCGCTGGGCGACGGTATCGAGTGACGCCCGGATCACGTAGTCCACCCGCTGCTGCCAGTAATCCGGCCCCGGCGTTCCGGCGCCGGTCCGAATGGTGTTCGGCGTGGGCAGCTCGAGCCGCCGGAACGGCGACCCGTCCCCGTGCGCGGTGGCGGAATCACTGCCAAGGGCCGGCGACGGAGCCGGCTGCTGCGCAGAGAGAGGCAAGGCGAGCACTAGCAGCGGAAGAGAGGAAACGAATCGCATTTCAGGTTCCTTCGAACTCTTTGATCCTTGTCATCCGTGGCTATGGAGTGGCTGTGGTGGTGGGGCGCTTCCAGGCATCGTTGGTCGGCACGGCATCGGGGAAGGTGCCGTCCGGATTGACCCTCGCGCTGACGATCGTCTTGCCGGGCTTGATCGGATACCCGTAGCGGTTGCCGCCGTACCAGACTTCCACCGGCAGCTTCACTCGCTCGGTCATTCCGTCGTCGAAGCCCAGCTCGAGCTCCACCGGCATTACGGCGTCGCCCAGATTGGCTAGCGTCACCTGTCCGCTTCCGTCGGGCTCCTGCTTCACCGACTCGACCGTCTGGTCGAGCGCCGCGGTGGTATAGAAGAAGCTACGCCAGAACCAGGCGAGATCCCGGCCCGACACCGCCTCGATCGTGCGGAAAAAATCCGAGGGCTGGGGGTGCTTGAACGCCCAGCGGCGGGTGTACTCGCGAAAAGCGCTGTCGAACACCTCCGGACCGAGCACCTTGCTCCGGAGCGTCAGTAGCATGATCGACGGTTTCACGTAGGCAAGGCTGAGCAGGTTGCTGCTTGTCTTGTACCGGTTGGCGGGGGTCATGATGGGTTGGGCGGTCGGTGTCTGATCGATGCCGATTACCAACTGCCGCTCCCGTTGCCGTACCGCCGAGTCGTCCCGGTGCCAGTAGCCTTCCTCGGAGAAGGTATTGATGAAAGTATTGAATCCCTCGTCCATCCAGGCATACCGCCGCTCGTCCGATCCGACGACCATCGGGTACCACATGTGCCCGATCTCGTGGGTGAGGACATTGTAGAGGTCCGGTCCGTCGTCACTCTTGGCCTCCATGGCCAGCATCGGGTACTCCATCCCTGAGACCGGGCCCTCCACCGCAGAGATTTGCGGGTACGGATAGCCCAACCAGCGGGTGCTGTACTCCTGGATGGAGAAGCGGCTCATCTTGGCGGCCTCCCTCCAGGTAGTCTCGGCCGAGGGGCGGTAATACGCCTGGGCAAGCACCCCCTCCCAGCCGGAGGCGTCCCACAGGTACTCGGGCGAGGCGGCCCAGGCCACGTCCCGCACGTTGTCGGCCCGGAAGCGCCAGGTGAGAGAGCCCTGGTTCACCGGGCGGGCTGCTCCGGACGCCAACTCCGGGCCGGTGACGATGTGCATCGTGGTGTCCGACTTCAGCGCGGCGGCAAGCCGGCTACGCTGATCCCCTGTGAGCACGTCGGCCGGGTTCTGGAGCGCACCGGTGCCCGCCACGATGTATCCGGCGGGGACGGTGACCTCGTAGGCAATGTTGCCGTACTCCAGGTAGAACTCGCCCTGGCCCAGGTACTGGTCGGTGTTCCAGCCATGCACGTCGTCGTAGACGGCCATTCGGGGATACCACTGGGCGATCTCGTACAGCGGCCCATCGCGCCCCATCCGATCGGCTCCGTGCTCCGGGACCGCAAACCCGTAGGAGAGATCGAAGACGGTTGTCCCGCCGGGAGGGATCGGCGTGGCGAGATCCACGTACATCATCGTGTCGTCCACCCGGGTCCGTAAACGGGAGGCGGGACAGCGGGGAAGGGGGGAAGTCTCCGGCTGAGCCGCGCTCCGTTTGGCTTTCCGGGGACGCTTCGCCGCCTCCCCGCTTCCCCGCTTCCCCGCCTCCCCGCTGCACTGGCTGACTGAATCGATCTCCAAGCCACCCTGGAACCCCGCCGCCCCGAACCGACTCTCCGACGGAAAGAGCAATGAGCCCGTGCTACCCTGCCGGAACAGATTCTGATCCAGCTGCATCCAGACGAAGCGCAGCGTATCCGGCGAATTGTTGGCGTACCGGATCGTTTCCGTACCGCTCAGCCGCTTGGCTGTCGTATCCAGGGTGGCCCGAATGGTGTAGTCCACCCGCTGCTGCCAGTACGACGGTCCCGGTGTGCCATCGGCCTGGCGAGTACCGCTTGGCGGCGGGAGGGGAACCGGGCTGAAGATGCCGGTATCGGCGACCGGGGGGCGCAGGGTGGGCAGTGTGAGCGGGCGGGCAGGCTGGACCGGCTTGGGTCCGGCCGGCTGCTGGGCTGCCCCGCGAGCCGGGGCGAAGGAGACCGACGGGGCCAGGGCCAGGAGCAGGATCGTGGTGATGTCACGCATGGGGTTTCGCTTCTCTTAGAGCTTCGGCAGCGTTACGCCGGTCTGCTTCTGATACTTGCCCTTCTTGTCTGCGTAGCTGGTCTGGCAGACGTCGTCGTCATCCGCCTCGAAGAAGAGCACCTGACAGATTCCCTCGTTGGCGTAGATCTTGGCGGGGAGCGGGGTGGTATTGCTGATCTCCAGCGTCACGAAGCCTTCCCATTCGGGCTCGAACGGGGTGACGTTGGTGATGATCCCGCAGCGGGCGTAGGTGGATTTCCCGACGCAGATCGTGAGAATGTTGCGGGGAATCCGGAAATATTCGACCGATCGTGCCAGGGCAAAGCTGTTGGGCGGGACGATGCAGACATCACCGTCGAACTTGACGAAGCTGCGGTCGTCGAAGTGCTTCGGGTCCACGATGGCGGAGAGCACGTTGGTGAAGATCCTGAACTCGGGTGCCACCCGCATGTCATAACCATAGGACGAAACGCCGTAGGAGATGGCGCCCTGGCTGACCTGACCGTCAACGAAGGGCTCGATCATCCCGTTCTCACGGGCCATACGCCGGATCCAGCGGTCGGATTTGATCGACATTTGCTCGGCGGTGCAGAGGGCGGATACCCGCCCAGCAGATAAATGGGCAGCGGGGCAGGGGTGCGCCGCGGCCGAATAGGCGGGGAATATACTACGGGAGGAATGGCTTCAGGCGACTAGCCTGGCAAGCCGTGACGCGACCCGAGAGGGGGGTGCAGCTCTCGGGTTTAGGCGAGCTCCTGAAATAGCTGGGTGGCTCTGGGATCGCGGGCAGCGCGAGCGCGGAAGAACGCGACCGTGTGTGCCAACCCTTCTGCCAGGGTGATCCTGGGTTCCCACCCGAGCCACTCGCGCGCGCGGGTGATGTCGGGCTTGCGTTGAACCGGGTCGTCCTGGGGAAGCGGCCGATAGGTTACCCGGATCTCACTACCGATGATCCGCGACACCTCCTGAGCCAGCTGTCCAATGGTGAACTCGACCGGATTGCCGAGATTGACCGGCTCGTGCCTGCCGTCTGCCTGCATCAACCGCATGAGTCCATCGACCAGCTCGTCCACGTAGCAGAACGAGCGGGTCTGTTCGCCAGTCCCATAAACCGTCAACTCGTCTCCGCGAAGCGCCTGGACGATGAAGTTGGAAACTACCCGGCCGTCGTTCTCCGCCATGCGTGGCCCGTAGGTGTTGAAGATGCGGGCAATGCGGATGTCGATCTTGTCCTGGCGGTGGTAGTCCATCATGAGCGTTTCGGCGACCCGCTTGCCTTCGTCGTAGCAGGAGCGGGGGCCGATCGGATTGACGTTGCCCCAATAGCTCTCGGGCTGCGGGTGGACGGTTGGATCGCCGTAGACCTCGGACGTGGAGGCCTGGAGAATCCGGGCCCGCATCCGCTTGGCCAGCACCAGCATGTTGATAGTGCCAAGGACGTTCGATTTGACCGTTTTGACCGGGTTGTACTGGTAGTGAACCGGTGAGGCGGGACAGGCCAGATTGTAGATCTGCTGGACATCGATGAAGAGAGGCTCCGTCACATCGTGCCGGATGAACTCGAACTTCGGGTGATCGAGCAGGTGGGCGACGTTGTCGCGCCGGCCGGTGAAGAGGTTGTCGAGGCAGACCACATGATGGCCTTCTGCGAGCAATCGCTCACAGAGGTGGGAGCCAATGAAGCCCGCGCCGCCGGTCACGAGAATGCGCATGTTCCTGGTCTTGTTGTGGGGATGGGCCAAGAGCCTTGACGCCAGCGGCTCACCTGGGTGCGGACTGGGGGGGCATCTTCCAGGCCGCGGCATACACCGTCACTCTTCCGAATATAGGAGACGTAAAGCGCCATGGCAGGCCGACCCAGACGGGCTTCGCCTCGGTGATGGGGTGTTGCGAAAGCGCCCCAGTGTGGCCCAACTAACACAGATCAAATCCTAGCGTCGCGGCGCCGCGGAGTTCTTCGGGGGCGCCTGAGACTGCGTTGAGTCGAACGTCTCGGTGGCGTCTGCCCGGCTCTCGGGGAGCTCGGGCAGGGTCAAGGTGCTCTGCCCCTTCGAGTCCACCCCTACGCCGACTTTTGCGCTCCCGCTCCGGTCGGCGAAGACCAGGGTAGACGAGCCACCCCGAACCAGGCTGAGCACGGTGCGGGTGGTGCCGTTCTCGTCGGCGAACAGCAGGCTCACGGTCTGATCCGGCAAGAGCCCGAGGACGGCGCGCGAGCGACCGGCGCTGTCTCTCACGGTGATGCCGGAGGCCCCGCCCTCGAGCACCGCGAGGCTCAGTCCGGCCTTGCTCCCCGGAGCCTGGAGCTGGAGGCGCTCCGAGCCCTTGGCTCCGGTAGACCAGGAGCCACGGATCGCTCCGCTCTGGTCGCGCAGCAGGAATTGCCGAGCCTCGATGACGTCGGCCACGCTGCCCGGGAGACCATGGCGCGCCGACACGATCAGCAGGGCGGTCGCCAAGCCGAGCAGGAGCGCTCCGGTCACCACTGTCCCCATCCAGAGCCGCCGAAGCCGCCGATTCTCGCGGGCTTGCTCTTCGATGCGAATGGTCAGGCCTCGTTCCAGCTCCAACATCTGGCGGCGGAACGGATCAACCGCGACATCCGGCTTGAACGGATCGGGCGTAGCGCCCGGTTTGACGCCGGTCATCCTCGGCCGCTCTCCAGGAAGTACGACCGGCAGGCCCGGTCGACCAGCTCGCGGG
>Ga0307305_10000285_pt1 | contig 17128 bp, 14 predicted proteins | sample ER_DNA_186_FD_194512 | JGI IMG/M metagenome (GOLD analysis project Ga0307305, IMG submission 194512) | Bulk soil microbial communities from the East River watershed near Crested Butte, Colorado, United States - ER_DNA_186 | ecosystem: Environmental > Terrestrial > Soil > Floodplain | place... | reverse complement strand
GAGAAGTCGTTCACATCCGGGACGAGCGCTCATCTAATAGATGATCTCGCTGCGTCTTGTGGATTCACAGGTAAAGCACATATACCGAAGCTTTGTCCGTCAACGGATCTGATCGAAAAGACTCGCGCTCGGTACGAGTTGGACAGCAAGACAACGGGGAGCCGTTTGCTTATCGGAATTAATCCCGGTCCCAGTTGGCCCGTAAGAGAATGGGAAGCCTCCAGATGGCAGAAGCTGATAAACAAGATTCACTCAGAGTACGACGCCGTGATCCTACAGTTCGGTACCAAAGGCGGCGGATCTTCGGAATATGATAACCTGGCCGATGTGAAGTCATTGGCCGGTCGACTGAAGGGCGAAGAACTTGTGGCACTCATTGCCATTTGTGACTTGATCATTTCCATTGATTCAGGTCCGGTGCATGTGGCGGGAGCTGTCGGTACACCTCTTATCGGATTATTTGGACCTCTCGACCCAGCTTCCAGATTGCCACCGGACTCAAATTCGCTTGGGTTATTCGGTGATGTGCCCTGCTTGTTTTGTCACAATAGAACGCCGGTCATCCATTGGTTTGACAGTTGTCCGAACAACATTGCTTGTATGAAGGCACTCGAGGCCGAAACCGTTTTTGACGCTGTGAAATCCATGGTGGCACACAGCAGGAAACGAGAAGTTAGCGAGTCATTACCGGTAGCCAATTGAACCATCTGTCATAGTAACATCTAGCGCAAAGCCAGCGAAGAAGGTTATCAGAGACAATTTATCCGAACGTCATCAGTAAGCAGTATGACTTACTACCAAGAGCTTTTGCAAAGTTGTCCGCCGCCGCCATCTGGAAGCCCTTTTGGTAAAAAGCAGGACGGCTACGATGCACGGCTAGTCCAAGCCAAGCTCCTATCGGAGTTGATGCGCAGGCGAAGGCCGTTTTGCTTTTTGCGCATGGGCGACATGGAACTCGCCTATCTGCTTGCTCAACAGGAGCAGCGGCTGGACGGAATCGACTTCCGCGATGGGCCAACGTCTGGAACGCAGGCTTACACTAATCCCGGCCTGAGCGCAGATCGTGCGGAACGGCTGCGCACAGCATACGAAGAGGCGAACTACGTCGATTTCCACGAAGGTAATTGGCCTAACGAACATCTGGTTTCGAAGTTAACTCTCAAAAGGGCCCCGGACTCACATCGTAACGCAACTAAAGAGACGTCCCTTGTGTTTCTTACGTGGACCGAGACGGAATTCAAACAGTACTGCAGTGACCGCCGCATCGGGTTTGCGGGAGCCGAAGCACGCCTCCTCGAGTTGTTGTCCCAGACGCCTGCGTTTGCGCGAGCGGCGGCCGCTTACTGGCCTGAAAACGCAGAAGTCTTCTATCACCAAGTTCGCAACGACGGCCGCGATCTTGATGCCAATCTCGACATGGTAAAACAGGATTTGCGACAGTTCGTTAAAGCACACGAGATCGATACTCTTTTCTTATCGTTGGGAGGAGGAGCGAAGATTCTCGGCTATGAACTATCCCGCGAGCTTGGGATTTGCTGCTTCGATTTTGGCGCGATGATTCGCGCATTGACCTATAGCGGCTGCGACGGCAACCGTATGGCCCGCTCTCCTCATTCCCCGTTCCTTTTTCGCATCCCATTCGGCATCTACATGGAGGCGCTTGAAAAAGCCATGCCCAACCTGGCTCCCGCCGAATTACTGGCAAAAGCACACGGGCAACTCCTGCTGGAACTAATGAAGAAGGAGATCGGATGGACGTCAGTTTCCTGGGAGTTCGACTTTAGCGAAGAAAACGTATCTGCTTTCCGCAACGCGTTCCAAGAGTACCGTAAGCGCTATCGTAAACTGTTCGGCTCATCTTCGGCGACAAAAGTGGAGCGGGCCGGCTTTCTTCACTTTTGCGGCACTCATAAGCTGACGTTGGAAGGAGAATTGTTTCTGATGGCATTCAGGGGAAAGGGATTGATCCGGCGATGCGTCCCCCGATTTCTATCGAGACGCGTCGTCTTGGGCAAGCGAAGGGGTTTAGCCAGTAACAGTGCTGCATGACGGCCAGTTGTCGCATTCTGCTAGTAAGCATTGTGCCGCCCAGAAACGATTGCGGGGTGCGCATTGTGATGCACCGAATGTTCATGGAGCGTTCGCCGTTTGAATTGCACGTCGCCAGCAATGCGGACTTTGCTAATGATCTTCTGGTGCACACGCCACTCCGGCTGCCGGGTCCTCTTCATCGGCTGAGAAAGAGCCGATTTGGTCCGCGACTGGCAGCATGGATCACCGATTACGAAAATTTCGTCTGGCCGCTGACAACCAACGCAGCGTTGGAAACTGCAGTGGAAACTTTCAAACCAGACGTCATTCTTACGCTGGCGGAGTGCGGGTTGTGTCACGGTGCCCGAAAAACAGCAGAACGCCACGGGTTGCCGCTCGCCGGACTCTTTCTCGATTGGTTTCCTGTGATGAAAGGACATTTTGGTCATGAATTCACGCAGACAACTTTGAGTCGGCGCTACCGCGAGCTTTACTCCGCATGTGACCTGGCGTTTTGCACTAGCGATGGAATGCAGGAAGTGCTCGGCCTCCATCCCAATAGCCATGTGATTTATCCGATGCCTGGCAGGCACAGTGTGCCCGAAGAGCCCTGGCCACCTTCCAACAAAAAATTCCGGCTGGTCTACGTCGGCTCAGTCGAAAATTTTTACGGGCGAATGCTTTGCTCGCTGATCGAGAAAATGGAACCGACGAAGGACCTGGAAATTATTGTGGTCGGGCCAAACGCCGACTGGCCGCTGGACGTGCTGAACCGTGCTAAAGCGAATGGAATTTATCTTGGTTTCAAATCGCCTGAACAAGCCGCCGATGTGATGGCCAGTGCTGACGCGTTGCTGGTAGTGATGAGCTTCGAGAAAGAGCACGAACTTTTCATGCGGACGAGTTTCACCACCAAATTTCTGGACTATGTCGCATTTGGAAAACCGGTGATTCTTTGGGGACCGGACTATTGCACGCCGGTTCGCGTAGCGCGGAAACACGGTGGCGCCGTCGTCGTGAACCAGGATGATGCCGACGCGATTGTTTCCGCCTGTCGTCAAATCGCTCATGACGCTGCCTGGCGCGAACAGCTTTCGCATGAAGCTACGCGACTGCACCAGACGCTGTTTGATCCTGACCGACTGCAGAAAATTTTCGTGAGCGAAATTGAAAAACTGCTCCAACCAAGGACCACGTAACTAAATCCTGCTTTGCTTTCCAATGGACCGAATCAAAGTCCTGGTCGTATCTTCAGTCGTTCCAAACGCGCGAGGTTCAGGCGGTGAACTGGTTTTGCATCGCCATCTCAAATCAAACCCGCGGATTGAGTCTGAGGTCGTGTCGTGGCGGCAATTTCCGTTTCGTTTGAAACTGATCGGCAAACTTCGACAAATTGGCTTTCAATCCGTCTCTCGGGCTTGGGAATGTCTCTTCCCTGTTTTGCCTCCGCGCAAAATCGTTCGTGACTTGATCCACTTGTTTCGGCCGGATGTTGTCGTCACCGTTGCACATGGCTCCTGGCACATACAGGCCAGGAGAGTAGCACAAGAGTTTAAACTGCCGTTGGTTTGTTTTTTTCAGGACTGGTGGCCTGATTTTCCAGATGTCCCTCTCGCATTCCGTCCGCGAGTTGAACGCCAATTTCGCAAGACGTCCGCCGAGAGCGACGTAGCAATCTGCGTAAGCGAGGGAATGCGGCGTGAGTTAGGTGAACTTGAAAATGGTTTGGTGCTGCATGACGCGCCGTCGCTAACACGATGTAGCGAGCTGGCGGACGATGTTGAGCTCCCGTTGCGAGTTGCCTATTTCGGAAATCTTTCCGAATATGGGCCGCTGATCGAATGCGCATTGCGCGCGCTCAAAGGCTCTGACCGCGTGCGTTTAGAGATCTTTGGTCCGAGTCCGGTTTGGACCTCGGGGGCCGAGGATGAGTTTCGCTCTCTTGGAGTTTACCGTGGATTCATTCCGCCGAACCAACTGGCGCAGTCGCTTCACGGTTTTCAAGCTGCTTTAGTCGTCATGAGCTTTGCTCCGTCGCACCGCCGGCGAATGATAACCAGCTTTGCTTCAAAGATGATTGATGCGACGCAGCTTGGTCTTCCAATTATCGTGTGGGGACCGGAATACTGTTCGGCGGTGCAGTGGGCGCGCAGGGGAGACCGAGCATTATGCGTTACAGATTCGAATCCGTCAGCGATACTCGGTGCGCTGGAAAAATTGGCTGCTTCGCCTGCGGAACAAGAGCGCCTTGCAAAATCATCCCGCGAGGCCGCTGCCGTCGAATTCAATTGCGAGCGCATTCAAGCGCGGTTCGTGGACGCCCTTAGGAGAGCGATCTATTCGAAAAACAGATCAGATGCCTCAGCAATGGAGCAGGCCGTAAACGCGGGACCGTAGTCAGTCAAGTTTCGTGTCATATCGAAGAACAATATGATAGCGAGTGGCGGTGGCCTTCGAATGCAGGCGCGACGTGTGTTCCGGCGAATATTTCATTTGCTTCTGGACTGTCTTGGAGTTCGCCGTTTTCGAGAGCATTCGTTTTTTGCGCCACTTCTGGGCCAGCCGACGGTGGTGGCGGATTTTGGGGCGCACCGTGGAGAATTCTTCGCGGCGTTAAAATCAGAACATCCTGTTTCTCGGGCTCTTCTGATTGAAGCGGATCCCGCATTGGCGGAATCCCTGAAACGAACCTTCGGTGACGAAGCGGATGTTGTTCATGCAGCGGTCGTCGCAGAAAGCAAACAAGGGCCAGTCACGTTTACCCGATCGATCGAGCCTGAGTCTTCGAGTGTTTTCAGGGAATGGTCGGCGGCTTATGGGATAGCTGATCAGGTGACGGTTCCGACGCTGGATTTCTCGAACACCGTCAAGCGCTTGGGAGAGCGAGTAGATTTGATAAAGATGGATGTGGAAGGCGCTGAAATCGGGATTTTAGAAAGCGCGAGCGCATCTGATCTGGCCAGTTGCGGCCAGTTGACGGTTGAATTCCACGATAAGCGAGCGCCATTCACGCGGCGCGATGTGGATCGTGTCTGCCGGCGCATGCGGGCTGAGGGGTACGGCATCGTAATGGCAAACTGGCCCAGGGTTGATGACGTTTTGTTTGTCAACCTGAAGAGCGTTCCCACGACCAAACGAATCGCAGTTCGCTGCCGCATAGCCATAGCGAATGCATTGTTCATCACCCGGCGAACCATCTTCGGGAGCGGTTATTCGTAAAATGGGTTTGTGAATAATGGAACCAGTAGTTATTGCGCTGGCTAGTAACGAACGGTACTTCCCCGGGCTGTATTGCGCGGTCGCGAGCGCTTTAAGTTACCTGGACCCGGCGCGAGAAGTGGAGGTGAAGGTGCTCGACGGCGGTATTTCGCAACGATCCAGGGATGCTCTTCTACGACTCGTCGCTCCAGTTAGTGAACGCGGTCGGCTCGAGTTCGTGACGGCAGATGCATCGGTGTTTGGCGCGGCGACACTCGGACCAGGCGAATCGCACATGACTTATTGCCGGATACTGCTGCCGCGCTTGGTGAGTGCGCCGCGTGTGATCTACTTAGACTGCGACAGTTTGGTCTTCCGCGATCTATCGGAGCTTTTTGATCTTGAATTGGCGGAACGCAAGGTCCTTGCCGCAGTTCGTGACTCGGAAACGTTGTCACTTGCGCAAGACTCCCTACTGCTGGCAAAGGCGATGAATCTTCCTGCGGAAGGCGCTTACTTTAACTGCGGTGTAATGTTGATGAATCTCGACGAACTCAGGAGACAGCATTTCTTCGAATCCGCTGTTGATTTTTTGAATCGTTGGAGCGGGAAATACCGATTCTGGGACCAGTCGGCTATCAATTTTCTTCTCCACAGAGAGATCGACGACTTGCCCGAACATTGGAATCGCGCGGCGTGGCGCTTTGATGCGCAGCAGAACAATGATCTGGACTGCGTGCTTCACTATACGACATCGGCTCCGTGGCTTGGTGGAGCACGCACTCCCAGCCAGGTCCTGTTCGAACGATTTGCCGTGGATGCTGGTTTGCCTGTTACTCGGCGATCCGCGGATTTCAGGAAAAGGCGACGCCGAGATTTCTTGCGCACGGGACTTGCACCTCTTCGGGCACTCGCATTTCCGGTAGTTTCGTTACTTTACAAACTTGGGGGGCAAAAAGAGAAGTGTGCAGGTTATCGAAAAGCGGCGCGGTATTGGCTCGACTATATTCTCAACGCGCCGCGCCGGTGGCGACTGCACCATAGACGCGCCGAGGAAATTCAACGTATGAAGTTCACATTTGCCGTCTCGAAATCCACAGCATGAGGGTACTACAGGTCAACACTCACGCTTCGGGCGGCAGTTTTGAATTTGCGGCGCTTCTTTCCAGCGCATTAACGGAGCAGGGGATTGAAAGCCGCGTGCTGTGCAAAGATTCGCTGTCGGGGCATGCCGACAGATCCCTCTTGGATCGCGTGATTCGCCGGTCGTATGTTTCCTTGTCCACCGAACCGTGGCACGGAACACGGCGGTTGTTATCGCCGCCAGCGGCCGAAGACCTGGAGGGAGTTGATGTGGTGCATCTACACACGGTTGCGGATTGGTTCAATGTTCCCAGTTGGCTGGAGACACTGCCAAGCGGGATTGGGGTGGTCATTACTTTGCACGATATGTGGCATTTCACGGGCGGCTGTTTCCTATATCGCGGGTGCGATCGTTTCACCGAGACCTGCGCGCCATGTCCGATTTTGAAGACGCCTTTGAATCGGATTCTGGCAAAGACCTCGCATTGGCGGAAGTTGCGGGCATATCGCCATTGCGGAGCACGTATGGTTGCAAACAGCGAGTGGCTGGCCGAAATCGCCGGGCGAAGTCCGATAGCCAAAGCGTGCGGCGGCGTGCGAGTAATTCCTCCTGGGATCGACACGACTGTTTTTAAACCGCAGGACAAGCAATTGTGCCGAAGGCTTCTCGCCTTGCCAGCAGACGCGTTTGTCATTGTTACAGGAGGCGCGTCGCTGAATGATATAAACAAAAATGTGCGGTGGTTGCTCGAGCAATTGTCGCATTTGCCAGATCTCGAGCGCGTGATGGTTGTGGCATTCGGCGAAGGCAACGTGCCCGTTCCGGATTCTTTGAATGTGCGGTTTACAGGTGGCATTCGCGATCGGCATGAGCTCGGGCGCCTCTTTGCAGCTGCGGACGTTTTTGTCAGCGCTTCACTGATGGAAACTTACGGCCTGACGCTGGTGGAAGCGATGGCTTGTTCAACGCCCGTTGTGGCCTTTCGCACCGGTGGGATACCCGAATCGGCGCCGGACGGACAGGTGGCGCTCCTCTGCGAGCCGCTTGATGGATCTGCCTTGTTAGCTGCGATCGAGAGACTGATGGTCTCGCCAGAACTTCGCGACAAGCTTGGCAGTTCGGCGAGTCACCTGGCGCTTACTCGCAACAGCAAAGAGCAATTTGCTGCGGAATTCCTCGACGTTTATCGCCACTGCGTTCGCTCCGCAAGAATGCCCGGCGCACATACACCAGCCTTCACAACGTGACGGTGCAGGCGCCATTCGGTTTTGTGACCGGCTGCCATGCCGGGGACAGGTTCCTCGTTCAGGCGACGCTGGCCAGCATGAGGCATTACTGCCCCGATGTTCCAATATGCCTGACGGTCGATGGCGATTTTGACGTTTCGGATTTGGAAAAAGAATACGATCTGATCGTTTTGCGTGTTGGGGAATTGCCATCCGAAGAAATGCGCAACCTAATGTGCGGAAATTATCGCGCAAAGCTTGCGGCACTGTGGGAAGGTCCTTTTAAGTTTTACGTGTGGCTCGATTCAGACGCGATCGTTTGGGGAGACTTTACTCCGCACGTCCGGACCGATGTCGATTTTCAGATTTTCTGGAGCGAGATTTCCATCCCGCCAGATGCCACCGAAATCCCAGCATGGCTGCCGCATTTCTATTTTGACCCCGTGAAGTTGCGCCGGTTTGATCCAGATTTTGAATGGCGGGGAAAGGCGTATTTCAGCTCTGGAGCCTTTGCCTGCCGGCGGAATGCGATCCCGTTTGATGTGTGGAATAGAGCTGAGTCGTGGGGCAGGGAGTCGGCGGGGTTGTTCGCCTGGGGTGAAATGGGAACGCTGAACTACCTCGTACACGCGCTGACTCAAGGCAAAGAACTCAAGATTGCCGTGTCAGATCTCCAACATATCGGTGGACATCATGGCATAGACGAACTGAAACAAGATTGTGCCCATAGCAATTGGCATTTTCCAAAAACAATCCGGCGTCCGCGGGTAGCGCACTTTTGCGGACGCAAACCATTTCTCTTTGATCCCGATAGCTATTCACGCCCATTCACAATTGCCCGACTGGACCATCACCGCCGCCAGAAGAATAATTGGGCGGCGTGGCTCGCGGTTTTCGATGAAGATTTCAAAGTCATAGGCAAAAAATTCAGCAATAGGCTGCGAAATATGTTCGACCGCTGAAGCCGAAATCACGGTATGACTGACAAACCCAGCGTAGTTTTCTTGATTCCGTTCGCGTCGCAAAACGTGAGAGCCAACTGGCGGGTTGCCTGCAGGTATCTGCAGCAGACAATCCAGTCCATTCGAAACTCGATCAGTGAAAATTACCGGGTGGTAGTGGCCGGTAATGAAGAGCCGGAACTTGAAATAGGATTCGATTCCAAAGTTCATTTTCTTTCGTTGAACTCTCCGTTCCCGTCGCATCCCAATCATCGGGTTACTTTCCGACTGGATAAGCTGGCCAAGATTGATGCTGCGTGGAGATATGCCAGAGCAAACTGGCAGCCTAAATACGTGATGAAACTGGATGCGGATGATTTCATCAGTTCACGGCTGGTCGGCTGGCTCGATGATGGCGGAACAGAGGCTGGGTATCTTATCCGGCACGGTTGGTTTTGGCGCTCGGGTGCTAGTTATCTCATTCATCGCACTGAGTATCTTGACCGTGTGTGCGGATCCTCCTTGATCATTAGGAGCGATTTGGCGGATCGGACCGGGCCGTTTCTGACCGAGGTAGAAGGCGTGATACTCGATGAGGCGGGTTCCCGGTTTGCCACCACTGATCATTATTCACTTGTGCCCGGATCGGGGATGACGACGCTGCTCCTCAATGACAGTCATCAAAGATATGCCAGTCAATTCTCCTACCTGGGACACGAGCTGTATACCCTCCCCTTCAACGGACTGATATATCGGGTCAGTCCTGATAGCATGGCTGGCGCCACTGGCGATCGTGTCCGGAAGTTCAACTTGCGGATAACGCTCGGAAACATTCGGCGGACAAGATTCATCACGCAAAACTTGAGAAAAGAATTCCTGCTCGCTTGACCGGGATGAAATCGGAGCGACCTGTTTGCGGTTCAATCCCGCCTTGTGCGCCTGACCTTGTTTTTCAAGCGGTGTCCGACCTCGGCTATATGACTTGGTGATGGGTTGGAAACCATCCCTTGGCAATGAGTCTTTCCGTGATGATCACTACCAGGAACCGCATCGTGGATTTACGGCGGACTTGCTGTGCTTTGCAGCGATTAAATCCGCCGCCGCTGGAGGTGCTCATCACGATGGACGGCTGCACGGAGGACATGGTTAAAGCCGTCAAAGCGCAGTCGCCCAAAGCCCGCTTGTTCATGAATCAAGTCAGCCTCGGTTCGGTGGTCTCGCGCGATCGCATGATGCGCGAGGCGAGAAGTGATTTGGTTCTGGCTTTGGATGACGACAGTTATCCGGAGCAGTTAGATTGTATAGCGCGCATCGCGCCGCTGTTTGAACAACGGCCCAAACTGGCGGTGCTCCATTTTCCCCAACGCACAGATGAGTATCCCGAAACACTCGGGCAAACCAACTTTCGTTCGGAACATTTGACGCGTTCATTTGCTAACTCCGGCGCGGTCCTGCGCCGATCCACTTATCTACAACTGCCCGGGTTCGAGTCGCGATTTTTCCACATGTATGAAGAGCCGGACTACGCCCTTCAATGTGTGGCGGCGGGTTATGAGGTGCTGTTTTCTCCTGTGATCACCATCCGTCACCATTATTCCGGGCAGGCACGCGATGAGATTCGCATTCATCATCGTCACGCGCGCAACGAATTGTGGAGCACGCTAATGCGATGTCCTTTCCCGTTTGCCCCCGGAATAGCTGCCTGGCGTGTTTTCTCGCAGTTTCGTTATGCCTGCAAACGTGGCTGGTCGTGGGTGGTTCGCGAACCATTGTGGTGGGGCCAGGCACTGGCTGGAATTCCACATTGCCTTCGAAAGCGTAGGGCTGTTTCGTGGGCAAGTTACAAACGCTGGCTTGCGTTGCCCTGAGACAATGAAGTGGCTTTGTTGTCAGCTCGGCGCGCGAGAACACTATGCGATTCCACGGGCGTTGTTCTCCTTGGCGTTGCTTGAATACCTGCTAACCGATGTCTGGATCCCGCCTTCGTCTTTCTTCGCGAAAGTGCGCGATCGCAGGTCAAACCTCAAAGACAGGTTCCACAGCGAGCTGCGCAACGCACAGGTGAAAGCGTTTAATGCGTCGTTGATTGTATTTGAGACGCTTGCACGCGCGCGTGGCCTGAGCGGATGGCCGAAAATAGTTGAGCGCAACCGCTGGTTTCAAGGCAAAGTCGTTTCGTTTCTTCGCTCTCATCTCTCAACCATCAACTATCTGCCAATTGTCTTGAGCTATAGCTACACCGCCCTCGAGCCGTTTCGGTACGCAAAATCCCACGGCTGGAAAACGATACTCGTCCAAATCGATCCCGGCCCCGAGGAAGAAGCGATCGTAGCGGAAGAAACCGCGCGCGTGCCTGAACTGGTGCGTGGCTGGCAGCCAGCGCCGCGTGAATACTGGAAGAACTGGCGCGACGAATGCAATCTGGCCGACAGAATTGTTGTGAATTCGGACTGGTCGCGGGAGGGATTGATTCGGGGAGGAGTTCTAGGGGAGAAGTTATCAGTCATTCCGCTCGCATACGAAACGCCAGAGCTCAAAGGTCAGGAATCAGAGGTCAGATGCGCGCGATCGTATCCGACGCGTTTTACAGAAGAGCGGCCGATGCGCGTGCTCTTTCTTGGTCTAATTAATCTGCGGAAGGGCGTCTCCAGGTTGCTGGAGGCTGCTCGAATTTTGCGCAATGAGCCGGTTGAATTTTGGATGATTGGACCTGTGGAAATCGCAACCGCCAGCACAATCGGGAATGCGGGGCGCGTGAAATGGTTTGGCCCTGTAACGCGCAACCAGGCAGCTGAGTATTACAGAAATGCAGACGTATTTATTCTTCCTACGCTGTCGGACGGATTTGCCATTACGCAGCTGGAAGCACAGGCGCAGGGCTTGCCCGTTATTGCCTCGAAATTCTGTGGCAAGGTCGTGGAGAACGGCCGCAACGGAATCATTCTTGAGGAACCAAGTGCCGCGTGTATCGCAGCGACCGTTTGCGATTGTATGGCGGATCCAGGTCGGCTGCACGAGCTTGCTGCCGCGTCACGTGTGCGTGAAAAATTCACAGTCCAGGCGCTTGGTCAGCGACTGCAAGAGTTGGGCGCAACCCTGTAGGGACTCACGCTGCAGAATAATGGCTTTCACTCTCCACTTTGAGCTTTATACTGTGCGCCTCGCCTCTCCACTCCATGGTGATTCATGAAGTAACGTTCTATCTCGCTGCGGTCGTGTTGCTGGTATTGACGGTGGAAAGCTGCATAAAGCTGCTGAACCAAAACAGCTTTAGCATCACGCTCCTAGTCTACATGACAGTATTCGCGTGGTATTTCGTCGATCCCTTTATCAATCCGGAGCAATACGATTATCTTCCTTCTTTCTTGTTAGGCCAAAGTTATGGGCAGGTACTACTCTTTTTGATTGGGTTTCGCGTTTTCATGCCGGTCGCAGTACGTTGGATTGTTCGGTCGCGAAATACTGGCATTTTTGCCACCCAGCGCGTCAGCCCTGAGCAGGTCTTAATTGCGGTCGGCGCGATTTGGTTCTTGCTTTTTGCAATTGGGATCTATCGAATGGGTGGTGATGTGGTCGGCGCAGTGCTTCCGATCGATTCCCGCGCAGGCGCTACCATGTGGGGGCGGGAGGCAGTTTCGAGTTCGGCAAGCGGATTTCTAATTGCATCCGGAGCCTATCTGTTCAATGCAATAACAGCGTTTCTTGGCGTTCTGGTATTCTTCCAGCGCAGCACTTCGTGGCGTTTGCTCGCGGCGGGGATGTTCGCCATCACGCTGCCTTATTTCTTTTTCGAAGGTGCGCGCAGCCACTTTCTTGCGGCGGTTCTGCCTTTCATCATCACGTATCTGCTTTACGCTCGCCAGCCGCTCGTTTTGAAGTTGGCCGTTCTGGCGGTTGCGTTTGTCTGCTTGGACCAGGGATTCAAGTTCGTGACAGCGTTTCGTGGCACCGGCTTCAGAGAGGTGTTAGCTGCTGAGAATCCGTACGAGCTCATCGACGAAGATGCGAGACAAACCGGCCTGAACATGATTCAGGAGCTTTGCTTTGCGAATGCTTATTTGGAGACCGGCACAGCACCTCCGACGTATGGTGGAAAATATTTGAATGAGCTATTGAATGTGGTTCCGCGCGCGATTTGGCCCTCAAAGCCGTTGATTGGAATTGACTACGCGAAGTGGCGCGGATTCGAGAGCCCGGACAGTGAGCTCGGGGTTGTGGCCACCGTTTCTACCGGAATGATCGGCGGAGGCGTTTTGAACTTTGGTCAAATTCTTGGTCCAGTGGCAGCCGGCATACTGATGGCGCTTTGGACTGGTCTGCTCATCCGCTGGTGGGAACAAAGAAAATCGCTGCTGCGCCTGGTGTTGTTCATGCTCGGCGCCGGCCTTACCTTCAATCTTGGCCGGGACATCAGCCTGTTGGTGCTCTGGCCTGCGATATTTGCGTACTTTTTCGTTCGCCTTACGGAGATCTGGGCCACGAGGCGATTCGGACGGCTGTCGGAACTCGCATCTGTTGCCCCCTCTAATGCCGAGCCGCTGCAGGTGTAGCTGGTCGGCTGAGCTAGTGAGAGCGAGGAAACGCGCACTCTGAACTGCGGCAGACGCGCGTGGGCCGACCACAGCATTTACGAACTGGAGGTAAGGGGATTCGAACCCCTGGCCTTCTCATTGCGAACGAGACGCTCTACCAACTGAGCTATACCCCCGCCGTGGCCAAGGAGATTAGCACGAGCGGCCGATTTTCATCAAGTGAAACGGAGTTTGTATTTTCTGGCTCAAACCGTCACCGGCTGCTGAAGTCGGAGTTGATAATACGAGGGGTGCGAAAGAACGATTGCAGCGAGCGCTTTCGCGTTTAAGGTGCGCTCTCCAATTTTTAGCATGCTCCAGACGATTCTTGCTCAGGCTCAAACTGCGGCGCCTCAGGCAGTCCCCGGCGGTGGTATTGGCTCATTTTTTATCCCGCTGATTTTCATTTTCGTCATCATGTACTTTGTGATGATCCGGCCTCAGAAAAAACGGCAGCAACAGCAACAACAATTAATCTCGAGCTTGAAAACCGGCGATCGCGTGGTGACCAACGCCGGCATTCATGGTCTAATTTCCAATGTCAAAGAGAACACAGTGCTCGTGAAGGTGGCCGACAACGTAAAGATCGAAATGGAGAAATCGGCCATTACAAATGTGCTGAAAGAGAGTTAAATCTTTAAATCGTTGGATCGTTAATTCGATGACTCCGGCACTTACGTTTTTTGTTGGGCTCGTAATGCTCGTCCTGTTCGGGTGGTACTTCGCGACCGATCAGGGGCCGCGGAAGCGCCTGTTGGCCACCGCGCTCATGCTATTGCTTGTCATCTTCAGCATCGCCGCGATCTGGCCGCCGCAAAAAAAGATCGCGCTCGGCCTAGATATTCAGGGCGGCACGTCGTTTCTCATCCGGCTGAAGGGTGGCGACAAGGAAGTTACCAAGGGAATGCTCGACCAGGCGGTCGAGGTAATTCGCAAGCGCATTGATGTTTTTGGAGTCAGCGAACCAATAATCAGTCCCGTCGGCAGCGATCGAATTCTGGTCCAGATCCCCGGGCTCGATACTGCCAAGATTCAGGAGGCGCGGGATCAGCTCTCTCGCGTGGCGAAACTTGAGTTCCGCCTGGTTTATCCAGATAACGGGCAAAAATTGAAAGACATCGACCAAGGCAAGGACGTCATTCCGCCTGAATTCCGCATTGAAACGTACAAACTCAGTGCGGTGAGCGCGCCGATGACCAATGAGTTCGGTGAAGCCGTTGCGGGCGCCAAAGAAAAATCTAGGGAAGAACGGTTGCTGGTAAAAAAGAAAGCCGACCTAGCCGGCGATCGCGTTTCGAGCGCCGGCGCTTCGTACGAAAAAGATGGGTGGGTCGTTCATTTGCGGTTCGATCCCGAGGGCGCCAAGAAGTTCGGCGACATCACTGCTGCGCATGTTCACCATCGCTTTGCAATTGTGCTTGATGGCGTCATCCAATCTGCGCCTGTCATTCAAGACGCAATTTATGGTGGCGACGCGCAAATCACAGGAAGATTTACAGAGGAAGAAGCGCGCGGACTTGCGAGCGTGCTCGAGAACCCGCTGCAGACGCCCGTGAGCATCGAGGAAGAGCGCAGCATCTCGCCTACTCTCGGGCTCGATTCGATACGCGCGAGCATTCTCGCCGGCTTGGTCGGACTTGCGATTACGCTCGTCTGCGTGGCCATCTACTACAGAGTTCCCGGTCTCGCCGCAGATCTCGCCCTAATTATCAATCTCATTCTACTCGTCGGCGCGCTGACGATGTTTCGCTTCGTGCTCACATTGCCCGGCATTGCCGGCATCATTTTGACGATTGGCCTTTCAGTGGACGCGAACGTCCTAATTTACGAACGATTGCGCGAGGAAATGGCACTGGGCAAATCGCTCAAGGTCGCGCTAAAAACGGCCTACGAGAAAGCGTTTAGCTCGATCTTCGACGCAAACGTGACCACGCTGATCACCGCATTCATTTTGTTCTGGCAGGCGAGCGGACCTGTAAGGGGTTTCGCGGTTTCGCTCACGTTCGGTATTATTGCCTCACTTTTCACCGCGCTCATTGTGGGCCGCAACGCGCTCGGCTGGTTTGTCGATACCGGACGGTTGAAGCGCGTCTCGATGTTGCATTTGATTCCAGCGCAAAACATCAATTTCCTCGGCAAAGGTTTTATCGCCTGCATGGTCTCACTCGCGCTGCTCTTGGCTGGCGCATTCGCCTTTTACAAGCGTGGTGACCGTAATTTTGGCGTCGATTTTCGCGGTGGTGACCTAATTACGTTGAGCGCGCCGGGCAAGATCGATATCGGACAGGTGCGCCACGCGCTCGAACCAATTGGATTTGCCGATGCGTCAATTCAGGAATCTACGCAAGTCGGTAAGAGCTACATCACAATCCGCACTCCATTGAACACCAGCGACAAAGTGGAAAGACAAATCCTGCAGACCGTCCCAAGCGCCGGATTTCAAGTCGAAGGATCGGAACGCGTCGGCGCGCTCGTCGGCGGCGAGTTGGCCAAAAGCTCATTGATCGCGCTCGGCCTTGGCATCCTTGGTATTTTGATTTTCGTAACGTTCCGGTTCGAACTCTCCTTTGCCGTAGGCGCGATTGTCGCGTTGCTGCACGATGTGCTGATGACGGTCGGCATGTTTGCCCTTCTCGGACGCGAACTTACGCTCACGATGGTTGGGGCAGTGCTGACTATCGCTGGCTATTCCATTAACGATACGATCGTCGTTTACGACCGGATACGCGAAGGTCTGGCCAGCGGGAGGCGCGGTACGATTGAAGAGATAATGAATTCGAGCATTAATCAAACACTCAGTCGCACGATTCTTACAAGCACAGTCACGCTGATCCCGATTCTCTGTCTGTTTTTCTTTGGCGGCGCGGTCTTGCGTGATTTTTCGCTCGCCATCATAATCGGCGTAGTCGTCGGCACTTACTCTTCAATCTTTATCGCGTCGCCAATTGTGCTGTGGTGGTCGCGCGCCCGCGGCCGCGGCGCCACTGCGCTCCGCCGCGAAGTAACCGAAAAAGCTACTACCGCGGCAAATCCTCTCGCCCAACGCTAGGGCGTCCGTCAGGCAGATTTCCATCGCGCGGCGTCGCTCGAATGCCGGGAGCGCTGTTTTAAAGGGAAATTTGACGGACAGATGTGGCCCGAGTAGGCTCGGGCTCGCCCGTAGAGGGTAAATTCCGAAGTCAGGAGTGATTATCGATGCCAGAAGTGATTGTTCGCAAAGGTGAGCCTGTCGATCGCGCGCTGAAGCGGCTGAAAAACAAGCTGGATGCCGAGGGTATTCTCGAGGAGGTCCGCCGTTTGCGCGCCTTCGAGACGCCTTCGCAAAAGCATCGCCGGAAGGCGAAAGCCAACGCTAAGCGCGGTCGAATGAAGTTCCGCTTCAATCCGGCGTGATGAGTTATAAAAGTTAAAAGAGTTAGAACGTTACAAAATGCCGTTGTAACGATATAACTTTTTTAACGGTTCAGGCTTCCTCGAAAAGTTCCCTGATCACCCGCACCAAACCATCGATGTCGTGCCGGTGCGCCTCGACATCCACTTTGAGACCCTGATCGCGCACCGTCTTCGAGGTGATAGGGCCGATAGTGGCGATTCGCATACCCTTTGGCCAGGGCAGCCCAAGCGCGAGAAAGTTTTCTACCGTCGATGAACTGGTAAACGTGATCAAATCGGCGCCGTCCTCCGCCAGTTGCCGTCGCGCGCCGCTGGTGTCTCGCGTCTCCGGGACGGTTTGATACGCGAAGGCTTGGTCCACGATCGCTCCCAACGCCGAAAGCTCTTTGGGCAGCGTGTCACGCGCCTTTTCTGCCCGGACTAAAAGGATCCGCAAATTTTCGATGCTGCCATGCTTTTTAAATTCTCGCGATACTGCTTCCGCCACGAATTCGTCCGGCTGAAGGTCGACGTGCAGGTGAAAGTCTTTCACGCGTTGGGCAGTAGCCGGTCCGATGGCAGCAATGCGCACGCTGCCAATCTCACGGGCATCTTCGTACAGCTTAAAGAAAATATCGAAGAACGCTTCGACGCCATTTGCACTGGTGAACACGATCCAGTCGTACATGTGTGCATCCCGCACCA
>Ga0307305_10000284_pt1 | contig 17154 bp, 11 predicted proteins | sample ER_DNA_186_FD_194512 | JGI IMG/M metagenome (GOLD analysis project Ga0307305, IMG submission 194512) | Bulk soil microbial communities from the East River watershed near Crested Butte, Colorado, United States - ER_DNA_186 | ecosystem: Environmental > Terrestrial > Soil > Floodplain | place... | reverse complement strand
CTCGGGACCCATGACGGCGTCCGGGAAGCCCGGGAAGTTCTCCACGTCGGTGGTCTGCATGAGCGCGCCGCCGGCCGTGACCGAACCCTCGAAGACCAAGGGCTTCAGCTCGGCGCGAGCTGCGTAAAGTGCCGCCGTATAACCGGACGGGCCGGACCCGATGACGATGACGTTCCGGACTTCAGTCACCTCTGCCAACCGTTATCAACCCCTCATCTGACTGGCACTCCAGTGAACCGATACTAGGGCCCGGAGATTCCCGATGGGAGTGTGACCGTGGCGAGCACGTGACGATAAGTGGCCGAGCAGTCCGGAGCCGCGATCCAGGCGGTGTCCTCCGCGCCGGTGCGGGCGACGACGAGGGTGGCCGGCCTGCCCTCGAAGCGGACGCTCTCGACCAGCTCCAGCGTGTGGCCGTCGGCCAGCTTGGTTACGCAGCCGCTTAGCCGCTGAGGCGGGGTCTGCGTGCGGCGGGCCGAGGGCGGCACGAGCAGCTCGGCCCTGACCTGCTGCGCGAGGTTGGCACGGGTGAGGTTCCGCTGGCCGGTCACGAGGGAGAAGCCGGCCCGCGCGATCCCCCGCGGCACCGCCGCTGCCTTGGAGGGCCCCGCGGCGGGCGCGTGGACGTGCCCGGCCGACTCGGCCCCGGCCGCGGCGCTCGGCCCAGTCCGCGCCGCACCGCCTGCCGTGGAAGAGGCGGCCGACCCGGTGCTCGAGCCGAGATTGATGCGGGTGAGGCCGTAGCCGCCCGCGGCCAGCACGACGACGGCGGCCGCGGGCGCGAGGACCCGCAAAGCCAGCAGCCGGAAGCCGCGGTTGCCGCCCGGCCGCCGGGGCGCGGAGGATTCGCGTGTGCCGTCACCGCCCGCCCGTTCGGCCTGATCTGTTGGTGCCGCCTCTCCCCGTGCCGCCGCCCGCCCTGCCGCATTTCTCTGGGCCACCTCGGCCGCGAGCACCGTGTCAAGCCGCTGGGCCACGCTGTCCGGCAGGGTCGGCGCCGGGACCGAGGCGAGCAGCGAACGGACCCCGGCCAGCTGCCCGTCCAGGGCGGTGCAGCGCTCACAGCCGCCTAGGTGCGCGGTGATCCTGGCGCCGCGCCGGCCGGTGATGAGTCCCGCGCGGAACTCGGCCAGGACATCGGTGTCCAGATGGGTCATCTGCCCCCTCATGCCGTGTCGCCTCCCTGCGCAGGTGAGACGCTCTGGCCGGTCGATCGGTTCCCTTGTAGGTGCGCGAGATGCGGCAGCAGCCGGGCGCGGGCCCTGGCGCAGCGGCTCTTCACCGTGCCCGGCGAGGTGTCCAGGATGGCGGCGGTGTCTGCCACCGAGAAGCCGAGCATGTCGACTAGCACGAGCGCGGCCCGTTGCTGCGGTGGCAGCAGCCGCAGCGCGGCGTCCACGTCCAGCTTGGTATCCGAGGTGCGCGCGGGATCACCGTCCTGCGCGACCAGGGCCTCGAACGCCTGCTCGTCCCCGGTCGACACGGCGGGCCTGGCGGCGCGGCGGCGCAGCCGGTCCAGCGACGCGTTCACTACGATCCGGTGCAGCCACGTGGTGACGGCGGACTCGCCGCGGAAGTCGGCGGCGCGGCGGAACGCGGAGACCATGGCGTCCTGGAGCGCGTCGGCGGCCTCATCCGGATCGCACACCGTGCGCAGCGCCACCGCCCACAGCCGGTCCCGGTGCCGGCGGAACAGCTCGCCGAACGCGTCGGCGTCCCCGGCCACGTGCCGGCGGAGCAGCTCATGGTCAGCTGGCGCGCCCTCGTCCGGCATGCCGCATCAGCCCGAGGTGAAGCCGCGCGCGGTGATGTTGTAGATCATCGTCTCGTACCGGCCCGGGCTGCCGTCCAGGGGCGGCAGGTCGGTGATCCAGATCAGCACGTAGCGGCCGGTGGCCTGCTTGGTCACGTTGAAGGTGGTACTGCCCTGGGCGGCGCTCGAGCTCTGCACCGGGGTGAACGTGCTCAGCGCCGCGGTGCTGGACGTATTGCTGTTGCCGACCTCGATCAGGACGTGGGTGCAGCAGCTGGTGCCGAACTGGACCCTCAGTTGGCTCAGCCGCACCGGCCTGCCCATGTCGAGGATCAGCCCGGTGCCCTTCTTCAGGTTCCCGAACTGATGACCGAGGTAGTAGCTGGTGTGCCAGAACGTGCTGGCGCTGCCGTCGATCGCCTTCGACGCGTCGGCGGGGTCATCGTCGCCGCTGCTGCCGAGCGGGTTGTAGACGGTCGCGCTGGCCGGGGTGAGCGGTACGGCGGCCGCCGCCGCGCTCTGCGACGACGAATGCGTCCGGCTCGGCGCCGGGGTAGGCGAATGGTGCAGGCCGCGGCTGATCGACCAGGCGGCCACCCCGACCGCCGCCAGGACCAGCGCGATCACGATGGCGATGACGGCGCGGGCCGCGGCGGAGCGCTCGCCCGGTGGCTTGCGCCCGCCGCCCGGCCGGCGGCGCGGCCCGGGGTGCGGTCCTGGATATGGCCCCGGGCGCGGCGGGGCATCCGGCGGCGGGTACGGGTTGGTCGACCCGTCCGGCCGGTAGTCGTAGCCCGGCGCGGCGGTCCGGGCTGGCCCGGCCGCGGTGGAGAACGGCAACGGCATCGGCGGGGCGGCACTGGCCAGGGCTTCGGCGAAGGTCGCCGCGGTGCTCAGCGCCGGCCCGTGCCGGTTCGGCTGCTGGAACAGCGCCCGGCAGGTCACCTCGTCGACCCCGGCCGGGACGCCCGCGGACACCTGACGCGGCGTGCACAGGCCGGAGCCGTTCTCCGGCGCGGGCGGCAGTAGCCCAGGCGCCGACCCGGCGGAGCCAGGATGGCCGGGCCAGTAGCCGGTCAGCGCGGCGTAGAGCAGCCGGGCCAGGTCCTGCGTGTCGGTGAGTTCCGGGTCGTCCGCGCCGTCCTCGGACGCGGTCAGGGCCGGCCCGGCCAGTGCGGCGTCGATGCCGAGCCCGGCGATCTTCACCCCGCCGCCTATCGTCCAGTGCACGCAGGCCGGGTCCAGCCTGAGGTGCGCCAGGCCGATTTCGTGCGCGGCCGCGATCGCCCGCGCTGCTTCCACCATCATCGCGGCCGCGCGGGGCGGATCGAGCGGGCCCTCGGAGAGCATGTCGAGCAGCGACTCCACGGCCACCCACTCCAGCACCACGTAGGCCAGTTCTTCGCCGTCCTCCACGTCGAACACCTGGGAGAAGCGCGGGTCGCCGAGTCGGCTCGCGGTCCGGGCGGCGGTCACCGTCTCGGTCACCCGGGGGAAACCGGTCGCGAACGTGAGCACGGTGACGAAACGGGCGAGGGTTTCGTCCGTGGCTTTCCAGTACGTCCAGCCGGTGCCCGAAGTGACCTGGTCGACGAGACGGTACCGTCCTGCCAGCCGGGTTCCGGGTTCCGACGTGTATGTGCTCATAGGTTGCCACCCATGCTAATGCCGGCCCCTTAGTGTTGGCCTCCCCGGCCACCGAACCGTGCCGCCATCGTTTTCATCAGGAATCCGAACTCGGCTACACGCAGTGACCTGGAACAGAGGGCATACAGCGCGATCGCGCCGCCGCCACCGACGACGGTGACCACGAGTCCGTAGGCCGGGCTAGGGTCATGCACGACGTGGGCGGCGCCGGCCATGACCGCGAGCGCGAAGACGACTCCGGGCACGGTCGCCAGGTGCATCCGGGTCAGGCTCCGGGCGATCGCCCACCCGTCCAGGCTGCCGACCCGGCGCAGCAACAGCGCCCAGCCGGCGATCGTGCCGACCAGGTTCGCCAGCCCGTACGCGACGGCGAGCCCGGCCACCACCTGGGCTGCGGGCAGCATGGACTCGGCGGTGAGCGCCGCGGCGATGCCGAAGACCATAATGAGGAAGCCGACGAAGGCGGCGGTCCGGCTGTCCTGGAACGAGTAGAAGACGCGCAGCTGCAGCTGGGTGAGCATGTACGGCACCAGGCCGAGGGAGAACAGGCCGAACACCTCGCCGACGTACCTGGCGTGCACCGCCGAGGTGCTGCCGTAGGAGAACAGGACTTCTGCTATCGGGCCGCCGAGCACGCCCAGGTAGATCGCGGCCGGCACGACGATCACCGAGGCCAGCCTGACGCCGATCGAGAAGTCGTCCCGGACCAGCGAATACCGGCGCGCGCTCGCGTGCTCGCTCATCCGGGGTAGCAGCGCGGTGATCACCGAGATGCCGACGATCGCGTACGGGAGCTGGAACAGCTGCCAGGCGATGGAATACGCCGAGTAACCGTTCACGCCGGCCGAGGCCGAGTTGGCCAGGATCTGGACGACCAGGTTCCCGGCCCACTGGGTGATCACGTAGACCGACATCCATCCGGCCATCCGGCCCATCTCGGACACCTCGCCGGGCCGGAACCCGAGGGTGGGCCGCCACCGGAACCCGGCCGCCCGCAGCGACGGGTACAGCGCCACGGTCTGCGCGATCACGCCGAGCGTGGTGCCGATCCCGAGCAGCTGGACCCCGGCCGGGGAGATGGTCCACGGTTCCTTGTTCGTGCCGACCGTGACGAAGTAGAGCGCGCCGACGGCGATGACCACCAGGTTGTTGACGACCGGCGCCCACATCGGCGCCGCGAACCGGCCCCGGGTGTTCAGGATCGCCCCGATCAGCGAGCTCATCCCGTAGAAGAAGATCTGCGGGATGAACCAGTACGCCCACACCACCATCAGGTTGTGCTCGGCGGCGAGATGGCTGCCCGGCGGGCCGTTGATGCTGGGCGCGTACAGGTGCACCAGCGGACCCGCCAGCAGTGTGGCTAGCACGGTAACCGCCAGCAGGGCCAGCGCGCCCAGGGTGAAGATCCGCTGCGCGTAGGCCTCGCCCCGGTCCGGGTCGCGCCGGGCCGCCCGGACCAGCAGCGGTACCACCACGCTGGTGAAGATGCCGCCGAGCATCAGGTAATAGACCGTGTTCGGCAGCGTGTTGGCGTTGTTGTAGGCGTTGCCGAGCGCTCCGATGCCGACCGCGTACACCAGGACGAGGGTGCGCAGGAAGCCGGTACCCCGCGAGACCAGGGTGCCGACCGCCATTCCGGCGCTGGATCGGATCAGGCTGGAGCGCTGGGTCGCGGCCGGCGCCGGGGTCCCGGCGTGCCGGGCGCCCGCCGCCGGGCCGGCCGGCCCGCGGGGCCCGCCGCCGGGGCCGCCGGGGCCGCCGGGCGGTGGTCCGGGGGGACCTGCCGCTCCGGGCGGCCTGGCCGGCGTGGGCGTGAAGGTTGGCTGCGGGCGAGGCGGCTGGGCGGGGGCGGACCCGGCTGGGTTAGGCGGGGCGTAGTCGCTGGTCCTGGGGACCCGCCGCCATCCGGGCGGGCCGGGGGGAGGCGAGCGGTGCGGCCGGGTCGGCGGAGCCGGCCACTTGAGCGCGAGCGGCAGCGTCGTCTCGGCCGGGCTCGGGCCGCCACCCGGCATCGGGCCCTCGATCGGCGGCAGCGGATCAGGAGCGGCGTGCCGCCCCCGGCGCGAGGGTTCGCCGTCGTCCGGCCCTGGCTCGTCCGGTCCTGGCTGCTCCGGCCACGGCGGCTCCTGGCCGCCGTCAGGCGTCGTCGACCCAGCGTCGTGCATCGGCCAGGTCATCCGGTGCCTCCGTCGGGTCTCGCGCGTCGCTGGTGCCAGTCACGACGCTACCCGGTGGGTCGGCTTCCTCGCTGACGAGATGCGTGTCGTCGCGCAGCCGCCGGCGGAAGGCGCGGTACAGCGAGGTGAGCACGAAGACGCCGATCGCGGCGCCGATAAGGAACAGGATCGCCCGGCCGTACCTGGTGGACTGGACGGTGAGCGACTTCTCGGGGACCGGGAGCGGGGTTCCGTTAGCGTTGGTGAGGCTCAGGCTGATCTGAGTGGACCCCTGCGGGGCCGAGCTGACCGGCAGCCGTACCGGAGACGACGGCGACTGCGGCGGGATCGTCACGACGTCCTGGAAGTGGCCGATGGTCAGCTGGGAGGTCCGGCCGGGCGTATTGACCACGGTGGCCACCACCCGGACCCGGATGGCCTGGTGCAGTCCGTTCTCGATCGTCACCGGGACCAGCCCGGAGGCGCCGCCCATCGGTACCTGGGCCGAGCTGATGATCTTGACCTTGTGCTCCGCGGACGTGAGGTAGTCGGACAGGCCGCGGGTCAGGGCCGCCCCCTGCGGTTGCCCGTTGCCGCGCCAGGCGGCCGACTGCGTGGCGAGCAGCGCCTCGTTCAGGGAGCGCGTATACGCGGCCGTCGGCCGGTACAGCATGGACTGGTACACGCCGAGCCTGTCGCCGACGTCGCGCACCGCGCTCAGGTAGCCGCGGCTGAGCTCGCCCGGGCTCGCCTCGCTGTCAGGCGGCGAGTGCCTGGGCACCGCACGTTCGGTGTCAGCCGCCGAGCTCAGGCTGGTCAGCTGGGTCGGCGTCAGCCACGGAGTGTTCGTCGTCTCGCCGAGCAGATCGCTGGCGAGCGCCTCGGACGGGCTCCAGCCGCCCGGCGGGGCCACCACGATCGTGCGCCTGGAATCGGGTGCTTCGGCGGCGATCATCGCCGTCTCGGCCAGGAACCGCTGCCGGACGGCGAACTCGGTGTTCTTCGCCAGGGTGCCTGAGCTCGTGTTGCCGGCCCTGAGCACCCCGGTCAGGGTGCTGTCGGACAGCAGCACGTTCATCGGCAGGCCCGCGACCCGGAGCGAAGCGACCGCGTCGTCGGGCCGGAAGACGGCGTCGGCGTTGACGGGCGGCATCTGGCTGCTGTTCAGCACGACCGTGCCGACGTGCTCGATCGCGGCGAGGTTGGTAAGCAGGGACAGGTCAGCGGTCCCGCCGGGCGGCCAGGCGACATTACGCCCGAACGTCCTGGGCAGCACGCTGTCCGCCACGGCCGCGCCGGTCTGGTACGCGGCGGCGAGATTCCGGGTCAGGCCCTGATGGACCAGGGCTGACATGTCCACGTTGGCGTACGGGGTGAACACCGTCGGCTGGTCCGGCGTGACCTTCCTGAGCGCGGCCAGCCAGCGCGCCGCGGCCGTGCTGGCCGGCTGGGGGGCGGCGCCGGTGCAGGTCGCCTGGCCACCCACCTGGTAGCGGCGGGTCATCGTGCTCACGTCGCTGAGCAGCGCCGGATCGATGACCCAGGTCAGCTGGGCGCCGGGATGGCTCGCCCCGGCGTCGACCAGGGCAGACAGGCGGCCGGCCTGGCCCAGATCGCCGGCCAGGTCGTTGGTGGCCAGGGTGGCGGTGCACACCTTCTGCTGCGGCTGGCCGATGAGCGGCCAGAGCCAGGAGATCTTCAGCGGGCTGGCCAGGGCCGCCACCCGCGATCCGGGCCAGAACGGGAGCAGCGTCTGGTCGGCTGAGATCACGTTGCCGGCGGGGTCCTGCAGCTGGGCGGTCACCCCGTACACGCCGAAGCTCGCGATTCCCTGCGTACCGGCCTGGAACGACGCGGTCCACGAGGCGGTGGTCCCGGGCCTCAGGCTGGCGGACACGAAGAACGGGTTCCCGGCGGGGATCAGGTCGCTGGCCACGCCGCGGGACACGTAGGCGTCCATTCTGTCCCGGGCGATGAAGTGGCTCGCCGAGGTGAACAGTCGCACGTCAAGACCGGCCTGCGTCTGGCGGGTGCCGTTGGTGACGGTGCCGGACAGCCTGACCGTGGCGCCAGGCGTGGCGTACGACGGGCTCATCGCGTTGATGGTCACCGAGAGGTGGCTCGCGCTGGCCCGTTCGGCCTGGCTGGCCTGCGCCGGAGCGGCCGACGCCAGTCCGCCGGCCAGGCTCGCTGACAGGATCGCCGCTGGAACGGCGAACACGGCGGTCTTCCGGAGGGTCCGCCTGAGGTTCGCCGTCGCAAAGCCGCGCACACCTGGAATGCTAGTGTCTTGAAAAAGGTCCGCGTCCGGTCACGAACCCGGCTGTTCGCGCGGGACCCCCGCGGTCGCTACTCTCAATGGCCGTGCCCATGAGCAACGAACAGCGGAAAGCCGCCGCCGCGCTACTGCGCGAGCGGGTGCCCGAAGTGGCCGAGATCGGCCGCCTGTTCGCGCGCCACGGCCACGAGCTCGCCCTGGTCGGCGGTCCGGTCCGGGATGTCCTCCTCGGCCAGCAGCCGGGCGACCTCGACCTCACCACCGATGCGACCCCTGATCAGGTGCTGACGATGGCCAGCGGCTGGGCCGACCGGACCTGGGAGGTCGGAATCGCGTTCGGCACCGTCGGGCTGCGCAAGGCCAACACGGTCTTCGAGATCACCACCTACCGCAGCGAGCAGTACGAGCGGTCCTCGCGCAGGCCCGACGTGCGGTACGGCACCTCGCTGGAGGAGGATCTGGGCCGCCGCGATTTCACCGTCAACGCGATGGCGGCCCGGCTGCCCGGGTACGACTTCACCGACCCGTTCGGCGGCTTCGAGGCGCTCCGGGAGAAGGTGCTGCGGACGCCGGGACCGCCGGAGCGATCGTTCGGCGACGACCCGCTGCGCATCCTGCGCGCGGCCAGGTTCGCGGCCAAGCTGGGGTTCACCGTCGCGGACGACGTGCGCGCCGCAATGACCGACCAGGCCGAGCGCCTGGAGATCGTGTCCGTCGAACGGATCACCAACGAGCTGACCAAGCTGATGCTGACCCCCGATCCGGCCCTCGGCATCGACGTCCTGGTGCAGACCAGGGTGGCCGACGAGGTGCTGCCCGAGGTATCCAGGCTCCGGATGGAGGCTGACGAGCACCACCGGCACAAGGACGTCTACCAGCACAGCCTCACCGTGCTGCGGCAGGCGATCGCGCTGGAGCCGCGGTACGGGCTCGACGGTGACCTCACGGTCCGGCTGGCCGCGCTGCTGCACGACATCGGCAAGCCGAAGACCAGGACCCTGCTGCCGGACGGGCGGGTCGCCTTCCACCTGCACGAGGTGAAAGGCGCGAAGATGACCGAGCGCAGGCTGACCGCGCTGCGCTTCCCGAACGACGTGATCAGGGACGTGTCCCAGCTGGTCGAGCTGCACCTGCGGTTCCACGGCTACGGTGAGGGCGACTGGACGGACTCGGCGGTGCGCCGCTACGTCCGCGACGCCGGGCCGCTGCTGACCCGGCTGCACGTGCTGACCAGGGCCGACTGCACCACGCGGAACCGGGCGAAGGCGGCGAGGCTGGCCCGCGCCTACGACGGCCTCGAACAGCGCATCGCGGAGCTCAGCGAGCAGGAGGAACTGGCTAGGCTGCGGCCCGAGCTCGACGGCAACGAGATCATGCGCATCCTCGGCGTCCCGCAGGGTCCGGTGGTGGGCAGGGCCTACAGCTACCTGCTCGAACTGCGGATCAACCAGGGCGCGCTCGGCCGGGAGCGCGTCACTCAGCTGTTGCTCGACTGGGCCGCCGCGGAGGGGATCTCCGCCTCCGAGCCGCCGGACGAGGACTGACGTCGGCCGGCGGTCAGCCAGTAGGCGGCCGCGACCACGGCGTAGCCCGCCGCCACCAGGGCGACGAGGACCGGTGAATGGCCGTCCTCCGGCATGACGGCCACGCTCAGCGCGGCCCCGGCTACGTAGGCGGCGTTGAACATCATGTCGTAGAAGGCGAACACCCGGCCCCGGTAGGCGTCGTCCACCTCTTCCTGCAAGATCGTGACCGCGCAGATCGCCACGCCCTGCCGGGTGAGGTAGAGGCAGAACCCGATGCCCAGGTAGGCGACCTGAAGGAAGGTCTCGCCGAGCACGAGGGTCACCACCGCGCTCGCCGCGAGCAGCAGCGTGATCCAGGCGGGCTTGGACAGCCGCCTGGTGGCCGGCGGGGTCACCAGCGCCGCGCAGGCGTAGCCGACGCCGGCCAGGACGACCAGCAGCCCGAAGCGGCCTTCGGCCACGCTGACGCTGGACCGGTAGAAGTAGTTGCGGTAGAGCAGCACCGACATCAGGAACAGCGGCCCGAAGAGCAGGCTGAAGCCACCGGTGGCACCGAGCGCCGCCGCCGGACCACGCCGCCGGACGACGTAGCGGACGCCGTCGGCCAGCCCGGCCGCGACCGAGGCGAGCTCGCCGAGCAGAGGCTCGCGCGGCGGCGGTGCCCCCTCTCGGCCTTCCGGCCGTACCGGACCGAGCCGGTCGCGGGCCATGGTGGCCGCGACCAGGCTCGCCGCCACGTAGCAGGCACCGCCGAACAGCAAGGTGATCGCCGCGCCGCGCTCGGTGTTGCCGGTGGCGACGTTGAGGCCCAGGGCGACGATGCCGCCGATGGTCGCCGAGATGCCGCCGATGGTCGGCGACACCGAGTTCGCCATCACCAGCTTGTCCTCGGGCACCACGTGCGGCAGCGCGACGGAGAGCGAGGACAGGAAGAACCGGTTCACGCCCAGGACCAGGAGCACCGCCACGTACAGCAGCGCACCCCGGTTGCCCAGCGCCATGGACGCCGCGGTCAGCGCCACGAACACCGACCGGAGCAGGGCCGACCGGACCAGGATCTGGCGCCGGGACCAGCGGTCGATGAAGACCCCGGCGAACGGCCCGATCAGCGAGTACGGCAGGTAGAGGACCGCGAAGGCCGCCGCCCCCGCCGCCGGGCTGGGGAACGTGGTCGCGTTGAAGAACACGTAGGTGCCGACGCCGGCCGTGACGATGCCGTCACCGGCCTGCGAGACTAGCCGGGTCGCGAACAACCGACGGAAGTCGCGCCCGGCCAGCACCCCGCGCAAGTCGGCCCAGACCGCTGACTTGGACCCGTTGGCCACGCCTTCCAGCTTAGGGGGCGTGGCCAGCGGACGTTATCGGGCGACTTCGCCGTGAATGAACTTTTCGACCAGGTCCCGGCAGACGTCGTCGCCGTACTGCTCCGGCGGCGACTTCATGAAGTACGAGCTGGCCGAGATAACCGGCCCGCCGATGCCCCGGTCCAGGGCGATCTTGGCCGCACGCACCGCGTCGATGATGACGCCCGCGGAGTTGGGCGAGTCCCACACTTCGAGCTTGTACTCCAGGCTGAGCGGCACGTCGCCGAACGCGCGGCCCTCGAGCCGGACGTAGGCCATCTTCCGGTCGTCCAGCCACGGCACGTGATCGGACGGGCCGATGTGCACCGCGGCGCGTTCCATCTCGTGCGGGATCTGGGAGGTCACCGCCTGGGTCTTGGAGATCTTCTTCGACTGGAGCCTGCTGCGCTCCAGCATGTTCATGAAGTCCATGTTGCCGCCGAAGTTCAGCTGGTAGGTGCGGAGCAACTCGACCCCGCGGTCCTCGAACAGCTTGGCCAGCACCCGGTGGGTGATGGTGGCACCGACCTGGGACTTGATGTCGTCGCCGATGATCGGGACGCCGGCCTCGGTGAACCTGGCGGCCCACTGCGGGTCGGAGGCGATGAACACCGGCAGCGCGTTCACGAAGGCCACGTGCGCGTCGATGGCGCTTTGGGCGTAGTAGCGGTCCGCCTGCTCGGAACCGACCGGCAGGTAGGAGACCAGGACGTCGGCGCCGGTCTCGCGCAGCACCTGGGCCACGTCCGCGGTCGGCTCGTCGGATTCGGTGATGATCTCCCGGTAGTACTCGCCCAGGCCGTCCAGGGTCGGCCCGCGCTGCACCGTCACGCCGGTCGGCGGCACCTCGGCGATCTTGATGGTGTTGTTCTCGCTGGCGTGGATGGCGTCGGCCAGGTCGCAGCCGACCTTCTTGGCGTCCACGTCGAACGCGGCGACAACCTCGACGTCGCTGATGTGGTACGGCCCGAAGCGGACATGCATGAGGCCGGGAACGCGCGCGCCGTCGTCGGCGTCCCGGTAATACTCCAGTCCCTGCACCAGGGAGCTGGCGCAGTTGCCCACCCCAGCAATGGCGATGCGCACCTTACCCATCAGGATGACTCCTTCTCGGAAATGTTGTCGTGTCCGCTGGCTTGCCGCTCAGATGCGATCAGCTCGTTCAGCCACCGGACTTCCCGCTCCACTGATTCCAGGCCATGGCGCTGCAATTCCAGGGTGTACCGGTCCACACGCTCCCTGGTGCGCGTGAAGGCCGCCCGGATGGCCTCCATCCGTTCCTCGAGCCTGCTGCGCCGGCCCTCGAGGATCCGGAGCCTGACGTCGGCCCTGGTCTGCCCGAAAAACGCGAAGTGAACACCGAACCCGTCGTCTTCCCATGCCGCCGGACCGCCCTCGCCGAGCAGGTCGGCCAGCCTCTCTTTGCCGTCGGCGGTCAGCCGGTACACCTTCAGTGACCGGCGGCCCGCCCGCGCCCGCGCCGTCCCGGCCGGGGCTGGCGGCTCCGGCTCGTCCTGCTCCGCCGCGATCAGCCCGGCGTCCTGAAGCTCGTGCAGGCAGGGATACAGCGATCCGTAGGAAAGCGCGCGAAACGCGCCCAGCACGGTGTACAGGCGCTTGCGCAGCTCATAGCCGTGCATCGGCGTTCCGTTGAGCAGCCCGAGCACGGCTAGCTCGAGTACCCCGGAGCGGTTGCGTCCCACGCTTTCCCCCAAAAGGTCGTGGTATCCCGGTATGTTCCGGTGCGATGCCTCGTTGCGATACTTCGGATCGTTAGATCGAACCGTTAGATCAGATCGTTAGATCGCCACGATGTATCGAACCGATACATGTGGATCGTATGCGCCGGTTTGCCGGCGCGCAAGTGCACGGCACAAGTACGGGGGCGGGCAATCCGGGCTCGGCTCAGGCCCGGTTCCGACGTACGCTGGCGAATATGACGTCAAGGCGATCCGTGGTGGACTACGGGCTGGCCCGCCGGGCCACGCTCGCGTCCGTGCGCTCCGGGCGCACGACCATCGCCGACGTCTGCGACGCTCATCCGTACCTGCTGCGGGCCGCGAAGTTCCATGGCGAGCCCACCGAGGACCGGTGCCCGATCTGCCGGAAAGCCAAGCTCACCCACGTGACGTACGTCTACGGCGACGAGCTGGGTCAGTACGAGGGACGGGTCAAGCAGGCGCGGGAGCTAGCGGAGATGGCAGCCGAATACGGTGAATTCCGGGTCTATGTGGTCGAGGTCTGTCAGAGTTGCGGGTGGAACCACCTCGCTACCTCTTACGTTCTCGGCACTGGCGAGCCAGCCGTACGCCGGAGGCGGCGGGCGCGGACCAGCCAGTAAAGCTAGCCAGTGAAGCCAGAGCCAGCCGGTACGTAACCCCAGCCGGTAACCCGGGCCAGTATCCCGGTCCGTAAGCCCGGCCAGTAATCCTGGCCGGTAACCCAGCGGTAACACTGACCAGCCGGTGAACACGGTCTCCAGGAGGTAACGTTTGTGTTCGGCGGGTTCCCGGGTACGGCGAGCCCGCCCTTCAGGTAGAGGTCGCATTCCCGCTAGCGGCGACCTCCGAGCCACCAGCGAGGACGCGTGAGCAGCAAAGCTGATGACTTTGACGTTCGGTATCGCGACGCGGTCACGGCTGGGCACGGTCGCCCGGCGGCCGACGGGGGCTATCGGGGCAACGCAGGAGACGTCGACTACGACCTGGGCTACGACTCCACGGGCTGGGACACCCAGGGGTTCCGCCGCCCGGAAGCGGGCTTCGGTGACGGCCCCGAAGCCGACCGGTCCCGTGCCGGCGGCCGTGGAGGGGTCGACACCGCGGTGCGCCCCGATCACGCCCGCGCGCCCAGGGGCCGCCATGACGGCAGCCACGCACGCGCGGAGGACCCAGCGGAATCCACGCAGCTGAACTGGGACAACGAGGCCACCGGCAGCTTGCTGACGCCCGAGCTCCCGGCTCGGGGCCGGCGCGGGAGCCACGGCGGCGGCCCGGTCGGCCCCGCTGGCACGGGCCTGGGCGGCCCGGGCCTGGGCAGCCCTGGCGGTCCCGGCGGGCCGCGAAGGCCGCGGGGCCCCCGGGGTCTCGCCGGGCCGGGACGGCGCGGGCTCGACCGCCCCCGGGTCAAGGTCAAGGGCAGCTGGTGGCGGCACTGGACGCTGCGCAAGGCCCTGGGCGTGCTGCTCAGTGTCGTCGGCGGCATGGTCATTCTCGGCGCGGTCGCCGTGGCCATCGCCTACGAGGAGACGCCGGTTCCCACCGCGGCCCTGGCGGCCACCGGCTTCTCGCAGTCCGTGGTCTACTCCAAGGACGGCAGCCTCATCGGCCGGTTCGGCAGCACCAACCGGAAGATGCTGCAGTACGACGAGATCCCCCCGGACATGATCAACGCGGTGGTCGCCGCCGAGGACAGGAACTTCTTCAACGAGGGCGGTATCTCGCCCACCGGCATCGCGCGGGCCGCCTACGAGGACCTCACCGGGAACGACGGCTCGCTGCAGGGCGGCTCGACCATCACCCAGGAGTTCGTCCGGCAGTACTACAGCGGCATCGGCACCCAGCAGACGCTCAGCCGCAAGATCAAGGAAATCTTCGTGGCCATGAAGGTGGCCAAGGAGAAGTCCAAGCAGTGGATCCTCACCAACTACCTCAACACGATCTACCTTGGGCAGGGAGCCTACGGGATCGAGGCGGCCGCCGAAACCTACTACGGCAAGCCGTCCGCCAAGCTCACCGTGGCGCAGGACGCGGTGATCGCCGCCATCATCCAGCAGCCGAGCACCTACCCGCTGCAGCAGTACCGCACCCAGCTCGAGGCCCGCTGGCACTACGTGCTCAACGGCATGGTGCAGATGGGGACGCTGACCGAGCAGAAGGCCGCGGCGATGAAGTTCCCGGTTCCCGGCAACCACGTCCCGCAGACCCTCGGCCGTGACGTCTGGGATCCCTACGTCCTCAACATGGTGCAGAGCGAGCTCGAGAACACCTACCACCTGTCGCAGGAGCAGATCTACAACGGCGGCTACGTCATCCGCACCACCGTCGACGACAAGAAGATGGCAGGGCTGTACGAGGCCGTCCGCGAGAACCAGGCGCAGATCAACGCGAGCAGTCATCCCTTCGTCCCGCGCTATATGCATACGGCCGCGGTGCTCGAGAATCCCGGTAACGGCGCGATCGAGGCGGTGTACGGCGGGCCGGGCTATGCCGGGTGGAAGTACAACGGGACCGGCAAGGTCATCACCAGCAAGCTCTGCGCGAAGATCAAATGTCAGTGGAACATGGCGGCGCAGAACCGGGAGCAGGTCGGGTCCTCGTTCAAGCCGTACGTCTTGGCGGCTGCGGTCAAGGCGGGCATGAACGTGCAGACCAGCACGCTCAACGGTTTCAACAACCTCTACATCGCGCCGGACAACATGCCCAACGAGTACTCCACCACGACCAGCATCGCCCAGTCCCACCTCGTGCACAACGACTCGCTGTCTGAGAACGGGCCCTATACACCGCAGATCGCGATGGCCGTGTCGATCAACACCGCTTACGCGGATCTCTGGCACCGGGTGGGCGGCACCGCTGTGGCGAACATAGCGCAGGAATTCGGGGTGAACACCAAGGCCGCATGCATCACCAAAAACCCCCTGTGCACCGAGAAGATGGAGCACGAGACCGGCGTCGCGCTCGGTCAGGCGTCGCTGACGGTGCTGGAGCAGGCCTCCATGCTGGCCACGATCGACAACGGCGGCACCTACCACAACGCCCACGTCGTCGCCTCGATAGGCCACAACAATCAGAACAGCGCCCCGCCGATCCCGGTCAAGCTCACCAGCTACCCGGTCTTCAGCCCCGATCCCACGGTGAACAAGAACCTGGCCACCCAGGTGCAGTACGCGATGTCGAAGGACGACGCGCCGTACGGCACCGCGCCCGGCACCGCCATGAGCAACGGCCAGGAGATCATCGGCAAGACCGGTACCACCGACAGCGCCCAGTCGGCGTTCTTCATCGGCGCCATCCCGAGCCAGACGCTGGCCGTTGCGCTGTTCACCAACGAGCAGGGCAGCAAGGCGGGCAAGGCCACACAGACGCTGGACATGCTCGGCGGGCTTTCCCAGGGCGGCATGGGCGGCACCTGGCCGGCCTCGATCTGGCACACCTACGCCGAGGACATGTTCGTCCCGCTCGGGGTCGAGCCGTTCCCCACCCCGGTCTTCACCGGCCAGACCTGGAACCAGGTACCGCTGAACCTGCGCAACGCCGGCAAGAAGCACAAGAAGCACGACCACGGCGGGCAGAACGGCGGCCAGGGCGGCGACCAGGGCGGGAACCCCACCCCCTGGCCCACCTTCTCCTGTGACCCGCAGGTCGTGACCTGCACGACGGGCACCGGTGGCGGCAACGGCGGCGGCCTGGGCGGCGGTAACGGCGGCGGTAACGGCGGTCTGGGCGGCGGCGGAGGTCTGAACGGCGCCCCGGTGGGCGCGGGCGTGGGCCTCGTCGTGACCGGGCTGCCCCTGTGGGCCCGCCGCCGGCTGCGGCGGACCAGGAAGGCGCGCTGAAGGCCCCGGAGGCGAGCTGACAGGGAAACACGATTAGATATGGGGGTGGACGTCCCGGAGTCGGCGGATATGCGATTCGGCGGCGGGGCCAGGCGCCCCGCCAGCCCCGTCGGCCTGGCCGCCGTGCTCGGCAGCACCGGTGTGCTGGTGGCCGCGTCCGTGCTCGGCATGGTGCTCGCGTTCGCGGAGAAATCCCCGTGCCGCGCGGGTGCCTGGAACTCCTACGCCAGCCAGTTCCAGCGCGCCTGCTACACCGACATCTACCCGCTGTACTACGGCGAGGGGCTGTCCGACGGGAAGGTGCCCTACACCGGCCACCCGGTCGAGTACCCGGTGCTGATCGGCGGGGCCATGCAGGCCGCGGCCTGGCTGGTGCGGAACGTCAGCGAGGCCGTCAGGGGCCGTGAGTTCTTCGACGTCACCGTGGCGCTGCTCGCGGTCTGCGCGGTGGCGGGCGTGCTGGCGACGGCGCGGGCGGCCGGGCCCAGAGGTTCAGATCGGCGGGCGCAGGCGCTGATGGTGGCGCTGTCCCCGGCGCTGATCCTGTCTGCCTTCGTCAACTGGGACCTGATCGCACTCGCGTTTACCGCGCTGGGCATCGCCGCCTGGGCGGCCCGCCGTGGCGTCTGGGCCGGCGTCCTGCTCGGCCTCGGCGTCGCGACGAAGTTCTATCCCCTGGTGGTCTTCGGACCGCTGCTGCTGCTGTGCCTGCGGGCCGGCCGGATGCGCGAGTTCGCGCGGATGCTGGCCGCCGCGGCGGTCGCTTGGCTGGTCGTCGACCTGCCGGTGCTGATCGTCGCGCCGTCCGGCTGGGCGCGTTTTTACGTGTTCAGCAAGGACCGGGGCGCCGACTGGGGTTCGGTCTGGTACGTGTTCGAGCACTTCATCGTGCCG
>Ga0307305_10000283_pt1 | contig 17154 bp, 15 predicted proteins | sample ER_DNA_186_FD_194512 | JGI IMG/M metagenome (GOLD analysis project Ga0307305, IMG submission 194512) | Bulk soil microbial communities from the East River watershed near Crested Butte, Colorado, United States - ER_DNA_186 | ecosystem: Environmental > Terrestrial > Soil > Floodplain | place... | reverse complement strand
GCTTCGACGCCTTCTTGATCGAGCGGGTCTTCAGCGCTGCGATCCGCTCCTCGACACCGACCTGGTCGACGCTGCTCACCCTCCCGAGCAGGCTGCCGAGGGCACCCGGTCGGCCGTCCCACGAGCGGACGAGCTCGTGAGCGCGCTCGCGGGCGAGGGTGTCGGGGCGTCGGGCGGCCGTCATGGGACGGTGAGAATACACCTGGGTCGCGCTCCAGCCATGCTCGAGCAACGCAGGTTTGGCGGCCGTCAGGGCGCTGTTCCGACGCCCGCCAGGACCCTGTCTAGCGGCCGGCGCGGACCTTCGGAAGGGGTGGGAGGCCGTGCTTGCCCTCGACGAGGTAGTGGCGAAACCAGTCGCGGACCTGCACGAGGTTCTCGGCCCTGCGATACGGCGTGCCGGACCGCGTCAACTCGTGCGATTCGTCCGGGACTCGCATCAGGCGGACCGGCCGCTTCTTCGAGCGGAGCACGGTGAACAGCGCCTCGGCCTGGCCAACCGTCGTTCGGAGGTCGCGCTCGCTGTGCTGGATGAGCAGCGGCGTCCGAATCCCGTCGGCGAAGCTGATCGGCGAGATCTCGCGGAAGTAGGCCGGGTCCTCCCAGGGCGTCGTGCCGAACTCGTATTTGGCCCACTCGCCGCCGCTGATGTCGCCGGTCAGGAAGAGCATCGCCATGTCGCTCACCGAGCGGCACGTGATCGCCGCCCGGAACCGCTGGTCGTGGGCAACGATCCAGTTCGTCAGGTAGCCGCCGTACGACCCACCGGTCACGCCGAGCCGTTCGGGGTCGGCCAAACCGTCGACGACGAGAGCGTCGATCCCGGCGATGACATCGCGCATGGGGCCGGGGCCCCAGTCGCGGATGTTCGCCTCGTTGAACTCGATGCCGTAGCCTTCGGAGCCGCGCGGGTTGCTATAGAAGACGCCGATGCCGCTCCCGGCGAGAGTCTGGAACTCCAGGAACGGCGACCAGCCATAGAGGGTGTGCGGACCACCGTGGATCTCGGTGACGACGGGGCCTGGATTGCGAGCCGGGGCGCCCTTCGCCGATCCGAAGGACCGGCGACCCGGGATGAACCAGCCCTGGATGTCGCGCCCGTCGATCTCGACGTGGCGCTCCTCCGGCTCGATCAGCTCCAGCTCCTTGAGAACAGCCTCGTTGAAGCGGCTCACCTGGCGCAGCGTCCCGCGGCCGGCTCCTCCCTCACCATCGCGGACCCACAGATCGGCAGTCGCGGTCGGCGCCGAGCGAATGAGCGCGGTACGCCCGGACACCTGATCGAACGACGAGATGTAGTGACGACCATCCGTCAGCCGCTCGGGCCTCCCGTTGGTGGTCGAGATTCGCCACAGTTCGTAGCTACCGGCGATCGGGGCAAGGAATGAGATCCAGCGACCGTCATCCGATGGCTTTAGCCGGCTCGGCTCGCCCGGCGTGATGTCGCTATTCATGCTCGAGCCCGGCATCAGATCGTGCGGGCCAGACAGGTTCCGGCCACCGTCGGCCGCCACATCGGAGCCGTCCGCCGCGAACAGCCAGATGTCGAAGCGGTAGTCGCCGTGTGGCTTCCGCCCGCCGAGCGCGGCGATCGTCCGACCGTCGGGCAGCCATGTCGGGCTGAAGAAGATCGAGTCCCTGCTGCCAGTGACTCGGGTCCTCCGCCCTGTGGATACGTCGACGACGACGATGTCGGAGCGATACTCGATGTCGTGATCGCGGGCGAGATTCGTCGAGTAGACGATCCGCTTCCCGTCCGGCGACCACGTCGGATCCTCGGCAGCCGTCCGGCCGTCGGTCAATCGGCGCGCCTCGCCGGTCGCCGCGTCGACGAGCCAGAGCTGGGCGATCGAGTCGTAGACGAAGCCCGTCCCGTTGAACATGTAATTGAGCCGGTCGATGTAGCGATAATCCGACTCGGGCGGATCGCTCGGCTTGCGCTTCTCGTCGAAGCCGCGGAGACGTCGATCGACCTTTCGCGTCGCCGCCCGGGAGCTCGTCGTCACGACGAGCTGCGAGCCATCCGGTGACCACGCAAACCCCGTGACGCCGCGCGGCAGGTCCGTCAGGCGGCGAGCCTCGCCGGCGTCGAGCGGAAGCAAGTGGACCTGGGTGGCGTCTTCGCGGTCCCTGGGATTCTTTGGCGCCTCCGGCTCCTCCTCGACGTGCAGCCGCCGATCCGACAGGAATGCGATCGTCCGTCCATCCGGCGAGAAACGCGCATGCCGGTCGGTCCTCGCGCCGATCGTCAGCTGGCGGGGTTCTCCGCCATCGATGGGCACGAGCCAGATTGCCTGGCGGTAACCGTCGTGCCTCGGCGCGCTCGTCTGGACGGTGACCGTGGCCCGCGACCCGTCAGGGGAGAGGCGAGGGTCCGTCGGAATGCGAAGGCGGTAGAGATCGTCGGGTGCAATCGGGCGCGCCAAGGGGATCCTCCCAGCGGCTGGCGGCCGGCGCGGGGCGGGGCGCACGGCGACGTCCCGGAGTCTAGCGGCTACCATCGGTCGACGATGCGCGACCAGCTGTCGTTGCGGCTCGAGCCGGACGTCGCGACGCTGCCGAACCTGCCGGCGACGCTTCGGCCGATGCTGCCGCGACCGCTCGCGGAGCCCTTCGACTCGACGGCTCATCTGTTCGAGCCGTCGTGGGGTGGCCTGCGGGCCCTCGCCTTCATCGGACCGGCCGAGATCGCCGGATCAGGCGATGTGCGGCTTCTTGACGGTGAAGGGCGCGACGTCGCCCCGACGCTGTCCGAGCTGGCGGGGCTGGCGGTCCGCGTCGATGCGCGGTCGGCCGTGCTCGATGGCGAGCTCGTCGTGGTCGACGCGGCGGGTCGGGCTGACCCGGCCGAGCTGGCGCGACGCCTTGCCGGAGGCCGCGGCCGCCCCGTCGCATTCCTTGCCTTCGACCTGCTTCACATCGACGGCCGATCGCTGCTCTCGGCGCCGCTCGACCGGCGGCGCGAGCAGCTTCGTCGGGTCCTTCGACCGGGCGACGAGGTGGTCGCCGTGCCCGCGATCGCCGGGGAGGGTCGGGCGCTCCACGAGGCGGCCGCGGCCCAGGGTATCGCCGGGGTCATGGCCCGCCAGCGATCAAGCCCCTATCTTCCGGGAGTCCGATCGCGGCTGTGGCGGTTCATCGCAGTCGGCGGCGACGTCGACTCGGCCATCGATGGTGACGCGGCCGCGACTGGCCGGGCGGCGGCCGCTGGCGCCAAGCCGACCTCGAGCGGGCCGGACCCGGATCTCGACGGCGAGACGCCCGCCTCTGCGCCGGTCGTCGCTCTCATTCGCAGGCTGCCGTTGCTGTTCGACGACTGAATCTGCGGGGCTCAGCCAACCGCCCAGCCAACTATCCGGTGCCAGTGAGAACCACATAGGACTTCCGGGGCTTGCAGGGGCAGGACTATCGGATATGGTGGCGGCTCGATGGGAATCGTGACCCGTTATCGGGCACCCGGAGAACGAAGGGCCGAGAGGCGTCAGCAGCAAGGGGATCCGATGTCTCGCAACCTCATTCTCGCCACAGGTACGTTCCTCTGGACGGTCTTCGCAATCGATGCGATCGTCCATGTCGCCACCGGTTTCTGGATCGCCCCGGCCGTCGCGGGGCTCGTGGGCGTGGCCTGGGTCGCCATGCGTCGCGTGCGAGTCCGACGCAGCGTGCCCGAAGCGTCCTAGCCCCTGCGCGCCGCCGCCACGTACGCCCGGAGACCCGGCCGCTGGCCGTACAGCAGCACGCCGGCCGAGTAGATCCGGATCGCGATTACGGCCACGATCCCGATCGCGACGATGAGCAGCCCGAATGACAGGACGACCTCCCACGCTTCGACGCGGCCGATCGACAGCCGGGTGAGCATGACGAACGGGCTCCAGAACGGCACGTAGGAGGCGAAGCGGATGAAGCCCGCGGTGCCGCCGGATAGCGCCAGGACGGCCTGGAAGTAGCCCACGATCGCGATCAGGCTAAGCGGAAGGGCGATGATCTGGAGGTCCTCGGGCCGGCTGACGAGCGAGCCTGCCGCGGCGTAGATCAGGGCATAGAGCGCGAAGCCCAGGACGTAGAACCCGGCAAACGCAAGCAGCAGAGCCGGTGACAGGGCGACCAGCGATGGTGCGACCGAACCGCTCGGGCCGAAGAGCGCGACCGAGAGCCGTTCTTCGACAACGAGGGCGAGCAGGGCGCAGGAGATGATCACCGCGTACTGGGTGGCTCCCGCGGCGCCGATCCCGAGGACCTTGCCGACCACGAGCTGGCGGGCCGACGCGGCGCTGATCAGCAGCTCCATGACGCGGCTCGATTTTTCCGCGACGACCCCGGCCGCGACCCACATCCCGTAGATGACGAGGGTGATGAAGATCAGAACGACGAACACGATCCCGACGATCCGCCGGCTGGCATATTCCGAGCTCGACACGGGCTTGCCACCGGCATTCGGGCCATCGATCGCGGTCGTCGTGAGCGTCGGGACCTGGACGGCCGCGCCACTCCGTTGCGCCGCGTCGATGACGCCGACGCCGTAGGTCCCGATCTCGAGCAGCTGCTTCTTGTCCGCACTGATGTCCTGGCTCGTCCGGAGGTCGAACGCGAGGCGACCGCTCGTCTCGCGGGTGACGACCAGGGCGGCGTCGTACTGACTCTGCGCGACCGCCTCGAGGCTCGAGACCAGCGTCAGCGTCCAGGTGCTGCCGCCACCGGGCGATCCGACGATCAGAATCTGGTTCATCGTGTCCGCCACCGTCCGACCGAGCGCCGGGTCGTCGGCGACGATCGCGACGCGGGTCACCGAGCCGCTGTCGAAGGCCCTAAGGATCATCGGCGACATCGCGACGAAGACGGCAAGCGCAGCGAGAAGCAGGGTCGACGCTCCGAAGAGGCGGCTGCGGACGCGCTCGACATATTCGCGCTTGGCGATCGTCAGCGCGTTCGGCAGGAGCGGATCGCGGCGCGGACCGCCGGAAGTGCCGGTTGGATCGGTCATGCGGCGGGCTCGTCCGTCGCGACGCGACGCTCCGGCGTCGGCGCATCCGAACCCCTCTCCGGGGCGAGATGAACCTCTTCGTCCGACGGTCGACCGACGTGGTCGATGAAGATCTGTTCGAGCGACGCTTCGGCGACCTCGAAGTGGGTGACCCGGGCGCCGCGGGCGACGGCGGCCGCCAGGATGACGTCGGGCTCGACGCCGGCGTCGAGCTCGATCTCGGTTCGGTCGATGCCGGGCCGGAGGATGCGCGCGCCGGCGACGTCGGCGATCCAGGTCAGGCGGTGATCGCCCTCGACGGCGAGGCGCACGAGTCGCCGCCCCGCCGCGCGGCGAATGTCACGGACGGAGCCACCGACGACGACCCGGCCTCGATCGACGATCGCGATCGATTCGCACATCGCCTCGACCGTATCCATCTGGTGGGTCGAGAAGATGAGTGTGCGGCCCTGATCACGAAGCTCGAGGAATGCCTCGCGGAGGAGGGCGACGTTGACCGGATCGAGGCCGGTGAACGGCTCGTCCATCAGCAGGACCTGGGGGTCGTGGAGGATCGCCGCGATGAGCTGGATCTTCTGCTGATTGCCCTTGGAAAGCTCCTCGGGCCGGCGATCGCCGAGCTCCGGGACGCGCAGTCGCGCCAGCCAATGGAGCGCCTCACGGCGAGCTCGATCCGGTGGCAAGCCGTACAGGGAGGCGAAGTAGGTGAGCTGGTCGACGACCGTCATCCGCGGGTAGAGTCCGCGCTCCTCGGGCAGGTAACCCCACGTCGCGCGTGGCAGCTCGCGGCTGTCGGTCCCGTTCCAGGCCACGGTCCCGTGGTCGGCGTTGAGGACGCCGAGGACGATCCGCATCGTCGTGGTCTTGCCGGCGCCGTTCGCGCCGAGAAAGCCGAAGACCTGGCCTGCCGGAACCTCGAACGTGAGGCCATCGAGCGCCCTGGTCGAGCCGAACCGCTTGTGGAGTTGATCGATGACGAGGCTCACCCGCCGAAGGGTAGCCCGCATCGATCATCGGCGCGTATGGCTCGATCGTCCCGGTTTCTCTGCGCCGGGCCTTTCCGGCCTGCGCCGAGCCTTTCCGGCCTCTTGCGGGCGAAAACAGCCCTCACGTTGCGATGCCCCTTGGTGATGCCAATAACGGCATCACCAAACAGGACAACAGATCTCGTCGGGAGCGTGAACGGGCAACTTCGTGCCCGCCTGTCCGCCTCCCGTGCGATCATCATCCTGTGACAGCACCTGCCTCGCCCTCACCGACCGTCGCCACCCGGATCCATGCCGACCGCGAGGCGCGGACGCTCCGGATCGACTGGCAGGACGGCCACGTCACCGTCCACGATTTCACCGCGTTGCGCTGGCTCTGCCCGTGCGCCTACTGTCGCGGCGAGGCGGGGATGCCGGGCTGGCTCGACACCGCGCCGACGCTCACCGGCGAGCAGACGCGGCTCGTCGACATCGCCCTCGTCGGGAACTACGCGGTCGCGCCATCTTGGGGCGACGGCCACCACACCGGCTACTACACCTTTGCCCTGCTCCGGGATCGCTGCTCGTGCGGCGAGTGCTCGGCACGGCGAAGCAGCCGGGAGCCCGCAATGACCCAGGAAGCACGTCACGCCAAGGAGCACCAATCATGATCGTCGCCACGACCCCGTTCATCGCCGGACATCGCGTCACGGAGACGAAGGGCCAGACCTTCGGGGTCGTGGTCCGGAGTCGCGGCTTCTCCGGCAACTTGATCGCCGGCCTTCGCTCGATCGGTGGCGGCGAGATCAAGGAGTACACCTCGCTCCTCGAGGACACCCGCCGACAGGCTCTCGATCGGCTGGTCAAGAACGCGACGCTGATGGGCGCGAACGCGGTCATCTCGATGCGCTTCGACAGCTCCGAGCTGGCCGGCACGATGTCCGAGATCGTCGCGTACGGCACGGCCGTGGTTGTCGTCGAGGACGCGAACGCCGCCCAGCCCGGCGAATGAGCCGGAAGCGAGCGTAATCAGATGCTGAGCACGACGACCCGGGCGATCCTCGCGGTGATCGGCGTCCTCCTGGCCCTGGCCGGCCTCGCGGCGAGCGCGGCCGGGGCCGGTATCTCCGGCCTGTGGGCGACGATCCTCGGTGCCTGTCTGGTGGTCGCCGTGGTCATCGAGCGCCAGCGCTACCGATCGGAAGAGGCCGATCGAGCGTTCGAACCAAGCGGTCCCGGCGGTGGCGAACCGACCGGGACACTCGAGCCGCGCTTCCGGCCGACCGACGAGCTGTTTGTCGACCCGACCACCGGGATACGAATGCGCGTCCATGTCGATGGACGAACCGGTGAACGTCGCTACGTCGCCGACGCCCAGGGTCGCCCTGACTGAGCGCAGGACTTTCCGCCCAGGGGAAGGTTGATAGGCGCGTGGTATTCTCGGCGGCCCGATCGTGCCATGCACTGGGACCAGCGGTGAGCCCGGCATGCCGGCAGCCGGGTCGGGAAGCGCGCAGGGAGTGACGACCAGCCGATGACCGCCGTCGACGACCGTAACGTCGGCCCGGCACGCGCACGTCCGCGGGCCGTGCCCCGGCCCGCCGCCCGCTCAACCGCCCACCCTCCCTACATCAACCGCGAGCTGTCGTGGCTCGAGTACGTGGACCGCGTCATGTTCGAGGCGCGCGACCAACGCAATCCGCTGATCGAGCGGGTCCGGTTCCTGACGATCTTCGCCAGCATGCTCGACGAGTTCTTCCAGATCCGCGTCGCCGGCCTGCGTCAGCAGATCAACGCGGGCTCCGTGGCCCTCTCACCGGACGGCCGAACGGCAACCGAACAGCTCGCGGCCGCGCGGACCCGGGTCCTGAGCCTCGTCGAGAGTCTGAGCGCGCTGTACGCCGAGATCCGCCGTTCGCTGGCTGCCGAAGGCGTCGAGATCCTCGACTACGCCGCCGTCCCGGAGCATCACGTCACCCTCCGCCAGCGGTTCCTGGACGAGATCTACCCGGTGCTCACGCCGCTCGCCGTCGACCCGGGACACCCGTTCCCGTACATCTCGACCCTCAGCCTGTCGATCGCGGTCGGCCTCCGCGATCCGGAAACCGGCGAGACCCGCTTCGCCCGCGTCAAGGTCCCGCCGATCCTGCCGCGGCTAATCCAGGTCGAATCGAACCACTTCGTCCTCCTCGACCAGATCATCGAAGCCAACCTCGATGTGCTCTTCAGCGGGATGGAGATCCTCGAGCATCACCTCTTCCGGGTCACCCGCAATGCCGACCTCGCGATCGAGGAGGACGAGGCCGACGATCTCCTCATGGCCATCGAGGAGGAGCTCCGCCGCCGCCGCTTTGGGGAGGCCGTCAGGCTCGAGGTCGAACGATCGATGCCGCCGGCCACCCGCCAGATCCTCCTCCGCGGGATCGGGCTGGGCGAGGACGATTGCTACGACGTCCGGGGCATGCTGGACCTGACCGGCCTGAGGGCTATCACGGAGCTCGATCGACCGGACCTGAAGAGCCCGTCCTGGACCCCGGTCACGCCGGCCCGCCTCGTGCCGCCGGACGAGGACGAGCGAACCGACATCTATTCCGTCATCCGGGCCGGCGACCTCCTCGTCCATCACCCCTATGAGAGCTTCGCCGCATCGATCGAACGGTTCATCGCCCAGGCCGTCGGGGATCCCGACGTCCTGACCATCAAGATGACGATCTACCGGACTTCGGGCGACTCGCCGATCGTCCGCGATCTCATCCGGGCGGCCGAGCAGGGCAAGCAGGTCGTCGTCCTCGTCGAGATCAAGGCCCGCGCCGACGAAGAGGCGAACATCGTCTGGGCCCGAAAGCTCGAGCAGGCCGGCGCTCACGTCGTGTACGGGCTCGTCGGGCTCAAGACGCACAGCAAGGTCGCACTAGTCGTCCGCCGCGAGGGCAGCGGTCTTCGTCGCTACGTCCACATCGGGACGGGCAACTACAACCCGCGGACGGCCCGCGTCTACACGGATCTCGGCCTGCTGTCCTGCCGGCCCGAGCTGGGCGCCGACGTGACCGACCTGTTCAACCTCCTGACGGGCCTCTCCCGGCAGCGCTCGTTCCGCCGGCTCCTGGTCGCCCCGCACAGCCTGCGCAGCCGCTTGCTCGAGCTGTTCGATCGCGAGTCGGCCCATGCGTTGGCGGGCCGCGAGGCGCGGATCATCGCCAAGGTCAACGCGATCGTCGACGAGGAATGCATCGACGCGCTTTACCGGGCCTCGCAGGCGGGCGTCCGGATCGACCTCATCAGCCGTGCTGCCTGCTCGCTCCAGCCGGGGCTGCCGGGCGTGTCCGAGGGGATCACCGTCCGTTCGATCATCGGCGAGTTCCTCGAGCACTCGCGGATCTTCGGTTTCGCCAACGGCGGAACGCCCGAGTGGTACATCGGCTCCGCGGACCTGATGGACCGAAACCTCGATCGGCGGATCGAGGCGGTTGTCCCCGTCGAGGACGGCGAGGCCCGCGCTCGGCTGGCCGAAATCATCGACATCATGCTTGCCGACGACCGTCGCTCATGGCAGCTCGGGGCCGATGCGATATGGCGGCGCACCGAGGACATCAACGGCCTGCCGGGGACGGTCGACAGTCACGAGATGCTGAAGGCCAGGGCGCTCGCCGCCGGGTCGCTCGCATCGACGCCGAGACGGCCTGGCGCGGGTACCGGCTCCCTCGATCCGCGGGCCTGAGGTCCAGTCGTGAGCGAATCACCCGCCGCTCCCCGACCCGTCGAGATCGAGCTCAAGTACCGCCTGCGCGAGGAGGCCGCCGGCGATCGCTATCTCCTCGCCGACGAGCTCGCGGGCTTCGTCCCGATCACGCCGGTTCGCTCGACCCAGCTCGAGGACCGCTATCTCGACACCGCCGACGGCGCGATGGCGCGGGCAGGTTTCGCCTGCCGGTTGCGGCAGACTGCGAAGGGCACGACGGTCTCGGTCAAGTCGACCGCGCGGCGGCCCGACGGTTCGGGCTTCCATCGGCGCGAGGAGCTCGAGGGTCCCGCCGATCGGACCGCAGGTCCGCGCGACTGGCCGCCCTCGGATGCCCGGTCGCTCATCCTCGAGCAGTGTGGCGATGCGCCCCTTGTCGAGCTAGTGACCATCCGCCAGCTTCGGCGCAAGCGGCATCTCCAGGCAGGCGACACGGTCGTCGAGCTCAGCCTCGACGAGGTCGACGCGGTCGCCCGCAGCCGGGTCGTCGAGCGGTTCGTCGAGCTCGAAGTCGAGCTCGTCCAGGGTAACGAGAGCCAGCTGGCGGGGATGGACGCCCTCCTTGCCGACGATCCGGCGCTGTCCGCGTCGACTGGTTCCAAGCTCGAGTCGGCATTGGCCGCGGTTCGCGCGACGAGCGGCCGGCGGGGCAGAAAGCCGGCGATCCCCCTGCCGGATATCGAGCCTGACGAAAGACCGATCGGGAAGCGCGCCAGCCCCGCCGCCGAGATCGACCAACCGGTCTCGAGCGGCAGTGAGCCCCGCGATGTCAACGAGACCGCCGAGGGTATCGCCACTGAACCGGCAGAGGCACCCGAACGGCCGTCCTCCAGCCGCGAGGCCGAGCTGGAGGAGGCGCCCAGCGCGAAGTCCGCGGAAATCGAGCGATCGCCGGTGGCCGAGGCCGCCGATTCGGTTGCAGTGACCCTGCCAGGCCCCGAGGCGCCGCGACTCGTCGTCGGCAAGACACCGGGCGTCCTGGCCGACGACCACATCGCCGAGGCCGGCCGGAAGGTCCTTCGCTTCCACTTCGCCCGGATGCTCGCCCGCGAGGCCGGGACGCGCGACGGGAAGGACCCCGAGGAACTCCACGCGATGCGGGTCGCGACCCGCCGTCAGCGAGCCGCCTGGCGCGTCTTCGGCCCGGCGTTCCGGCCAGGCCGGACGAAGACCTACCGCAGCAATCTACGCGACGTCGCCTCCCGGCTCGGGGCCGTTCGCGACCTCGACGTCCTCCTCGAGGCGGCAGATGGCTACCGTGCGGACCTGCCGACGAGCGAGCAGCGCGCCCTCGAGCCTCTCCTGTCGGGCTGGCGGACCCACCGCGACGATGCCCGCAAGCTCCTCATCCGCGAGCTTGACTCCGACGGATATCAACGCTGGCTCGAGGATTACGGCGAGTTCGTCCGGCACGAAGGTCTTGCCGTCGTCGCGGTCGCTCCCACCCAGCCGCATCGAGTCCGCGACACCGCTGCGTCGCAGATCCTCACCGCGTACGCGGGGGTCAGAGCCTACGAGCCCGTCCTGCGGTGGGCGGACGTCGAGACGCTCCACGAGCTGCGGATCGCCGGGAAGTGGCTCCGCTACACCCTCGAGTTCGTCCGCGAGGCGCTCGCGCCGGAGGCCGCGAACCTCATCGCTCGGGTCACCGCCATGCAGGACCATCTCGGCGAGCTCAACGACGCCGACGTGACGAGCCACATGGTTCGCTCCTTCCTGGTCGAGAACGCGGGCGGCTTGAGCACGATCGAGAGCGCGGCGATCGCCCGCTACCTCGTCGTGCGGGAGAAGGACCTCGCGAGACTGCGCAGGACCGTCGGGCCAACGTGGCGCGGTGTCGCGGGGATGACCTTCCGCAGATCACTCGGCCGGACGATCGCCAGCCTCTGATCGCCGGCCGCGATCCGGCGCGGCTACCCGACCCAGCCGTGAGCCAGTTCCTCCAACCGATCGCGCCAGGCCGGGCCTGAGTGAGCCACGGCCACGACGGCGCCCTCCCGTACGCCCCCGTCGGCAACGCGAACCTCTCTGACTCCGTAGCGGACCATGATCGCCTCGACGATCGCGGCGCCGGCGCCAAGGATTCGCGCTCGTGCCGGCCTGACGAGGAAACGCTCGCCGAGAGCCTCTGCCGAGTGTTCGGCGACGGCGCCGAATGCCTTCTCCAGGTCGGTCGTCGTCAGCCGTCGCTTCAATTGCCCGTCGGGAACGATCTTGAGCAGGTTCGAGGCTGTCCCGCCGACTAGGATCACTTCGGTCGGGCGTGACGACGGAGCCGCCACGACCGCCAGTGCGGCGGCCTCGCGAAGCCGGGTCTGCTCGTCGGGCCCGGGCGGATCTCCCTGGACGTGTCGACCGGTCAACCGCGCCGCCCCCAGCCGCAGCCCGACGGCGACGGCCCGTTGTCTCGGGCCGACCGACACGAACTCGCTGCTCCCCCCGCCGATGTCGACGACGAGGACATCGTGCTCGACCGGCCGGCCCTCGGTGACACCGATGAGGGTCAGGAAGGCCTCCTCTTCGTGGCCGAGCACGTGCAAGGGGACGCCCGTGGCGGCGTCCACATCGGAAACGATCCGGGCGGCGTCGGCGAGCCGTCGGAGGGGCTCCGTGCCGACAAACGTGATAGCCGTGGCTCCAGCCTCGCGTGCCTGCAGGGCATATCCCGCGAGTACGTCCGCGAGCTCCATCCGCCCAGTAGTACCCAGGAGGCCGTCTCGTTCGACGGCGGCGCCGAGCGACAGAAAGACCGATTCGTCGATCAGCGGCTCGATCCGATGGTCGACGATCCTGGCCACCAGCAGGTGAACAGATGTGGACCCCAGGTCGACGGCGGCCCCAATCTGTGCTCCGGCAGCCTCCCCCGTCACCGATCAGCCGTCAGCGTCAGACCGTGGGCCCGGTCGGCGCAGTCGAGGCGGATGCGCCCGCCGGCGAGGTCCCTGTGGTGGGTCGCGGCTTGCGCGTCCTCGTGGTCGAGGGCTTCGAGCCGGCGCGCGTCGTCTTTCGGGCGGTCGCTGCTCGTGGCCTGGGTGCGGCGGCGGTCGCTCGAGGCTTGGCTGCGGTCGCCGTCGGGCGCTTTGCAGCAGCCGTGGCTCGAGTGGCTCGGGGCGTCGCTGCGGTCGCCGACGGGCGCTTGGCTGCGGCGGTGGCTCGAGGCTTGGCTGCGGTCGCCGACGGGCGCTTGGCTGCGGCGGTGGCTCGAGGCTTGGCTGCGGTCGCCGACGGGCGCTTGGCTGCGGCGGTCGCTCGAGGCTTGGCCGCGGTCGCCGAAGGGCGCTTGGCCGCGGCAGCCTTCCGAGACGTCGTGGTTGCCTTGGAGGCGGCCGCCGCAGGCTTCCGGGCAGCAGTCGACGGAGCGCCCGCAGTCGATGCCGCCGCGACGCCCGACGCCGTTCCGCGTCCCCGCCCGCCGGTGCGACGCGCCGCTGTCGACGACCGAGCGGCCGTCCGCCGCTTGGGAGCAGGAGTGGCGCCCCGCCCGTGGAGGTCCTTGAGGCCGGTGACAAGGGCCGCCAGCTCGACGACCTCGGCGCTGACCTCGGCCAGTCGAACCGTGCGCTTCTTGCGGTTCTTCGATGTTGCCCTGTCGAGGCGGCCCTGGCGCCGGACTTCCTCATCGCGTGCCGCGGCGAGCGCGAACTCGAGCCATTCAACGTGACGGGCAACCGCCGCCGTCGGACTCATCGGCTTCGGACTATCGGTGGCCATCAGGTCTCCTTCAGGATCAATCGGACGCACGGATCATAGCCGCGGTCGCCCGCGGCTGGACCGAAGCCCGCCCGGCGGGACGAGCCTGTTAACAAAGCCTTAACGGCTCACGAACCACCTGTTGAGCGCGGGCCGGGAACCTTGGGCTGGCAAAAGGCCAAAAGGATCCGCGTCCGAGCGCGGTAGTGAGGACCGCGCGCCCCAAACGCGGCCACGACGAAACCCGCGCCCGAGCGCGGACATGAGGAGAGCTCCTAGTGACGATACCGACGTCAAAGCGTCTTGGCGCGCTCGCCTTCGCGGCCGTCTTGGTGTTCGGCGCCTGCACCAGCACGGGCGCGTCCCCAAGCGCGCCGGCCGGCGCCGCGAGCCAGGCACCGGCCGCCACCTCGAATGGGTCCACGGCGCCGAGCGCCGCAGCGATGTCAGCACCCGAGCCGGCCACCGCGTCCATCACCCTGCAGGGCGCGGGAGCCACGTTCCCGACTCCCCTCTACACGAAGTGGTTCGAGGACTACAGCGCAAAGTACGCGAACGTCAAGATCGACTACCAGTCGATCGGTTCGGGCGGCGGGATCAAAGGCATCACCGAGCAAACTGTCGATTTCGGTGCCTCTGACGCAGCGATGAAGGACACGGAGATCGCAGCCCTTCCCGCAGGGACAAAGGTCCTCCACGTGCCGACGGCTCTGGGCGCGGTCGTGGTCATCTTCAATGTTCAGGGCGTGACCGATCTCGACCTCGACGCCGCCAACGTCGCCGGTATCTTCCTCGGCAAGATCACCAAGTGGAACGACCCTGCGATCGCCGCGAACAACGCCGGCGCAACGCTCCCCGACAAGGCCATCCTCGTCGTCCACCGCTCTGACGCGTCCGGGACGACGAACGCGTTCACGACCTATCTCGACACTGTGAGCCCTGATTGGCACACGGCAGTCGGCGCAGGCAAGGACGTCAAGTGGCCGACGGGAGTCGGCGCCCAGGGCAACGATGGCGTTGCGACCGGCGTGAAGCAGACGGACGGCGCGGTCGGTTATGTCGAGTTGCAGTACGCGACCCAGGCCAGCCTGGCGTCGGCCAAGGTAAAGAATGCGGACGGCCAGTTCGTGGCCGGTTCGACCGACGGTGTCACGGCCGCTGCCGAGACTGCCGCCGCGGCTTTCCCGGCCGACTTCAGGGAGGCCCCGATCATCAATGGCAAGGGCGCCACGGCGTACCCCATCGCGTCGTACACCTACCTGCTCGTCTACCAGGACCAGAAGGATGCGGACAAGGGCAAGACCCTGGTCGCGTTCATGTACTGGGCCCTGACGGACGGCCAGGCCGAGGAGAACGCCCTCGGCTACGCGCCCCTGCCAAAGCCGGTCCAGGACAAGGCGCTCGCCGAGCTCCACCAGTTCACGACGGGCGGGTCGCCGATCTGGCCCTGATCTCTTCCTCCTCCAGGAAGCGCCGCGGAGCTCGGACCGCGGCGCTTCCGCATACTCCGCGTTCGCGTCGGGCCCGCTGACGCGAAAGGCGGCCAATCTCCGAGCGCATCCGAGGCATCAATGACAACCGTTCAACCACCAGGTCGCTCGCTCGAAGGCGGGTCAGGTGGCGCCGCCGACCGCCTCTTCCGGAATGGAACGCGTGTCGCGGGGGGTTTCCTCGTCGTCGCCCTGATCGCCATCGGGCTGATGCTCTGGCTCAGCTCTAGCCAGGCTTTCGGCGAGTTCGGCTTCAGCTTCGTAACGGGCGTGGTCTGGGATCCCGTCGCCGCGATCTACGGGGCGTTGCCCTTCGTCGTTGGAACCATCCTGACGTCGCTCATTGCCGTGATCATCGCCGCGCCGATCGGCCTGCTGACCGCGATCTTCCTGGCGGAGCTCGCCCCGCGCCGCGTGGCCGTCCCACTGACGTTCATGATCGAGCTGCTGGCGGCGATCCCGAGCGTGGTCTTCGGGCTATGGGGAGTCTTCATCCTGGGTCCGTTCCTCGGCCATACCATCGAGGCGTGGACCGTCGACCATTTCGGCTGGATCCCGATCTTCGCCGGGCCCCCCTATGGGATCGGCCTGTTCACCGCCGGAATCATCCTCGCGATCATGATCGTGCCGACGATCGTCTCGATCGCGCGAGAGGTCATCAGCTCCGTTCCATCCAGCCAGCGAGAGGCGATGGCCGCCCTGGGCGCGACTCGCTGGGAGACGGTGACCAAGGCCGTTCTGCCGTTCGCCCGGTCCGGGATCATCGGCGCGATCATCCTAGGCCTCGGCCGGGCGCTGGGCGAGACCATGGCCGTCACGATGGTGATCGGCAACGGACAGGACATTCCCCATGGCCTGTTCGACCAGGCCCAGACGATCGCCTCGAAAATCGCCACCTCCTTCAACGAAGCGTCGCTCGGCCTTCAGACTTCGAGTCTCATCGCCCTTGGATTCATCCTGCTGGTGATCACGATCGCGCTCAACGTCGTCGCCCGGTTGCTGGTCTGGCGTGTAGCCGGCCCGCCGGGAGGCAGCTGACCATGGCGGTCATCGCGCCGGTCATCAAGGCTCCGATAGCGACGCGGCTACTGCGATCGCGGTCCGATCGGCGCCGAACCGCCTTCGATCGGACGATGCGGACGGTCGCCCTGCTCGCTGCCCTGACGTGCGTCGTGCCGCTTGGCGCGGTCATCCTGTTCGTCGTCATCAACGGGGCACCGGCACTCAACCTCGATCTCCTGACGAAGGCGCCAAAGGCGCTTGGGACAGGCGGCGGTGCGGCCGGTGCAATCCTCGGCTCGCTCCAGATGATCCCACTCGCGGCGTTGATGGCCATACCGATCGGTATCGGCGCAGCCGTCTACGTCGCGGAATTCAGCGGCACCCGGAGCGCCAGGATCGTCCGCTTCGCGGCGGACGTCCTCGTCGGGATCCCCTCGATCCTGGTCGGGATCTTCATCTTCACCCTGCTCGTGCTGCCGTTCCATCAGTTCAACGCATTTGCCGGCAGCGTCGCCCTGGCCTTTCTGATGATCCCGGTGATCATGCGGACCAGCGAGGAGATCCTTCGCCTGGTCCCCGGCAGCCTCCGCGAGGCATCACTTGCGCTCGGGATCCCGATGTGGCGAACCGTCCTGTCGGTCGTGCTGCGAACCGGTCTCACCGGAATTCTCACGGGGGTCATGCTGGCCGTCGCCCGAGCCTTCGGCGAGACGGCACCGCTCCTCTTCACGGCGCTCGGCAGCCGCCTGGTCAACGTCGGAAATTTCTCCAAACCGATGGATTCGCTGCCGGTATTCGTTTACACGAATGCTCGGGCACCGATCACCGCCCTCAACCAGCAGGCATGGGGAGCGGCCCTGCTGCTGTTGCTCATCGTCTTGACGATCAACGTCGCGGTCCGCGCCCGGTCGTTCCGCCGGAACGTTTCCTAGAGGTTCGCTATGGTGACAACCATGACCGAGTCCCCGAGCACCCCCGCCCAGCCGCCGTCGCCGGTTTCGACCGTCGACCCGGTCGCGGTCCGCCCGTCGGTGCCCCCACCCGCCCGGTCAGTTCACGACGACGGAGCCGCGGCCGCCGGCTCGATCGAGGTCCAGGGCCTGAACGTCTTCTACGGCGCATTCCAAGCGATCCGGGACATCAGCCTGACGATTCGGCCGAATGCAGTCACCGCGATCATCGGACCGTCCGGCTGCGGCAAGAGCACGTTCTTGCGGACCCTCAACCGCATGCACGAGCTGACACCGACGGCCCGGGTCGAGGGCAGCATCCGGCTCGACGGTACGG
>Ga0307305_10000280_pt1 | contig 17251 bp, 18 predicted proteins | sample ER_DNA_186_FD_194512 | JGI IMG/M metagenome (GOLD analysis project Ga0307305, IMG submission 194512) | Bulk soil microbial communities from the East River watershed near Crested Butte, Colorado, United States - ER_DNA_186 | ecosystem: Environmental > Terrestrial > Soil > Floodplain | place... | reverse complement strand
CGCGGCAGGAGCCGACCTGGCCGTGATCAAGCCGGGGCAGACGCGGTTCGGCATCGAGCACCCGGCTGGCCAGCTAGAGGTCGAGACCGAGGTCGACCAGGCGAGCCAGCCGCCCCGGGTGGTCCGCTCGGGCGTGGTGCGCACCGCGCGCAAGCTCTTCGACGGCACCGTCTTTCCACGGAGGTCCCGGTGACAATCCCGCAGATCCCTTCCGGCGCGGCGGCGGCGACGCGGCCGCCGCTGCACGACGTCGCGCACCTCGGCCACATCGAGCTGCTGACCCCCAAGATATGCGAGAGCCTGTGGTTCTTCGTGGAGGTGCTCGGCATGACCGAGACCTGCCGCGTGGGCAACTCGGTGTACCTGCGCACCTGGGACGACTACGAGCACCACACGGTGAAGCTCACCGCGCACGAGACCTCGGGCATCCGCCGGGTCGGGCTGCGCGCCTCCAGCCAGACCGCGCTGGAGGCACGGGTGGCGGCGATCGAAGCGGCCGGGCTGGGCGTCGCCTGGAAGGACGGCGACCCCGGTATCGGGCCGACCTACCTGTTCCACGACCCGGACGGGCACGAGCTAGAGCTGTACTGGGAGACCGAGTGGTACGCGCCGCCCGATGACCTCAAGCCGTCGCTGAAGAACCAGGCCCAGGCCTACCCGGGCCGCGGGGTCTGCGTCCGGCGCCTGGACCACGTCAACTACCTGGCCCAGGACGTGCCGCCGAACGGGGACTTCGTCCGCGACGTGCTCGGCGGGCGGGTCACCGAGCAGATCCAGCTCGACGACGGGACGATCTCGGCGCAGTGGCTGCACTTCACCAACAAGGGTTACGACCTGGTGTACACGCGCGACTGGACCGGCACGCGCGGGCGCCTGCACCACGTCGCGTTCGCGCCGGACACGCGCGAGGACATCATCCGGGCGGCCGACATCTGCCTGGACCACGGGGTTTTCATCGAGACCGGACCGCACAAGCACGCCATCCAGCAGACGTTCTTCCTCTACGTCTACGAGCCGGGCGGGAACCGGATCGAGCTGTGCAACCCGGTCGCCCGGCTGGTACTGGCGCCGGACTGGCGCACGATCACCTGGACCGAGGCCGAACGGGCCAAGGGCCAGGCCTGGGGCCTGAAGACGATCGAGTCCTTCCACACCCACGGCACCCCGCCGGTCTAGGTTCAGGGGCCGGCCGGGAGGTTCCGGCTGCGCAGACCGTTAACACGGTGGTTACGCGGCTAACACCATGGACACACGCAGCTGATTTCATGGACATCCATGTACGCCAAGACCAACCCGGGGGCGGTGCGCATCTCGGCGCGGCAGAAGCGGATCTTCGCGGTCGCCGCGGTGGTCGTGGTCGTCCTCTTCGGCGGTCTGGCTGCGTGGGGAGCGACGGCGCACGACACGTACGGGACTTCGGCCCACGGCTGCGTGAGCGTCACCGTGCCGAACTCCACCGGCGGGGCGGTCCTGCACTACTGCGGGCCACAGGCGCAGTCGTTCTGCCAGGCCTCGCTCCGGTCCCGCGACCAGCTTTCGCTACTCGCCCGGCCGCAGTGCGTCCTGGCCGGGCTGGGAGTGTCTGCTACAGGTCCACGATGATCGTGACGGGGCCGTCGTTGATCAGGGACACCGTCATGTCGGCACCGAACACGCCCGTCTGGACGCGGGCGCCGAGGTCGCGCAGGGCCTGCACCACGGCACCGACGAGGGGCTCGGCTACCGGCCCGGGGGCGGCGGCGGACCAGGACGGGCGGCGTCCTTTGGCCAGGTCCGCGTAGAGCGTGAACTGGCTGATCACCAGCAGCGGCGCGGAAATGTCGGAGCAGGACTTCTCGCCGTCGAGGATGCGCAGCCCCCACAGCTTGGCGGCGAGCCTGGCGGCCTGCTCCGGGGTGTCGTCGTGGGTCACGCCGACCAGGACCAGCAGCCCCGGCTCCTCGATCGCGCCCGTGACCTCACCGTCCACGGCCACGCTGGCCCGGCTCACCCGCTGCACCACTGCTCGCATAGCAGCGCAGGCTACCCGGCGCGCCCGGGAAGAGGGCACACTGCGTGCATGACGATCTTTCCGGAACACAATGGCGTGAACCCCGTGGTCGCCGAGGTCGTGCGCTCGGGCATGGTCGAGTCGCGGCACCGCGGCGCGGTCGCGGGCCTGGCCGCCGACAGCACCCAGGTGATCAGCGCGGGAGACACCGCGGTGCCGTTCTTCCCGCGCTCGGCGAACAAGCCGCTGCAGGCTACGGCCATGCTGCGGGCCGGGGCCGAGCTTGATGGCGAGCTGCTGGCGCTGGCCGCGGCCAGCCATTCGGGCGAGGACTACCACGTCGACGGGGTCCGGAAGATCTTGTCCGGTGCCGGGCTGACAGAGGCCGACCTGGGCTGCCCGCCGTCCTGGCCGCTTGACCTTCAGACGGCGCGCCAGCTGATCGCCCGCGGCGAGAGCATGTCCAGGGTCCGGATGAACTGCTCGGGGAAGCACGCGGCCATGCTGGCCACGTGCGTGGTGAACGGCTGGCCGACGAGCAGCTACCTGAACCCGCAGCATCCGCTGCAGCAAGCCATCCTGCGGACCGTCGAGGAGCTGGCGGGCGAGCGGGTGCCCGCCACCGGAGTGGACGGCTGCGGCGCGCCGCTGTTCGCGCTGACGCTGGCCGGGCTGGCGCGCGCCTTCCGCGTGCTGGTGCTGGCCGCGCCCGGAACCCCGGAGCGCCGGGTAGCCGACGCCATGCGCGCGCACCCGGAATGGACCAGCGGTACCGTCCGGGAGGAGCGCAAGCTGATGGACGCGGTGCCCGGATTGCTGATCAAGGGCGGCGCCGAGGGCGTCGACGCGTTCGCGCTGAGCGACGGCAGGGCCGGCGCGGTCAAGATCGACGACGGGGCACACCGGGGCCGGACGCCGGTCACGGTGGCGACGTTGCGCCTGCTCGGCGCCGTCGTCCCGGCCGACCTGGCCACCGTACCCGTCATCGGCGGCGAGGCGGAGGTGGGTGTCATCCGCGCGGCCGAAGGATTTGCATATCAAAGTTAATTGGATTAACTTGTAGTTATGACAATTAACTTGATGACTCGCGGCACGACCGCTCCCCCGCTCCGCCCCGGCCACCGCCGGCTGCTGACCGTCCCCGGCCACCGCCGGCTGCTGACCGTCTCCGGCCTGGCCGGCGTGGGTTACTCGCTGTCCTGGATCGCCGGGCTGGCCGTCCCGGCGCCCTCTCCCGGCTTCGGTGCCAGCGGCACAGAGATCGTGGCGGCGCTGTCCGGGCACGGCCCGGCTGTTGCCGCGCAGTTCGCCCTGACCGAGGGCCTGCCGGCCGCGGGTATTGCCGTCATCGCGGTCGCCCTGGCCCGGACCGCGCGCCGCTCGGGCTCCACCGGCGCCGCACGGTTCGCGCTGGTGGCTGGCCTGGCCGCCGCGGTCATCTCCGTGATGCAGTTCGGCCTCGGCCTGGCCCTGACCGCGACCTCGGCGCCCGGCCCGGCGCACCTGCTCTTCACCTCGGTCGACCGGCTGGACGGGGTCAAGATGCTCGCGCTGGCCGTCCTCGGCGCGGCCGCGGCGACGATGACCGCGCTCCCCCGCTGGCTGCGCTGGACGGGAATCGCGCTGGCCGTCGCGATCACCTGCTCCGGCCTCGTGTACCTGCTGCTGATCGCGTCGCTGGCGGCCGCGGCCGGGCCCGCGCTGGTGCTGCTGCTGGCCTTCATGACCGGCTGCGGCATCATGACCGGCATGACCGCCGGGCCGAAGGACCGCTGAGGCATGCCGCGCGCCGGGCTGACCCCGGAGCGGATCATCTGGCAAGCCGCGACCGTCGCCGACGAGGTGGGCCTGGACCGGCTCACCCTGGCGGCGGTCGCGCAGCGCTGCGGTGTCTCGCTGCCGGGCCTGTACAAGCACGTCAGCGGGCTGGACGAGGTCCGGCGCGGCATTGCGCTGCTGGCCGTACGCGAGCTGACCGGCGCCGGGGCGCGGGCCGCGGCGGGCGTGACCGGCGCCGACGCGCTGCGGGCGCTTTCCGCGGCCTACCGGACCTACGCGCTGGCCTACCCCGGGCGCTACGCGGCCAGCGTGCTCGCGCCCGCGTCCGGCGACGAGGATCATGCCGAGGTGGCGACCGAGGCGTTCGAGATGATCGCCGCCGCGCTGGCGGGTTACCGCCTGGAGGGCGCGGCACTGATCCACGCGGTGCGGATGTGGCGGGCCGCCTGCCACGGCATCGCCACGCTGCAGACCGCGGGCGGGTTCGGGCTGCCGGAATCGGTGGACGTCACGTTCGGGTACCTGGTCGACGCCCTGGACGCCGAGTTCTGTCGGATGGGGGCCATAGGATGACGCGGTGAGCAACAAGAACAAGGCACGGCGCCGGACTCCGGCCAGCCAGGCGAGGGCCAGCCAGGCCAGGACCAGCCAGGCGGCGGCAGGCCAGGACGGTGACATCAGCCAGGCCGAGGCGGACGCGATCGTTCAGGACGTGCTGTCCAAGCTGTGGGAGGGGGTCGCCTCGGGTGACCCGCTGCGGGCCGAACTGGAGACCGCGACCTGCATGGCGTTCCCGTACGTGCTGGGCCAGCGTGACCCCGCCGACATCGAGTCGTTCATCGACACCGTGCTGGTGAAGGGGGCCGTCCGCCGTCGTAATCCGGACGGCGCCGCGCTGCTCCGGCTGCTCATGACGCTGGGCACGCCGACCACCAGGCGAGCGGCCAGCCGGGCCCTGGCCGAACTGACCGGCGAGGGCATCTATCCGCCGGAATGGGTGACCGAGATCGGCAAGGTGACCCCCGGCCAGGCCTGGCGCCGCTACGACGTGTTCGGTGACGACGAGGCCATCGCGGTGACGTTCAGCTACGGCGAGGGCGAACACGGCCTCGTGGTCCAGGTCGACCTGGCCGGCCTCCCGGTCGCCACCACGATCGGGGTGTCCTCCGACGGGGCGAAGCTGATCGAGGTCATCAGCGGCAACAACGAGGAGTTCGACCGGTCCGAGCAGATCAGCCTGACCGAGGCGCGCGGCAGGATGCTGCGGCCGCTGGACCGGGCCGGCCGGGACGAAAGCCCGAAGCTCTCCCCGAGCAGCATCGCGTACCTGCCGGTGGCCAAGTCCCGGCTTCGCCGCCTGCCTGAGGGTGACGGCGAGGCCCGTCCGGTCTACACCGCGGCCGACCGCGCGGCCGCGGTCGAGGAGTTCATGACGAGCCCCGAAGCAGCCGAGGCCGTCACGGCGGACGAGGCGTCGACCCGGTTCTGGGCCGAGGTGCTCACCGGCTACAGCGGGCGCATCTCCGATGAGCCGCCGGACCAGGTGGGCCCGCGCAAGCTCGCGCACATCCTGCTCGGCCACGTGCCGAACACATTCGTCCTGACGCCGGCCCAGCGCGACCACCTCGAGCCCGCGGCGGCCGCGTGGGTCCGCTGGTCCGCCACCCGGCGGGAGCTGGGTGAGGCGGGCACGGCGGTGCTGATGGAGCAGCTGCCGCGGGTGCTCAGCCGGTTCGGCGAGGCCTACGACGACCCGGACGCGGCGGCGATCCGCGGTTACGCGTCCGGCCTGGCCACCAGCGCCGCCGACGTCTCCTGGCTGTCCGACAGCGTGGGCCGGCGGATGTTCGCGCTGCCGATACCGGAGCAGCATGCCCCGCTGGACCTGTCCGATCCGGCCGACCGCCACCGCCTGGTGGCGGAGGAGTTCGGCGAGTGCACACCACCGCCCGGCCTGACCAGCGAGGAGTTCGTGGAGGCCGCGTACGGCGTGGTCGAGGAACTGTGGCGAGACGAGGACAATCCCACGTACCAGACGGCTAGCCGCCTTTTCGCCGACGGCCTGTCCCGCCACGACGTCATCCACCGGCTGGCCGGGTCGCCCGCTCCGACGGTGGGCTCATCGGTCATCCGATGAGCTACGCCAACGTGAACGGCATCTGGATGTATTACGAGGAGCACGGCTCAGGCCAGCCGCTCATCCTGCTGCACGGCGGCTACGCCACGAGCGAGACGTCCGCCGCGATCCTGCCGTCGCTGGCCAGCGGGCGCCGGGTGATAACGGTCGACCTGCAGGGACACGGCCGCACCGCGGACGTGGACCGCCCGCTGTCCTTCCAGACGATGGGCGACGACATCGCCGCCCTCATCAGGTACTTCGGCTTGGCCCAGGCCGACGTCATGGGCTACTCGTTCGGCGCCGCGACGGCCCTGCGGACCGCCATCCAGCACCCGGACCTGGTCCGCCGCCTGGTGATCGTCTCCCATCCGGTCCGGCATGACGGGTGGTTCCCGCAGAGCCTGGCCGGGTTCGACCAGATGGGACCGGCGTTCGCCGAGGCCATGAAGCAATCGCCGATCTACGAGGCCTACGCCCGGGTCGCGCCGCGGGTGGAGGACTGGCCCGTGCTGGTCGACAAGATGGGCACGTTGCTGCGGCAGGACTACGACTGGTCGGCGGAGGTCGCCACGATCAGCGCGCCGGTGATGCTGGTCTACGGGGACGCCGACTCGGTGTGGCCCGCGCACATCGCCGAGTTCTACGCGCTGCTCGGCGGCGGCCTGCGCGACGCGAACTGGGACGGTTCGGCCCGCCCCGTGGCGCGGCTGGCCATCCTACCCGGCCACACGCACTACGACATCTTCTTCTCCCCCGACCTGCCTAACGCGGTCATCCCGTTCCTGGAAGCCCCACCCCCCACCCCACCCCCCTTCCCTGCCCCGCCGGCGCCGCTGGGCCAGTAAGGCCGTCAGGGCCTGGGCGGGTCGTACGGCGGTTCGGTCCACAGCGGAGGCGGGCCGTACCCGGGCGGGCGGCCGTACCCGGGCGACCCGCCGTAGTCCCCGCCCTCATCGGGGCCGAACGACCAGGATCTTTCGTCCCAGTGCCGGCGCCTGCGGGTCTGGGGTTGGGCGGCCATCGCGGCGAGCCGCCGGCGGCGTGAGGACATCCTGAGTACGAACATCAGGGCCGTCACGAAGGCGCAGACCGCCGCCGCCGCGGTGATCACGACCTCCCGCATGGTGATCGCCGGCATGGGCACGGAGTCGCCCCGAGCCGGCCGGGCGGCGGGGGTGACCGGTTCCCTGGCGCCGAGCCCGTACCGCGCGGCCGCCGCGCGGCCCGCCGGGGTGGCCAGCCACTTCGTGAACTTCGCAAAGACCGGGTTGGGGGCCGAGGCGCGGACGGGGTAAGCGGAGGCGTTCACCGCCCGGGCCGGATTGATGATCCCGTAGCCGTAGCCCTGGTTCGGCACCGGGCGGCCGGCCGGGGTGGCGGTGCCGGTCAGCCGCTGGACCACCTGATACCACGGCATGTCCGGATAGCGGGACCTGATCAGCGCGGCCGTGCCCGCGGTCAGCGCGGCGGAGAAGCTCGTCCCCTCTCCCGTGGTGGTGTACCGGCCGTCCCGCCCCACGTAGACCATGTGGTCCGCGGGCGCCGCGACCGCCACGTACGGTTGTCGCGTGCTGCCGCGCCACAGGGATCCATCCGGTTCGATGCCGCCCACCGCGAGCACGCCCGCGCAGGACGCCGGCTCGCCGGGCCCGGCGTAGAGGCTGGCGTTACCCGAGCTCGCGACCAGGACGACGTCGTGGCCGAGCGCGTACGCGACCGCGGCTTGCAGGACAGGATCACAGGACGCCGGGGAGGTTCTGCCGATCCCGAAGGGCAGGTTTATGACCTGCGCGCCGTGCGAGACGGCGTACCGGATCCCGGCCGCGGCCGTCCGCACCGACGCCGGGCCGGAGCCGCCCACGATCACCGGCAGGATCCTGGACCTCGGCGCGATGCCCACGGTGCCGGTGCCGGTGCCCTGCCCGGCGATCACCACCGCCATGGCCGTGCCGTGCCCGTCCTCGCCCACCTGGATGTCGGTGTCGCCGTTGCCGCCGGTCCCGGTCAGGTTGGCACCGGGCAGGACCACGCCGCGCAGGGCCGGGACGCCGGCCTGGACCCCGCTTTCCACCTCGCCGACGGTGACGTCGGCCCCTTCGGTCAGCGGCCACACCGTCCGCTGCACCTGCCAGGCGGCGAGCCACCACTCGGCCGGGCCCGGCGTCAGCTCGAACGGGGCCCGCACACGCGGCTCGGCCCGGGCCGGCCCGGCGGACAGGGGCAGCCCGCACGTCGTGAGCAGGCCGGCCAGCACCGCCGCGGACAGCAGCCGGCGGCACGCCGTCATGGGACTCCCACCCCGCCCACCTCCCCTGCCGTCTGCGTATACCAGGCCGTACACCCTGGACACGGAGCGCGACACGATCCGGCTCACGGTTCCGGACGCGGGTAAGGGACCGGTAACAACTCCTCACCGCAGATCGGCCAAGACGGCGCACAGCCGGGCCAGGGCCGTGGTGTAGGCGTGCTCGGGCGGGCGGCCGTAGCCGATCACCAGGCCGGCCCGGACCCGGTGACCGTCGTCGTCCGGGCCGGTTCCGCCGGCCCGGTAGTGTCCCAGGACGTCGATGGCCACCCCGTGCTCGCTGGCTCCGGAAAGCGCGGCATGCTCCAGGCTCGTCCGGGGCAAGTCGAGGACCGCGTGCATGCCCGCGGCGATCCCGGTGACGCGCAAGCCCTGGCGGCGCAGGGCGGCGGCCAGCCGGTCCCGGCGGCGCCGGTAGGCGAGCCTGGCCCGGCGGATCTGCCGGTCGTAGGCGCCCGAGGTGATGAACTCGGCCAGGGTCAGCTGGTCGAGCGCGGACGGCCCGGCGGCCAGCTCCGCCGTTACCGCGTCGAGCAGCCGCGGCGGGACGACCAGCCAGCCGAGCCGCAGGCTGGGGGCCAGGCTCTTGCTGGCCGTCCCGGCGTAGATGACGTGGTCGGGCGCGAGCGTCTGCAGCGCGCCCACCGGCTGGCGGTCGTAGCGGAACTCCCCGTCATAGTCGTCCTCGATCACCACGCCGCCCCAGTCGGCCACCTCCCGGCGGCGCCGCGGGTGCAGCGTCACGCCCAGCGGGAACTGGTGCGCCGGGGTCAGCAGCATCGCGTCCGCCCCGGCGGCCCGGCCGATGACGGCGCCCATGCCGTCGACCGGCAGCGGCCGCAGCCGCAGGCCCTGCCCGGCCGCGATGTCGCGGTGGGTCTGGTGGCCATAGGCCTCCACCGCGAGGGTGGCCGAGCCCGTCGCGCGCAGCGCGCGGCTGATGCCGGCCAGGCCGTGCGCGAAGCCCGCGCAGATGACGATGTGCGCGGGATCGGCGGTCACGCCCCGCGCCCGGGCCAGGTAGTCGGCCAGGGCGGCTCGCAGCTGCGGCAGTCCGCGCGGATCGGGGTACCCGAGCAGGTAATCGGGGGCATTGGCGAGGGCCTTGCGGGCCGTCGCGAGCCAGGCGCGGCGCGGGAATGCCGACAGGTCGGGCGCTCCGGCGCGCAGGTCGTAGCGGGGCACCGCCTGCTCGGGCCGGGCCGTAACCGGCGCACCGGGCGCGGGCGCCCGGTGCGGGGCGACCGATGTCCCCGACCCGGTACGGGCGGTCAGCCATCCCTCGGCGATCAGCTGGCTGTAGACCTCGGCGACGGTGTTGCGGGCGATACCCAGATCCGCGGCCAGCGCGCGTGATGACGGCAGCCGGGTCCCCGTACGGAGGCGGCCGGCCCGGATGGCGTCGCGCAGCGCGCCTTCCAGCCCGGCCCGCACCCTGGTCCCGGACAGCTCCAGGTGCAGGTCCACGGCGCCCACGAGTTCCTTGGCCCACGTTTCTTCCACAGAAGTGGACCTTACCTTGGGCCGCTTTGGCCCATAGCGTGGTGTCATGACGATCACGAACGACACCGCGCAGATCCCCGTCCGGCTGGACTTCGACTCCCTCGCCGCCGGGTATTCGCGCGCCATGGGCCACCTGGACCACGCCGCGACCAAGGAACTCGACAAGGCCGAGATCGACCCGCGGCTCCGCGAGCTGATCCGGATCCGCGCCTCGCAGCTCAACGGCTGCGCCTACTGCATCGACATGCACACCAGGGACGCGCGTGCGATCGGCGAGACCGAGCAGCGCATCTACGGGCTGGCCGCCTGGCAGGAGACCCCGTACTTCACCCCGCGCGAGCGTGCCGCGCTGGCGTTCACCGAGACGGTGACGCGCCTGTCCGAAACGCACGTCCCCGGCCAGGCGTACCAGGACGTGGCCGCGGAGTTCAGCCCGCTCCAGGTCGCGGCGCTGGTCAGCCTCATCGTCACCATCAACGCCTGGAACGCCATCGGCGTCAGCACCCGCGCCTGGGCGCCCGGCTCGTATAACCCGTAGTCATGCGTCGCGGAACCGCAGCACCAGGGCCCCGGCCAGCATGGCCCCGGCCGCCCAGGCGGCCAGTACACCGAGGCCCTGCCACGGGGTGAGCGGTAGCGAGTGCAGGTTCGTGGTGGCCTGGATGTACAGGCCGGCCGTCATCGGGCTGAGCTGCTCCAGGTGCCGGTGCAAGCCCGGGCTGGTGATCACGCTTGACAGGATGGGGAACAGGAAGAGCAGCGAGAGCACCATCCCGATCGCCACCGCGGAGTCCCGCACCGCGGCGGCGACGCCGACGCTGAACAGCGCGATCAGCGCCAGGTAGAGCACCGAACCCGCGGCGGCGCGCAGCACAGGCCCGTTCCCCAGCGACAGGGCCTCGTAGCCGTGCGCGGCGGTGATCCCGTGCCGGCCCAGCAGCAGCCCCCCGGCCAGCACCGAGGCCAGCACCGCGACCGCCCCCGTGGCCAGGGTCACGGCGCTGACGACGGCGGCCTTGGCGGCCAGTACCCGCCACCGGCGGGGCGTGGCGGCCAGCGTGAGGCGGATCATCCCGGTGCTGTACTCGCCGCTGATCACGGTCACCGCCACGATGGCCACGACGGCCTGGCCCAGGTAGATCCCGGTGAGGCTGACCTTGGCCGGGTCGATCTGGCAGATCCCGGCCGGGCAGGTCACCGCGTTGGCGGCGATCGCACCGACCGCGGCGGTCAGCGCGGCCGCGGCCAGCAGCAGCCAGCCGGGGCCGGGCAGGGTGCGCAGCTTCGTCCACTCCGCGTGCACCACGTCGTTCAAGCGTCCCTCCGGCGGAGCAGGAACAGCGCGAGGGCCAGGGCGACGGCGGCCCACGCGCACAGCACCGCGAACCCGGCCCACGGCGCCAGCGGGAAGTAGCCGTTTCCCGGCGTGTAATCGCCGGTGACCTGAGGGTACTGCCGGATGCTCTGCTGGACCGCGAACGCGGCCGCCGGGGTGACGCGGACGAGCCACTGCTCGGCGCCGGCCGGCAGGATCCCGGGGGTGACCGCGAGCAGATACGGCAGCACGATGCCGGCGATCACCACTGTGACCGCCCCGGCGCTGCGCCGCAGCAGCGTGCCCACGGCCAGCCCGAGCACGGCGGACACGGCCAGCAGCGCGGCGGTACCCGCCACGACCTGCAGCCAGGTGAGCGCCGAGACCGGCGGGATCGGATTGCCGTTCTCGTGCAGCAGGTGCTCACCGAGCGGGATCGTGACCGCGGCCGCCACGAGCCCGGCCGCGAACGTCACCGCGGCCAGCACGATTGCCTTGGCCGCCAGGACCCGGCCGCGCCGCGGGCTGGCCGTGAACGTGGTCCTGATCATCCCGCGCCGGTACTCCGCGGTGACGAACATGACGCCGATCACCACCACCGCGATCAGCCCGGCGAATGTCCCCGCGAGGGTGTGCCTGATCACGTCGATGTTATCGGTGGCCGGGGCGATGTCGCCGGACCCGGACACGGTGAACCGGCCTGCGGCCTGCGTGAACCCTTGCACCGACACCGGGAGCGCCTTGTCCATGGCCGCCTGGATGTCCTCGCCGGTCCACCGGCTCGCCGGCCAGGCGCCCTGCCGGCCTACCTGGTCGAAGGCCGCGGTGGCCAGGGTCGGACCGCCCGTGGCGGATGAACCGCCGAATGACCTCGAGGTCACCGAATAGCCGGGCGAGGCGGCAAACAACCCGGCCTGCGCGGTGGACGGCAGCCCAGCCAGCGTGGCGATGCCGACCCGGGTCCAGCGCGCGCCGTCGGCGGAGTCGTAGCCGGTAACCGTGTCGCCGGACCGGGTCAGCCGGAGCCAGCGCGGCGAGGCGGCGGACACCTTCCCGGTCAGCCCGGCCACGTCGTGGGTGAAGTCCCACTGCATCCGCACCCCGTGGCTTCCGGTGACCATCATCGCCGCGTACGCCGTCCCCTGGCGGGTGCTGGCCTTAACGATGATCCCGGCCTTGGACCACGGCTGCACGCCGGGCGTCATGCCGGCCGTCGCCGAGCCGTCCCCGGCCTCGGTCGCGCCGTGGGTCGAGTACAGGCCGGTCAGCGACGTCACCCGGACGGTGATGCTGCCGTTGCCGGACAGCGGCTGGCGCACGAAGTAGAAGCTGTCGGTCACCCAGCCCCCGCCCGGCCCGGTGGGTGGCGCCGGGCAGGCCAGGCGGGGACTCGTCGGCCCCATCTGGATGCCGCACTCGCTATTCGACCCGGTCAGCGCACCGAGTCCTACGATGAGCAGCATCGCGACGGCCATGCCGATGAGCCAGCCGCGCACCGTGCGGAACTTGGTCCACTCGGCCCGCAGGAGCTGGGTGAACCCGTCGCGCCTGACACGCATCTCCGAGTGGTACGGCGTCATCACGCTCATGGCGTGACCTCCGCACGGAATTCGACCGCATCCCTGGTCAGCTCCATGTAGGCCTCTTCCAGGGACGCCCGGTGAGCCGACAGCTCAGCGAACGGCACCGAGTTATCGGATAGCAGTTTCACCACTCGTTCGGGAGTCAGCCCGGAGACGGTGATGACGTCGCGCGCGGTGGCCGCGGGCTCAGCCCCGGCCCGGGCTAGCACCGTCATCGCCTCGTCGCGCGCCGGGGTGCGCACCGTGACCCGGTCGGCGGAGGCCGCGGCGATCAGGGCGGCCACGCTGGCGTCGGCGATCACCCGGCCGCGGCCGGCCACGACCAGGTGATCCGCGGTGTCCTGCAGCTCGCTCATCAGGTGGCTGGAGACCAGCACGGCGCGGCCCTGGGCGGCCAGGGACCTCAGGAAGCCGCGCATCCACACGATGCCCTCCGGGTCCATACCGTTGAACGGCTCGTCGAACATCAGCACCGGCGGGTCGCCGAGCAGCGCGGCGGCGATCCCGAGCCGCTGCCGCATGCCGAGGGAGTACCCGCCCGCCTTGCGCCTGGCCGCCGAGCGCAGGCCGGCCTGCTCGATGACCTCGTCGGCCCGCCTGGCCCCCAGGCCCTGGGAATGAGCCAGCCACAGCAGGTGGTTGCGCGCGGACCGGCTGGGCTGCAGCGCGCCCGCGTCGAGCAGCGAGCCGACCTGGCTGAGCGGGTGGCGCAGGCCGGCGTACGGCCGTCCGCCGACGGTCGCCGTCCCGGCGTCGGCCGCGTCCAGGCCGAGGATGATCCGCATGGTGGTGGACTTGCCCGCACCGTTCGGGCCGACGAACCCGGTGACCTGCCCGGGTGCGACGGTGAACGTCATACCGTCGAGGGCGAGGGCAGGCCCGAACCGCTTGCGCAGCCCGGTGACTTCGATGGTTGCGTCCATACCAGAAGGCTAGGGAACGGGGTGCCCGGCGGTCGTCACGCGACGGAGCCGTCTTCGCGGTCACTGCCTGGTGGGACGGCAAGTCCGGCCGCGTCCCTCGCGCGGGGGACGTCCGGACCACCGTGCGGTGCGATGCGGCCTCCTTGACCAGCGGCGACAATGGGAACATGGACTCGGCTGCGCGGCCCTTGGGCCCGGTGGCGCTGGGCACGGTGCTCGGGCTGCTTTCCGTGACCGAGCTGGCCATCCGGCTCACCTCGAAGTCCACGGTGCACGCCGGGCTGGCGGCAGGACCGCCTGCGCATGCCGGGATCACCCTGCCGACCGCGTTGTTGATGTGCGCGTTCTGCCTGCTCGCCACCGTGCCGGCCGGATGGCTCCGGCCGCTCCCCGCGGCGCTGGCGGTGTACGCTGCGGCCCTGGTGTCGCTCATCCTGTTCGAGCTGGTGACGATCGCGGGGGCGGCCGCGCTGCTGGTGACCGCGTACCGGCTAGCGCGCAGCGGGTCGGTGGTCCTAGCCGTCGCGCTGGCCGCGCCGTTCCTCGGCCTCGCGCTGGTGCTGGCGGGCCCGGCTCCCCGCCCAGATGCGGTGCCGGTCGCGACGAACGCATCCGGCCTGTGGGCGGCGGGCGCCGACACCCGGGTGCTGGCGATGCTGCTGGCGGCGGCGATCCCGGTCGCGGCGGTGACCGCGCTGGCCCGCAGGGCGCGCGAGCAGACCGAGACCCACAGCGCCGTCCGCGAACTCAGCGAGGGGATGCTGGCCGATCACCTGGCCCGGGGTGAGCGGGCCAGGATCGCCCGCGAGCTGCACGACGTGGTCGCGCATCACATCTCGATGATCGCGGTGCAGGCGGAGACCGCCCGGCTGACCACGCCGGGGCTTCCCGCCGCGGGCGCTCAGCGGTTCGCCGCGATCGGCGACACCGCCCGGGCCGGGCTGACCGAGATGCGCCGCCTGCTCGGCGTGCTCCGAGAGGACGCCGGGCAGGACAAGGAAACCGGGCCCGACCTGGAGCCGCCGGCCCTGGAACGGCCGGACGCGGGGCGGGCGGGCGCGGGCCGGCGTCCGCAGCCGGGTCTGCCCCAGCTGGGCGACCTGGTGGACGGGGCACGAGAAGCATCGGGCAGCGTGGTCAGGCTCATCATGTCCGGGCCGGTGACGCGGCTCGACCCGGGCGTGGAACTGGCCGCCTACCGTATCGTCCAGGAGGCCCTGACCAACGCCCGGCGGCACGCGCCCGGCGCGGCCGTCGATGTTGAGCTGCGCTACGCCGAGGATTGGCTGTGGCTGCGGATTCGTGACAACGGGCCAGGCCATCAGGCCCGTTCTCACACCGGGCACGGCCTGCTCGGCATGCGCGAGCGCGCGGCGGCGGTCGGCGGGGCACTCCAGGCCGGCGACGCGCGCGGCGGCGGTTTCTGCGTCGAGGCCGAGCTGCCCGCCAAAGCACCAGACGCCATGACCGGGGCGGCTGGCAGGATGCACCAGTGACCATAGGGATCGTCGTCGCCGACGACCACGAGGTGGTGCGGGCCGGGTTCGCCGCGCTGCTGGATACGCAACCTGATTTCACCGTGCTGGGCATTGCGTCGGACGGCGACGAGGCGGTGCGGGTGTGCCGGGAGCTGCGCCCGGACGTGGTGCTGATGGACGTCCGGATGCCCAGCCTGGACGGGATCGAGGCAACCAGGCAGCTGGCCGGCCCGGACGGCCCGGGCCCGCGAGTGCTGATCCTCACCACGTTCGACCTGGACGAGTACGTGTTCGACGCGCTGCGCGCCGGGGCCAGCGGCTTCCTGCTCAAGGACGTCACCGCCGAGCGGCTGTTCGACGCGGTGCGCGTGATCGCGGCGGGCGAGGCGCTGCTCGCGCCGGCCGTCACCCGCCGCCTGATTGGCGAGTTCACCCGTCTGCGTCCGGTTCCCGACGCACTGGCGCCGACCGCCATGGTCACGCTCACCCCGCGGGAGACCGAGGTACTGCGGCTGGTCGCGGAGGGAATGTCCAACCCAGAGATCGCGCGCTGCCTCGTCGTCACCGAGGAAACGGTCAAGACGCACGTCAGCCACATCCTGGCCAAGCTCGGCCTGCGCGACCGGACCCAGGCCGTGGTCGCCGCCTACGAATCGGGCCTGGTCGTGCCGGGCCAGGACCACGGCTGACCGCGGCCGCGGAAACGCGGGCTAGCTGACCCAGCTGAGGATGTGATCGTTGACCTGGCCGGGTTCCTCCAGGTGCAGGAAGTGGCCCGCATCATCGATCACGATCATGCGTGACGAAGGGGCCAGCAGGCGTTCGGCACCGCGGACCAGGTCCACGCCGATGCAGCCATCACGGGCTCCGTGCAGGTACAGCGTAGGCTGCGGGGCCTGACGGCCCGCCGCTTCCTGGTCGGCCGCCGCACGGTAGTAGCCGAGTACGGCGGCCAGGTTGGCCGGCTGCCGCAGGCAGGCCTTGACCCGGGCCAGATGCTCACCGGGCTGGAACCCCGGCGACCAGTCACGCCACAGCTTGTCCAGGAACGCCAGGTCATCGCGGGCCACCACCGTCTCGGCAAGCCCGGCGGGATCGCGGAACATGAACAGGTAGAAGAATCGCTTGAGCTGCTCGTAGTCGCTGAACAGCACCTCATCCAGGGCCGCGGGCGGTACCGCGAGAGTCACCAGCCGCCGCCACCGGCCCGGAGCGAAGGCGGCCGCCCCGTAGGCGGCCTCGGCTCCCCAGTCGTGCCCGATCAGTACCGCATTCGCGTCCCCGCCCAGAACCTCATGCAAGGCCACCGCATCGGCCACCAGCGCGCCGAGGTGATAAGCACCATCGGCGGGGACCGCGGTGGGAGCGTAACCGCGCATGAACGGGGCCACCGCGTGGAACCCGGCCCCGGCCAGGGCCGGCAGCAGATGCCGCCAGGTATGGGCGGCGTCAGGAAATCCGTGCAGGCACAGGGCCAGCGGGCCCGATCCAGCCTCGAGCACCCCGAACTGAAGACCGTTCGCCCGCACGGTCGCCGACCGCACCGCCACCGAGGCATCCACGGCGCTAAGTTACTCCGCCCGCACGTGCTGGCGCCCGGGGCCGTGGTCCGGATCAGTGCGGGTACAGGCCGGCGTTGCGGAATGCCTGGTGGGCGCCGTAGGCCTCGATAAATGCCTGGACAGTCTGGTGCTGGTCAGCGAACGAGGCCGAGCGCCACTTCGACTTCCTGCCATCGCGGTAGCGCACGTCCAGCCAGACATCCAGCCGGACCTGGATGCTGTCGGAGAAGGTACTCCCGCTGACCCGCAAGCTGATCCCCGACAGGCTATCGAAGTCGACCGCAGTGACCGGCTTCTTGCTGTCGACGTACTCCACCACCCCGTTCGGCGTGATGACGAGCAGCGGGTCGGGATCTGCCGACGTGCCGCGCAGGAAGCCCCGCACGCGGCCCCTCGCCTTCGTGAAGACCCGCCAGTTCGCCGGGACTCCGCCGTGTCGTGCCTGGCCCAGAACGGCCTGCGAATCGAGCATGCCCGGCTCCCGGATCTCGGTTTCCGGCGATATCACGGTCGCCGCGCATCCATTATCGCGATGGTTTCCGCGGAGACGGCTTGTGAAGTTCTGCACAAGGCGTTTCCGCGGAAACGCCGTGGCCGCGGAAAGGTCGTGGCCGCGAAAACGTCGTGGCCGCGGCAGACGCACTCGAAGCGAGTGTGAGCGCGCTGGCCTGCCGTGATAGACAGGCTTGCATGG
>Ga0307305_10000279_pt1 | contig 17280 bp, 18 predicted proteins | sample ER_DNA_186_FD_194512 | JGI IMG/M metagenome (GOLD analysis project Ga0307305, IMG submission 194512) | Bulk soil microbial communities from the East River watershed near Crested Butte, Colorado, United States - ER_DNA_186 | ecosystem: Environmental > Terrestrial > Soil > Floodplain | place... | reverse complement strand
GATTGAAGGAGCTGCCCTGTTTCACAAGGTTCGGCGACATGTTCATCTGTCGCATTCGCCCATCACGAAGTCCAGACTGCCTAGCACAGCGGTCACGTCGCTGACCATGCAACCCGGGAGAAGCTCGGGCAGGATGCTGAGATTGACAAACGATGGCGCACGGATTTTCAGCCGGTACGGCACGCCGCCACCCTTGCTGTTGATGTAAAAGCCCAGCTCGCCTTTTGGATTTTCCGCCGCGAAATAAATTTCGCCCGGCGGGGCGTCGAGGCCTTCCGTCACAACAATGAAATGATGGATTAACTCTTCCATCTTCGTCATGACGCGCGATTTCGGAGGCGTCATGTTCTTCCAATCCACGACATTAATGGGTCCGCTCGGCAGTTTATCGATAACCTGGCGCAAGATCCGCACGCTTTGCCGCATCTCCTCAATGCGCACTAAATAACGATCATAACAATCTCCCACACTGCCGATCACGACATCGAAATCGTACTGGTCGTAATCGAGATACGGATGTTTGCGCCGCAAATCGTGTTCGATCCCGCTACCCCGCAAGTTCGGCCCGGAGAGCGCATAGGCGATCGCGCGATCTTTTGTGATGACGCCGATGTCCTTGGTGCGATCGACAAAGATGCGATTGCGCGTGAGCAATTTATCGCATTCATCGAGGCTCGGGATAAATTCGTCGAGGAACTTCCCAAGCTGCGGAATGAAAGTCTCGGGAAGATCGCGAATCTGTCCGCCCACGCGCGTGTAGGAAGTGGTAAAACGCGCGCCGGTCAACAATTCGAAAAGGTTATAAAGTTTTTCGCGCTCGGCGAATGTGTAGAGGAAGACCGTCATCGCGCCCAGGTCGAGCGCCATTGCTCCGAGGCCCATCAAATGTGACGAGATACGCGACGTTTCGCAGCAAATCGTCCGAATCGCCTTTCCGCGCAGCGGGATTTCCCAGCCCATCAGTTTTTCGACGGCGAGCGCGTAAGCGACGTTGTTCGAAAGCGGCGCAAGATAATCGAGCCGGTCGGTATAGGGCACGAATTGGTTGTACTGCATGTTCTCCGCGATTTTTTCGTCGCCCCGATGTAAAAAGCCAATGTCCGGAGTTGCTTTGGTAATGATTTCGCCATCGAGCTCGAGCACAAGCCGCAAAACGCCATGCGTGGCCGGATGCGACGGTCCCATGTTCAGCACCATCTTCTCGCCGATATCGTCGTCGGGATGGCGCAATTTCGCGTCCGCCGCGACGACTCGTGTCACCGGGTCGGGCGATTCAATCTCGCGTGTGGTGAAAGCCATAAAATCGACAGGCTTAACTATGCTCGCGACAGGGAATAAGCGCGCAAGCGTAAAGTGATGGGTAGCTGCACGTGTCTCGCGTGCAGGCGGCGACATCTCGTTGCCGCGAACTTTGAGGACTAGCGAATCGTTAGGAAAAGTTCCTTTTGGCGGGTCGCCAAAACGAGTACGCCAGCGGCGTGCGGTCCCTTAGAATCTGCTCGCGGGGCGCAATGAGGCGCGTTAACTACTGCGCGTATGCCTAAAAAGATCGCACTGCTTTTCGCCGGACAAGGCGCGCAAAGCGTCGGAATGGGGCGCGATTTGACGGAGCAATTTTCTGTCGCAGCCGATTTGTTTCGACAAGCGGATGAGATTCTTGGACGCAAGTTAAGCGAGACTGCGTGGAGCGGACCGATTGAAGAGTTGACGAAGACCTCGAATTGTCAGCCGGCACTTTATGTTCATGGGCTTGCCTGTTTCGCGGCCTTGCGCGAGGTCGCGGGTGATCTTCCGATCGAGGGAGCAGCGGGCTTATCGCTAGGCGAAATGACGGCGCACGCGGCGGCGGACACGTTTGACTTCGCGACGGGATTGAAACTCGTGCAACGGCGTGGCGAATTGATGGATGACGCCTGCGCCGCTACCTCCGGCGCAATGGCGGCGATGATTGGCGCGGATGAAAACGCCGTGCGGGCATTGGCCGCAGACGCCGATGTCGACGTTGCAAACATCAACGCGCCCGGCCAGATCGTCATTTCCGGCGAGCGCGCCAAAGTTGAAGCTGCAATCGGGATGGCGAAAGAGCATGGGATTCGCCGCGCGACGCTGCTCAATGTCGCGGGGGCGTATCATTCGCGCTTGATGGAAACCGCCTACCAAAAGCTAGGCGCTGCGCTTCGCCATACCCCGGTGCTGCCGCCGCGGTTTCCCGTGATTAGCAACGTGACCGGCTTGGAAGCGACAACTCCGGTTGAGATTCGGCGGACGTTGCAAGATCAGGTCACGAGCACCGTGCGCTGGGTCGATTGCATGGAGCGACTTGTCGATCTGGGTTGTGATTTCTTTATAGAACTTGGCCCGGGCGGTGTGCTGGCTGGTTTGTTGCAACGCACGCGCAAAGGCGTGGATGTGATGTCAGTCAGCGACGCGGAATCCGTGCGGGCATGCGCCGGGAAGATCCGTGCCTGGGACTAGCACTCGCTGAGAATGATGTCCCGGCGATCTGCGGCGACCACCACGGCGCTTGCTTCACCCGGCCGAGGACGAGCGTTAACGCGGCGCATGACCGATTATTTCGGTTTGTCCTACCCGCACGAATTCACTTCCGCGGCCTCGCTCCTCATTGTGTTGATCCTTCTGAGGGCCATTACCATCGCGCACTACAAGTTTGGCACCGATGAGCCGCAACATCTGCACGTCGTTTGGGGCTGGGCTCGCGGTTTTGTTCAGTATCGCGATCTGGCTGATAACCACATGCCGTTGTTTCAGATTCTATGCGCACCGATTTACAGGTTAATTGGCGACCGCGGAACGATCCTCTACTGGATGCGGATCGTCTTGCAACCGCTCTACATTGTTGCCTTCTGGTGCACCTATCGGATCGGCTCGCTACTTTTTTCTCGGCGCGTCGGCGTCTGGGCAGCCATTCTAGTGGGACTTTTCACCGATTATTTTTTTTGTTCGGTTGAATTCCGGACGGACAATCTTTGGGCTCCGCTTTGGTTGTTGTGCATGTCGGTGTTGCTCAATGGCGCATTGACAATGCGGCGCGCGCTGATCGCGGGTTTCCTCATTGGTCTTTGCTTTGGCGTCTCCATGAAGACATTGCTCCTCGTCATGTCGATCCTGGTCGGGGGCTCGGCGACTCTGATTTTCGTTGGCCGCGAGCGACTGGGTATCGGTTGGGGGCAGATTCTCGGCGCGTTGGCAGCGTTCTTCGCCAGCGCGTTGATTGTTCCTGCTACGATCGTGGCTGCGTTTGCGCTCTACGGCATTTGGCCGCAGTTCCGCTATTGGGTTTTCGATCACAACGTCGTGCCCGGTTTGAGAAATCATCCCACATGGTGGGTGATTATCTTTGCTGTCGGATTCCCACTCGTCACTCTCGGGGCGCGTCGGATCGTTGCCGCGACGCCCGAGGCCGTGGTGGCGGCGCGCCGGAGCTTTGTCTTTGTCACGGCCGGCTTCTTTATTACCGCGCTCGTTTCCTTTTGGCCTTTCCTGTCGCGGCAGGACTACCTCCCTTTCTATCCGCTCGCCTTTGTCATTTGTACGGGCGCAGTTCTGACGATTTCGGACCGCTGGGCACGGCATCGGAATATCGCGAAGATCTGGCGTGTTGTGCCCATGCCCGCCTTGGTCGGTGTATGCGAATTATTGGTGATCTTGTTGGTTCACCCTTTCTGGGAAGACAAGGCGAAACTGGAGAGCGATCTTTTGCGCGCCACGCTCAAACTTACTGAGCCGGGTGACTTCGTTTTTGATCGCAAAGGAGAAACCGTTTTCCGGCAGCGTTGCTTTTATCCCGTTATAGAAACGTTTACTAAGGAACGCATCCGACGTGGATTGATGGCAGACAATGCGATCCAGCGTTGTATCGATACACGCACCTGTGTCGCCATTTTGCCAGCCAACATGCCGCTGGCCACGTTCCGCTTCGTCGAACAGAATTATTTGCCGATTGGAAACGGATTGCGGGTGGCGGGTGTGTTGTTGCAATCATCCACCGACGGGAAGCACTTTGAATTCCAAATTGTCATTCCGGCTTCGTACAAAATCATCGCGCGCGACGTTGGCACTGTAACGGGTATGCTCGACGGCGAGCGGTACGAAGGAAAGGAGCGTTTTCTTTCACGGGGCATCCACACCTTTGTGCAAACGTCTACCGGACACGGCCTCGGAGTCTTTTGGGCGCAGGCCGTCAATCGCCACTTCAGACCGATCGAGTCTAATAGCTCGCCTGGCAGCTGAATCAGATTGCGCTGTCTTGCTTTCTCTTCTACTAACCAAGGTGTCCTTTCTAACTTTAACCGCTTCGACGTTCGATATCCGCTCGAGGTTAATGCTGATCGCGCCACACCCGGACGATGAAGCGTTGGCTTGTAGCGTCATTCTCCAGCAAGCGGTTCGCGCTGGAGCGGCCATTCGCATTGTCTACGTCACAGATGGGGATGATAATCCCTGGCCGCAGCGAGCGCTCGAAAGAAGATGGAGCCTGAGCCCATGGGATCGAAAACGGTGGGGAAAATTGCGGCGCGCAGAAGCCCTGGCAGCGCTGCGCGTCCTCGATATCCGCCCTGCGGACGTTCAATTCCTTGCCCTGCCAGACCAGGGCTTGACCGATCTTTTGTTGCGTGATTGCGACAGAGCACTCACGCGACTCACTCAAGTGATCGACGATTGGTCACCCACAGACATCCTTGCGCCTTCACTCTTGGACATTCACCCAGACCACAACGCGGTTGCCGTGATGATGCGGCTCATCTTCGCCGACTTTTTGGCACCGCGAATATCGCAATGGAATTATTTGGTGCACGGCCGCAGCCCCGCGTTTTTCGACCGCGCCGCGGAATTATCATCATCCGAATTGGAGACCGCCAAAAAACGCGAAGCAATTCGCTGCCATGAAACGCAAATCAAACTGTCGAGGCGACGTTTTCTTAGATACGCCGCGCGCCCGGAACGTTTTCTTCGTGTCGAACGCGAGAGCGCTGTCCGGCGTGATGGCGCCGTTTATTCCGTTTCTCGAGCGCGTGACAACCTCGATGTCGATCTTCGCTTTTCAGCCGATCCGTTTCGTATGCAGAGGAACAAGTTTTTCATTTTGGGTCGCGATTCGCTTGGGCGAACACGCGCGTGCCAGATCCGTCTTCCCAGCAGGTCGGCCGATCTTGAGGTGTTGGATTGCGCGACGAATCGCAGCATTGGCATTGCCCGTTACCGGGGCCATCCATTGGCCGGCGAGTTCACGCTTCCATTGCATCTGTTTTCGCCAATCCACGACTTGTTCATCAAAGTCGATCGGCGTTCGTGGTTCTTCGATGAGGCCGGTTGGATCGAGATTCCGCGTGTCCCGAGTCTAGCAAATGTCGCTCTTCCTATGATTTCCGCCGAGGCATATTCACTCGCGGTTCGTTAGGCGTTTCGCCTCGCTAGGCCCAGTGCAAGATCGACAATCGTCTTCGCGCGGCGTAATTTGCGCGGCATGACATTGCAGGAGCGTATCGACTCTGATTTGAAAGATGCCATGCGCGCCAAGGACGCGACCAAACTCGGCGTTCTACGAATGCTCAAGTCGGCCCTCAAATATGCGGCAATTGCAAAATCCGGTTCGGACGCCGAGCTCAGCGATGCAGAAGCCGCGCAGGTCATTCGCAAGCAAGCCAAACAACGCCAGGATTCGATCGAGAGTTTCGAAAAAGGCGGTCGCGCCGAACTTGCAGCGAAAGAAAAAGAGGAATTATCGATCTTGAATGCGTATTTGCCGCAAGCGATGAGCGTCGACGAGCTCGCAGTAGTTGTGCGCGAAACAATTGCCGAAGTCGGTGCGACTTCCAAGACGGAGATGGGCGCGGTCATGAAAGCGTTACAAGTCAAAGTGGCCGGCCGCGCTGATGGCAAGACTTTGAGCCAGGAAGTGCAAAAGCAGTTGAATAGTTGAGAGTGAAATCCTCCACTGCTTCAACCCTGCTAGCGCTCTAAAAGTCAATCCAAATGCTCACGGCCATTATCGTCGCGGCGGGCAACAGTCGCCGCATGGGCTCTGATAAACTATTCGAGACAATCGCCGGTAAACCGGTGATAGCGCACACCATCGACGCGTTCGAGCTGGCCGATTCCGTCGGCGAAGTCATCGTCGTTACGCGAGACGATCGATGCAATGAGATCCGAAAGATCACGCGCAATCAAAGCTTCAAAAAAGTTCGGGCCATCATCACCGGCGGCGAACGGCGACAAGATTCCGTTCGTGCTGGTCTGGAAAATCTCAACCGTGATGCTCGCTATGTTGCTGTCCACGACGCCGCGCGCCCGCTGGTCACGCCGGAGCAAATCAAACGCGTCTTTGAGCAGTGCCAGATGCATGGTGCCGCGGCCTTGGCTGAGCCAATCAGCGATACGCTCAAGCGCGCCGATATCGATCTTGGGGTCACCGGTTCGGTGGATCGACATCAACTTTACGCCATGCAAACGCCGCAAATCTTTGAACGCGCGTGGATCGAGGAAGCTTATCGCGATGTCTATGCCAAAAAAGTTTCCGTGACGGATGAAGTTTCCGCGGTCGAGCGACTTGGTCGCAAAGTTTTCCTTGTGCCGAACGACGATTTTAATTTCAAAATCACTTACCCGCGAGATTTGCCGCTGGCGGAATTTGTTCTGAAGCAGCGGAGGAAGCGTGCTCCGGATGAAAAGCTGGCGCGACCTAGGTAAGCATCGGATCGACCGGAACGAGTGGCCGAATTAGCTCAGCAATGGCGAGGACATCTTTTGGCTTAAAGCGACGGCCGTGCCGTTTTATCTTTGCCGTTCCCAGTTCTTTGACGCGAAGGAGTTGACCGTGTTTCCAAATCCAGGCGTCGGGATTGTAAGGACCAACCCGGCGCGGATCGGTCCACGTATGAATCGACAATAGATTATCAGTCACGGCCGCGGCGATATGCATCGGGCCGCTGTCCACGCTCACGACAAAGCGCGCGGCGCGAATGAGCCAGATCAATTGGAGCAGCGAAGTTTGGTTAGTCAATTCGATGCAATTTTCCGGCGGCTCGATCTTGTGCTGCGATTGTCCAACAATGACGACCCGCGTGGGCGAAAACGCGCGGCAGAATTCCTCGATTACCGCATTCGAGAGCGATTTGCCACCACCGCGGGCGAAAGGATGAAGAAGGATGAACGGCGGATAGTCATCGAAGCGCGGCAGCGGATCGCCAGTCGGGATGGGGCATCGAAGCGATTCGCCGACAGTGGTGCCCGCGCATTCCGCCAGCTTTATATAGCGTTCCACCGCATGCGCGCGCCGATCGACCTTGGCGACGCGATGGTAAAACCAGCGCGAGCCTTCGCGCCCATCGCTCATTCCGTATATTTCTCTTGCCCCGCTGATTTTTGCGATCAGCGCACTGCGCAGCAGCCCTTGAAAATCGAGCGCGAGATCGGGCCGCAGCACCTTGGTTGTCTTCCACCACCGCACCAAATTCCCTGTCGCACCGGGACCGCGGAATTCGCGGCGGGGAAAGAGGTGAACGTGATTGACATCCGAATTGCCGCGGAGCAGTGGCGCGAATTCCGGATTGATCACCCAGGTGATTTCAGCACGGGGATGAGCATCGCGCACCAGCGCCACTGCTGGGAGAGCGTGGACGACGTCGCCGAGCGAACTCGGCTTGATGATCAAAATCGATTTCAGATTTGCCAGAAGTAATCAGCGCCCAATCGCAAGCCGCTCGGCAAGCAGCTGCGGCAGGCCGGCTTTAATGATCTTCTTTTGTGCAGTCGCCAGGTCGTATTTCGTTCGCAGTTGTTCGACGGTGTGGTTATCGATGTCGTAAATGCAGTAGGCCGCGCGCCAATTTCCATCGCGTGGCTGTCCAACGCTGCCCGTGTTAATGAAATATTTCTTGGTCATCTCGATGCGGACGTGTTCGATCCTTTCCCGTCTTACCCCGTTATCGTCACGAATAAATACCATCGGCACATGCGTGTGGCCGAAAAAGCAAACGGTCGTGTGCTGATAGGTGAAGCTCGCGGCCGCGTCGAGATTATTAAAGACATAGCCCCATTGCGCCGGCGTATCGAGCGTCGCGTGGACGATGGTAAAACCGCGCACCTGTTGCTGTAATCGCAAGCCGCGCAGCCATTCCTTGTCTTCGTCGGTCAAATTGCCGCGCGTCCACTCAATGGCCCGCTCAGCAAGTTCATTGAAATCGGTCGAGGATTCGAAAAGCGACGCCTGCTCGTCGTGGTTACCCTTGACGATGGGGCAATCCATTTCGCGAATGCGTTCCACGCACTCATGCGGATTCGCATTGTAACCGACCACGTCGCCGAGACAAACAAAGTGCGTGCATTTGTGCTTGTGCGCGTCCGTCAGCACGGCCTCGAGTGCCTCCAGATTGGCGTGGATATCACTGAAAATTGCGAAACGCATCGATCGAAACGCGCTACGGTGTGCGATCGGGAATTCGCTGATCCTGCGCGATTCCAAGTTTGTTTTCGAGGAATTTCAGTCGTGTGATCAAAGTCGGCGGCCGTTCCTTCTCACCCTGGTCGTAGAGCTGGCGCAGGCGGTCATACGCTTCGCGCTCCCGTCCCTCGCAGTAGGAGAGTTCATAGGCAGAGAAACGCCTGTTATAACGTGGCGCCCCGGACAAGGCTGCGGCCTTGGCGAAAAATTCGGAGGCGCGCTCGTGGTCTTTGTATTTTTCTCTATAGAGGCGGGCCAGCGTTTCGTAGAGCTGCGGGCGATCGGGATTATTTTTTATTCCGCGTTCAAGGAAATCTTTGCCGAGTGCAAAATATTCGCGCTGTGCTTTCACGCGCAGCGCGAGGCGCGGCTGGGCGCGATCGTTCATCGCGGCCACGCTTGCATTCCAAGCCATATGCCATGCCGCCATGTCCCAAAACAAAATCGAGCGCGGTTGCAGCGTCGTGACGTGCCGGAACAACAGCAGCACCCGGCTCCATTCTGTCCGCTCCCACGCGACATGCGCTTGAATGAACAGAGCATCGGCGACGATCGCTCGAAATCCGCTCAGCGCGGCGATGAAGCCGAGCTGTCCGAGTTTTTCACGCAGATCGAGATTAAATTCGACACCACGAAAATGTTCTTGTCGATGGATGACAGCGAGATCCCGCTCGATTGGCAATTTGATCGCCCCGAGCACGATCAGAATTACGAGGACGAGAAGGGCACGCATTATAGTTCTTTCCCGTAAAAGACGAAGACGGCCAGCAATGTGTAGATCGTGGTATAAAAAGCTCCGAGGAGGGCGGTTTTAAGACAGACTCCAAGCGAAATCGCAGTCCCCGCGACGAGATCGTCGACCAGATTAAACGCTTGCAAGTCGGGAAATAGCAGTGCCACGATCGCGAGGAATACGTGCGTGATCCAGCCGCTGCTGTGCTCTTGGAGCCAATATTCGCGCGCGGTCGCTTGCAAATGCCCGATGAAGTAAATGAAAGTCATGACAACAATCGTAAAGATGCTTGTCGTTGCGAAGGTTGATACAAAAAGCGTCAGCGCCGCGAGCAAACATGCTTTTAGATAGATAACGATAATTCCGGGAAAAAGATCGATATTGAGCGCGGAGGAGCGGACGGCGCGGAGCGCATCATCAACTTGTTCGCGCGGTGCCTTGGACATTTGGCGCACGGTTTCGTGCAGCACGGTTTGTTCGCGTGTGTAGAGCACCGCGAGAAACACCGCGCTCATTATCAGGGTGCTGATTGCGAGCAGTAAAAGCACGCCGGCAATTTTTCCGAGCAGATATTCGAAACGCGGCACCGGCTTGGCGAGAATGGTGTAAACCGTGCGGTCCTCGATGTCTTGGGGAATGAGCCGCGCGGTGGCGACGATCGCGAGCAAGGAAGTAAAAATCGACATCGCGCCAAGCGAAACATCTTTCAGAATCTGGAATTCCTGCTGAAAAGTCAGCTGCGCCATGAAGATGGAGCTCCCGATTAACAGCAGGGCAAAGATCAGCAGAAAATAAAAAACCTTTAGGCGCGTCAGCTCGGTAAGGGTATTGATCGTAATCGCGTAAACCCGCGAGAAAGAAAAAGCGCGATGTCGCGCCACTGCGCCGGTTTCGCTGCTCATGATTTGGGACGCTCGGTGGTCGCGTCGAGAAACAACCTTTCAAGAGTTGTTGTCGATTTTCGGCGCTCGATCAATTTCGCGTTTGATCGATTGATCAATGATTCGATTTCTTCGACGAGCTGGGGAGATGCATCCGCGAGGACAAGCTCGGTTTGATTTTCGATCGCGATCAATTCTTGAAGCCGCCCTTCGCGCACGAGCACGCCGTCGGCGAGAATGCCGACGCGGTCGCACATTTCCTGTGCTTGCGCCAGCAAATGCGAGGAAAGCAGCACGGTGATTCCGCGTCGCTTAAGGTCGACAATCAAATCACGAATCTCGCGCGAACCGGCCGGATCGACGCCCGCAGTCGGTTCATCGAGCACGACCAGCTTGGGCTCGTGAATTAACGCCTGCGCAAGTCCGATGCGCTGCAACATCCCTTTTGAATACGTACCGAGCCGGCGCTTGCGCGCCTTTGTCAGGCCGACGAGCTCAAGCAATTCATCGATCCGATTTTTCAATTGGACGCCGCCGAGCCCGCAGAGCCGGCCAAAGAAACGCAGCGTTTCCTCGCCACTGAGATATTTATAGAAGTAGGGATTTTCCGGCAGAAAACCGACCGCTTCCCGGCTTTTAACAAGACGGCTGTCACGACCGAAAATTTCCGTGCAACCGCGCGTTGGCGAAACGAGGCCGAGAATAATTTTCAGAGTAGTGCTCTTGCCAGAGCCATTTGGACCAAGCAGTCCGTAAACTTCGCCTGGCTCAACGCGAAGATCGAGATCGCGCACTGCGACGATCGACTGCCGATGGAGGGGGACCGGGAAAATTTTCGTTAGGCCCCGAACAGCGATTGCCGGATCAGTCATGGCGAATCTCAAAACCGTGGCCCGCGACCGGGTTTTGTAATTTGTTCTCCGTTTGATTGCGAATATGGGCACGAAGATCGCTCTGACCGACGGCGTCGAGGAACGCATGCACTTCATCTTCTTCTCCGTTAATCTGAAGTTCCACGCGACCGTCAACCAGATTGCGCACCCAGCCGGTGATATCGAACCCTTTCGCTATGTGTCGAATCGACCAGCGAAAACCGACACCTTGAACATTGCCCTCGTAAAATACCTGGAGCGAGATCATGTCATGAGACCAAACTGATCCTAAGAAAGACACGAAGGCGCGAAAGTCTAGTTGGCGAAAGCTCACGCCAGGCAAAAGGCTTGACCGAGTCTTACTTATAAGAATAGACGAGACAGAAGCTGCCCTCCTGGCCTTCAACCAGATCGATCGAAACGAAGTATTGGCCGCTGTTCGTCGGTGAAAAGCCGGCCGCGGCTTTTTCTCCGGCATTGTAACCTTCAGTCGTGACTTGCTTGCCGCTCTCATCATAAACGCTCACCGCAATTTTCTTCGCCTGTTCAGTTGCGCCGGCGGAGAACCAATACTGATTGCCCGCATAGAGATTCACAGCGATGAGGGCGTGATCGTGCGGCTTGATCGTGCCACACCAATGACCGTCGCGTATCTTGAATCCCTCGTTTGTAAATGCGCCGGCGAGATCGAGTGCGGCTTTACGCGCCTCGACCTCAGTGTTCGTCTGGGCGCGCGCACAGATGCTGGCGGCGAGCACGAAGATCGACAGGAAAATGGGAAGGCGGCGCTTCACTTTACGATCGCTTTATTCTCTATTTCCTCCATTACTTTTCCAACCGCTTCGTTGACTTTCCGCACGTCGTCAACGCTGGGCGCTTTGCCAACGGGAAAAGAAACGAGCTTCTCAATGCCAGGAAGTTGTTCGCTCACATTTTTAACCAGAGGCTCGCCGCGAAGTTCGGGTGAAATTTCACCGATTTTTGACTGGATCAAACCGACAAGCGCTGGTTGCCGCAAAACTTTTGCGCTTCGTTCGTCATAATTTTGCATGATTGCCGCGCTGACCACTTGCGTGCCACGAATCCAGCCGCCCAGACTTACGAGGATGACCAGATCCTGATCGCTGTGCGATTGCATCGACGATTTCACTTCGTTTTGTGTCGCTTCCAATTCTTCCTGCAGCGTGTCCCATTCGTTATTTTCGGCAAATTCGTTAATGCTATTGCCGCGACTGAGCAGATTCTCACTTACTCCCAGCGCTTTTGAAAGTTTGATGATGTCTGACCCGATGTTTTTGACCTGCTGGCTGTCTTTGGCTTCGACCGCAATAAAACCATCGGCGATCAAGCCGCCGAGGTTGAGTGCGATTTGCGCGCGGTTGCGATACGTCATGGACATCGGGCCACGATATTGGCCCGACCAATTTGTTTTACCCGGCTTCTCAAGCGCCGCGAAAAGTTCCCCTGGCGACGGGATGCTGATGGAATCGCTTCTAACGGCCTTGGCAAGTTGATCAGCCGGGATACGTCCGATTTCCGCGCCAGCTGCCACAAAAACGACGCCCATCAAGCCGATCGCACCCAATCTCTTCAAACAAATCATCGGTCAGATTATCCGCACCTAGGCGAAATTACCAACGAGAATATCGGTCGCAAGAAAGAAGCTCAAGCGGCGGTTCTTTGGCGGCCACGAAGATTAGTTGAACAGTGACCGCCCGTGCGCATGATTGCGACGCGTAATCCCTCTGCGCTGCGATATCCTGCAATGTCAAAAACTTCGATTCGCAACATTATCGGCCGCGAAATTCTGGATTCGCGCGGTAATCCCACTGTTGAAGTGGATGTGCGGCTCGAGGATGGCGTGCTCGGACGGGCGGCGGTCCCAAGCGGAGCAAGCACTGGCGAGCATGAAGCATTAGAACTGCGCGACGGCGATAAGAGCCGTTACGGCGGCAAAGGCGTGAAGGAAGCTGTTGCCAACGTCAACGACAAGCTCGCGCCGGCTCTGAAGAGCTGGGATGCGCGCGACCAAAGAAAGATCGACAACAGGCTAATCGAACTGGACGGCACGGCGAACAAAAAAAATCTTGGCGCAAACGCCATGCTCGGCGTTTCACTGGCAGTCGCACATGCAGCTGCTGCAGCGGAAAATGTTTCGCTGTTTCGTTATCTTGGCGGGGCCGAGGCGAGAGTTTTACCGGTGCCGATGATGAATATCTTGAACGGCGGTGCGCACTCCGACGCGCCGATCGATTTTCAAGAATTCATGATCGTCCCTCGTGGCGCACCTACGTTTTCAGAAGCGCTGCGTTATGGTGCGGAAGTTTTTCACACCCTCAAATCCGTACTAAAAGATCGACATCTTTCCACAGCGATCGGTGACGAAGGTGGATTCGCGCCGCAACTCGATTCGGCCGAAGATGCATTGGACTCGATCATGACGGCGATGGAAAAAGCCGGCTACAAACCTGGAGAACAAATTTTTATCGCGCTCGATCCCGCCGCTTCCGAGTTCTACGACGCGGAAAACAATGCTTATGTTTTCAAGAAATCCGACGGCTCGAAAAAGACGGTCGAAGAGTTGATTAATTATTATGTCGATCTTTGCGCGCGATTTCCGATCGTCTCGATTGAGGATGGCTGCGCCGAAAACGATTGGGGCGGGTGGAAAAAATTAACGGCGAAACTCGGGGACGAAATTCAGCTGGTGGGGGACGATATCTTTGTCACGAATGTCGCATTTTTGCGTAAAGGAATTACCGAGCACGTGGCGAATTCGATTTTGATCAAAGTGAATCAGATCGGCACGCTCACAGAAACCCTGGCCACGATTGATCTAGCAAAGAAAAACAATTACCGCGTGGTGATCAGCCACCGCTCCGGCGAAACCGAAGATACAACAATCGCGGACATCGCGGTTGCGACTAACGCCGGTCAAATCAAAACTGGCTCGCTTTGCCGGACTGATCGCGTCGCGAAGTACAATCAGCTCCTGCGAATCGAGCAAGAACTTGGTGACAAAGCCGTGTACGGAGTTAGGATGCGCTAAGGTGGATCAGACCTACGGCGACTTCCGTGCGCGTCGCGAAGCCACAGTTTGGCAGCGACTTAATCGAATTCTTCGCGTCCTGCTCGTCCTCGCTGTCTGGCTTGTGATTGTGAGTTTGTTCGTTCCACCTTACAAAAGGCTGGTGCAGAGCAGGGCCGAAATCGATAACCTGCAAGGACAGGTAAACGAGCAGCAAACTTTGCTGTCGCGGCAGACTCGCGAGGTCAATATGCTCAAAACAGATGTGACGTATCTGGAAACGATTGCGCGCGATCGCCTCGATCTGATGAAGGAAGGCGAAACGATTTTTCGTCTTGAACCGGCGCGGGCTGCAAAAACGAAGGCCGCCAGCTCCGCGCGGCGATAGGGACGGATCACCTGAACCGCCTTGCTCACGGCATGGCAGCATAGATAAAGGCAATGGAGGTCAACTCGCGAAAGCTTTCGGAGTCAATCGCCCGTATCTTTGCGTCTTCGTGATGCGGCACTATCTTGTCGCATGGCTGTAGAAGCTCAACCGATCGATGCTGAAGATTTGAAATCTCGCGTGCGCGAATTGCGGAGGTTTCTTTGACGTCGAAAGACTTCAAAACAATCTAACGGCGATCGAGGGGCGTATGGCCGCGCCCGATTTCTGGTCTAATCGCGAGCGCGCTCAGAGTGACGTCGAGGAAGTTTCCCGATTGCGCTCGCTCATCAGCCCCTTTCAAGAGCTGGAACGCGAAATTGAAGACTTTAATGCGCTGCAGCAGTTAGCGACGGAAGAAACGGATGGGACTGCGCGCGCCCAGGCAGAGAAGGAGGTCGCAACTGAATACGCCCGATTAATTCACAAGCTTGAGGAATTCGAGCTGCGCCAGTTTCTTTCCGGCGAGAATGATCGCGCGAATGCATTTCTCACCATTCATTCCGGAGCCGGCGGCACCGAGTCGTGCGATTGGGCCGACATGTTGCTGCGCATGTATCAGCGCTGGATCGAGCGAAGTGGTTTCAAATCACAGACAGTGGACATTCAACAGGGCGAAGAAGTTGGCATAAAATCGGTCACATTGCTCGTCAGCGGTGAGTACGCTTATGGACATCTTCAGACCGAGAGAGGTGTCCATCGGCTCGTGCGCATTTCGCCGTTTGATGCAAACAAGCGGCGACACACTTCCTTCGCGAGTGTCGATGTTGTCCCCGAGATCGCCGATTCCGCCCCGATCGAGATCAATCCGGCCGATCTGGAGATCGACACCTTTCGCAGCGGAGGCAAAGGCGGCCAAAACGTTAATAAGGTCGAAACCGCTGTGCGGATTATGCACAAGCCCAGCGGGCTCGTCGTCGCTTGCCAGGCCGAGCGCAGCCAGGGTCGCAACCGCGAACTCGCGCTCAAAATGTTGAAAGCAAAACTTTACGAAATTGAGCAGGACAAAAAACGCGCCGAGATCGATCGGCAATATGGAGAAAAGGGCGATATCGCATGGGGTAGTCAAATCCGGTCTTATGTTTTCCAACCGTACCAAATGGTGAAAGACCATCGCACCGGTGCAGAGACGAGCAGCGTGCAGGATGTCATGGACGGCAATATCGACATGTTTATCCAGGCCGAATTGCGCGGGGAGAAAGCCGCCAAGGGAGCGGGAAACGGAAGCGAGATTTGATACGTGAATTATTGCAACAGCCGTCGCCGCGGCGAGCGCCACTACAACTGCACAAGCCGCAAGCGAAATCGTGCGTCAAATTCTCCGCCGTTATACGCGTGGCAACATGCCAGGCATGCAACCGCGCGTTTGATTCGGCGCGCCCGCGGAAAATCGCGCTGACAATTTGGACATTTATAAAGATAATGCCGAGCACGTTCGCTAATTGGAAACGGAAGATTATGACAACGGGCTTCATCGCCGATCCCGAGATCACGGCAGGCGCTGCGCCATTCGGGTCCATGCGGCAAAATCCGGCGGCGGCCACCACGGAATTGTGCGAGGAGATGGGCGAGTTCGTGGCGCAGGGTCCGGTCAATCTCGGCCTCGCCGTAGTCGGATAATCGCGGATTTAGCGAAATCAATTTCTCGCGAGAATCAGCACGCCCGGCCGCAGTTTTCAGGCGCGGATTCCATTCCACACGAACCAAACCGGCGAGGCGCGCCGCGCCGATCTCGCGGAAAATTCCACGTGCCTTTTCTTCGAGTTCAAAATCTCTTCCTGCGCATTGATGAATTGTCGGTCTTTCGAAGGCGAATTCGAGCTGCTTACGCAACAGCATATGCGTCGCTCTTTGTCCTGGTCTTGGCGAGTCGCTCAAAAATTCGCGCGATTGCATCCGCCGCGTGATCGATTTCCTGTGCTGTGGTTTGTTTGCCTAGCGAAAAGCGAACGGCTGACCTGGCTCGTTCCATCGATAATCCCATCGCGAGCAAAACATGTGACGCCACGACTGAGCCGACCATGCAGGCCGAGCCGCTCGACGCGCAAACGCCTTCCAAATCGAGCGCCATCAACAGCGTCTCCGAATCGAAACCAGGGAAACTCACATTCAGAGTATTCGCAAGGCGGCTTACTGCATCGCCGTTTTGCTGCGTCTCCGAAAAAATCTGAGTCACGCGTGCGCCCAATTCGTCACGCAATGCTTTTTCTCGCTCTTGCTCGTCCGCCGCGCCAAGGAGAGGCGGTTGATCCCAGTCGTCAGGGCGGTTCGGCGAACCGCCCCTGCCTCGGAACGTCCATTCCGCGGCTGCTGCCATGCCTGCGATTGCCGCCACGTTTTCCGTTCCGGGCCGTCGCTCATTTTCGTGCGCGCCGCCGAACATGATCGGCTGGACCGACAATCCACTGCGCAGAAAAAGCAGGCCCGCGCCTTTCGGACCGTAAAATTTGTGTGCGGCGAAACTTGCGGAATCGACCAGCGACAGGTCGGTGTCGATCTTGCCAAATGATTGCACCATGTCGCTGTGCAGCAAGACCCCGCGTTCGCGACAGATTTCGGAAATCTGGCGCATCGGCTGAACCACCCCGGTCTCGTTGTTCGCGGCCATGATTGAAACCAAGCGCGTTTCGGGGCGAATCGCGGCGGCAAGTTGATCAAGATCGACAATGCCGCGCTCAGATACGCCCAGCCACGTCACTTCGAAGCTTTCGTGCTTTTCCAAATGCTCGAGTGCCTTCAGGACCGCGTGGTGCTCGGCTTTATTTGAGATTACGTGGCCGCCGCGGGACATCGAACATTTCGCCAGTCCGAGTACGGCGAGATTGCACGACTCCGTTCCGCCACTCGTGAAAATTAATTCGTGGGCTTTGGCGCCGAG
>Ga0307305_10000278_pt1 | contig 17283 bp, 17 predicted proteins | sample ER_DNA_186_FD_194512 | JGI IMG/M metagenome (GOLD analysis project Ga0307305, IMG submission 194512) | Bulk soil microbial communities from the East River watershed near Crested Butte, Colorado, United States - ER_DNA_186 | ecosystem: Environmental > Terrestrial > Soil > Floodplain | place... | reverse complement strand
TCGGCGTCCTGTTCACGATCGTCTGGCTCGCCGGGAACGCGCTCGGCGCGAAGCTGACGCAGTACAGGCAGGTGGAAGAACGCGCAGAGCGGCTCGAGCGTGAGCGCGAAGAGCAGGCGCGCGCCGCCGTCGCCGAGGAACGGGCTCGCATCGCGCGCGAGCTCCACGACGTGGTCGGCCACAGCGTCAGCGTCATGACGGTGCAGGCTTCGGGGGTGCGGCGACTGCTGCGACCCGAACAAGAGCGGGAGCGCGAAGCTCTGCTGATCGTCGAGCAGACCGGCCGCGAGGCGCTCGCCGAGATGCGGCGGCTGGTCGGCGTGCTACGGCGGCCCGAAGAGGCGCCGGCGCTCGCCCCGCAGCCAAGCCTTCAGCACCTGGACAAGCTCGTCGACCAGGTGCGCGAGTCCGGCCTCACCGTCGACCTGACAGTGGAGGGAGAACCGGAGAGCCTCCCGGCCAGCGTCGACCTGGCCGCGTACCGGCTCGTTCAAGAGGGACTGACGAACACGCTCAAGCACGCCAAGGCACAGCGGGCCGAGGTGCTCGTTCGCTACGGGAACGGCGAGGTCGAGGTCGTTGTCGCGGACGACGGCAACGGCACGGGCGGGGGAGACGGCGGCGGCCACGGTCTGGTCGGCCTCGGCGAGCGCATCGCTGTCGCCGGCGGCGAGCTCGATGCGGGCCCGCGTGCGGGCGGTGGTTTCCAGGTCCGCGCGCGCCTCCCGATGAACGGCAAGTAATGCCGGAGCTCCCGACCGGCACCGTCACCTTCCTCTTCTCGGACATCGAGGGCTCGACCGAGCTGCTGCGGCGCCTGCGAGACGGCTACGCGGAGGTAATGGCAGACCACGAGCGCCTGTTGCGATCAGCTTTCCAGGACTGCGGCGGCCACGAGATCAACACCCAGGGCGACTCATTCTTCATCGCCTTCCGGAAGCCGAAGGACGCTGTCGCCGCCGCCGTGCGCGCGCAGCGTGCGCTCGCCCGGCATCCTTGGCCGGAGGGGACCGTGATGCGCGTCCGGATCGGGATCCATACGGGCGAGGTCACCGTTGCTGCAGAGGACCGGTACGTCGGTCTGGCCGTGCACCGAGCCGCCCGTATCTGCGCGGCTGCGCACGGTGGGCAGGTGCTTCTGTCGCAGACGACCCAGGCGCTGCTCGAGGACGAGGAAGAGCTCGGTGAGCTCGATTTCACCGATCTCGGGCCTCGCAGCCTGAAGAACTTCGACCGCCCGGTGCGGATCTACCAGCTGCTCGCCCCCGATCTCCCCGCCGAGTTTCCCGAGCTTCGCTCAGCAGAGGAAGGCGCGCGCGGCTCGGCCGAGCTCGCAGACCGGCACGAGTTCGCCGACGCCGAGGCCGCGGCGGCTGTCCAGGACGCCACCGGCAAGGTCCGCGTCCTGATCGTCGACGACCAGGCGCTCGTCCGCACCGGCTTCCGGATGATCCTCGACGCCGAAGCGGACATGGACGTCGTCGGTGAAGCGGCGAACGGGAAGGAGGCCCTTACCGAGGCCGGCCGGCTCAGGCCCGACGTCGTGCTAATGGACGTGCGGATGCCGGAGCTCGACGGGATCGAGGCGACGAGGCGCCTGCTTGCGGACGGCGGGGTCGATTCGAAGGTCGTGATGCTGACGACGTTCGACATGGACGAGTACGTGTACGAGGCCCTGCGCGCCGGTGCCAGCGGCTTCCTGCTGAAGGACGCGCCGCCGGAGCAGCTCGTCGACGGCATCCGCGCCGTTTGCTCGGGTGACGCGCTGCTCGCACCGTCGGTCACCCGCAGGGTCATTGAAGAGTTCGTCCGCCGTCCGCCCGAGGCCGTTCGCACGGCTCCGCCCGAGATCGAGGAGCTGACGCCAAGGGAATGCGAGGTGCTGACGCTGATCGCGCGCGGTCTGTCGAATGCAGAGATCGCGCAGAGCCTCGTCGTCAGCGAGACGACCGTGAAGACGCACGTCGCGCGTGTGCTGATGAAGATGGACCTCCGCGATCGCGTCCAGGCGGTCGTGATGGCGTACGAATCCGGCCTCGTGCACCCGGGCGAACCCGGCTCGACGCCCGCGCCCGTCTGATCTTCCGCCCCGCGGTCCAGATTCCCTGGCACAGTGTCGGAACGATGCTCCGCCTGGAGCGACACCCGTTCGGACCACGGGTCTACGTCCTTCGCCACCGGATCCACGAGTACCACCTGGGGCTCGCGGTCCTGGCCGCCCTCGCCGTGGGCGCGTTCTTCGACGTCGTCGACCTCGGGCTCGCGACCACGCTGGCGGCCGTGGTTGGGGTGTGGCTCGTCGCGAAGGACTGGCGCGACCTCGTCCCGTCAAAGCGGGACTCGGCCTCGTGGCAGCTGGGACTGCACCGGCGGGCCGCGCCGCTCCGTGGGTTGCGCCGGTCCGACTCGCTGCCGACGCTCGCCGCACTGGCGGCCCTCACGGCTGGGATCGTCAACCTCGTCTCCGCAGCGACCCCGAACTCCGGTTGGCGACACCGGTTCCTGCTGAGGAACGTCGAGTCGCTGGGGGAGATCCGGGTCTTCCACGCGCTCGCCCTGCCGGCGGCCGCGGCCCTGATCGTGACCGCGATCTACCTCTACCGCCGGCGCCGGGGCGCGCTCAACGTCGCGGTCGGGCTGCTGCTCGCGCTCGGCGTGCTCAACGTCGTGAAGGGGCTCGACTTCGAGGAGGCGCTCTGGAGCTTCGCCGCTGCGGCCCTCCTCTGGTGGGGCCGTTCGGCCTTTCACGTCCGGCACGATCCGGTCAGCTTGCGCTCGGCGCTCCTACGTGTTCCGGCGATTCTCGCCGGCGCGGCGGTGCTGATCGTGGCCTCGATCGCGCTGGCGGCGCCGGCGAGCGCGTCTTTCGGCGAGATTCTCCGCGCGTCCGGTGACGCCGTCATCTGGCAGCCCGGGCCGATCACCTTCAAAGACGAGGTCGGCCATCTGCCGCTGGCCGTCTCGCTGCTAGCCCTCGGCGCGCTGCTGACCGTCGCCTACCTCGTCTTCCGGCCGCTGGCCGCACCGAGGAGCCTTCCGGACTCCGAGGCCCGTCGCGTCGCCAGGCAGCTCGTCCGACGCTATGGCACGGACACACTCGCCTTCTTCAAGCTTCGCCACGACAAGCAGTACCTGTTCGACGAGGCCGGCAGCGCTTTCCTCGCCTACCGGAGCGAGAACGGCGTGATGCTGATCTCGGGCGACCCCGTCGGGCCGTCCGCGGCACTGCCCGGACTCGTTTCCGAGGCCGTTGACTTCGCCGAGCGGCGAGGGCTGAAGCTCGCCGCCAGCGGTGTCAGCGAAGGCCTGGTTCCGCTCTGGCGCCAGGCGGGGCTGCGCGCCCTCTACATCGGCGATGAAGCGATCGTCGAGACCGGCCGCTTCTCGCTCGAAGGGCGGGCGATTCGGAAGGTGCGCCAGTCGGTCGCGCGGCTCGAGAAGAGCGGCTATGCGGCCGATCTTGCCAAGCTGGCCGAGCTCGACGAGGACACGCTCTGCGAGCTCGAAGGCGTGACCAAGCGCTGGCTCGCCGGCGCGTGCGAGCGGGGCTTCTCGATGTCGATGGACTCGCTCCGCACCGAACGCGATGCCGGCGGCGACGTCCTGCTCGCCCGGGACGGCGAAGGGCGTATCCGCGGGTTCCTGCACCTGGTTCCCTCGTACGGACGCCCGGCGATGTCGCTCTCTTCGATGCGCCGCGACCGGGAGACGCCGAACGGGCTCATGGAGTTTCTGGTCGTCCGCGCGATCGAGGAGCTCCGGGACCGCGGGGTCGAGGAGCTCTCGCTCAACTTCGCCGCCTTCGCACGTGTGATGCACGGCCCACGCGGTCGGTTCGAGCTGTTCGCAGGGAAGCTTGTCGCCCTGGGCAATCCCTACTTCCAGATCGAGAGTCTCTACCGCTTCAACGCGAAGTTCTTCCCGCGCTGGGAGCCGCGCTACCTGCTGTACGAGGGGGCCCTGGGCCTTCCGCGCGCCGGGCTCGCGGTCATGTGGGCCGAGGGCCAGCTGCCGAAGCTGCGCCGGCGCGTGCCGGTCGAGGGCGAGAGCTGAGCTCCGAGCTCGCAGCCGAGCGAAGCCTCCTCCGGGTCCGGCACTGGGCGTTCGTGATCATGGGCGGCGTCGCGATCTTCCTCTTGCCGTGGACGGCGTACCTGAGCGTCTCGCTGCCGCCGAAACACGAGTCCGTCCACTGGGACATCGTCTGGCCCGGGCTCGACGTCGGGATCGCGCTCGCCGTCGCGGCCACCGTTTACGGCCTGGTGCGTCTGTCCACCAACCTGCCGATCTTCGCGGCGATCGCCGGCACGCTGCTCCTCTGCGACGCGTGGTTCGACACGCTCACCTCCCAACCCGGCAACGAGCTCGCCTGGGCGGCGGTCGAGGCGCTGGTGGCCGAGCTGCCGCTGGCCGCGTTCTGCTTCTGGATCGCGTTCGACGCTGAGGCGGTCGCGGTCGCGCGCCGATTCGTCGGCGCATCTGCCCCAAGCGGCCCTGGCGAGCCGACGGGCTAGAATCGGGCCATGGCCGAGCTCGGAACGATGCGCGTCAAGGGCGGACTTGCCGAGATGCTCAAGGGCGGCGTGATCATGGACGTCACGACCGCCGAGCAGGCGCGGATCGCGGAGGAGGCCGGCGCCGTCGCGGTGATGGCCCTGGAGCGCGTTCCGGCGGACATCCGCGCCGAGGGCGGCGTCGCCCGCATGGCGGACCCGGACAAGATCCGCGAGATCCAGGAGACCGTGACGATCCCGGTGATGGCGAAGGCGCGGATCGGGCACTTTGTCGAGGCGCAGATCCTGGAATCGCTCGAGGTCGACTACATCGACGAGAGCGAGGTGCTGACGCCGGCCGACACCGCGAACCACATCGACAAGTGGAAGTTCACGGTCCCGTTCGTCTGCGGCTGCACGAACCTCGGCGAGGCGCTGCGCCGCATCTCGGAGGGCGCGGCGATGATCCGGACGAAGGGCGAGGCCGGCACCGGCGACATCGTCAACGCCGTCACGCACATGCGGGCCGTCTTCGGCGGCATCCGCAGGCTCGGGTCACTCCGTGAGGACGAGCTCTACTCAGAGGCCAAGAACCTGCAGGCCCCGGTCGAGCTCGTGCAGTGGGTGGCCGAGCATGGGCGGCTACCGGTCGTCACCTTTACGGCCGGCGGGATCGCGACTCCGGCCGATGCGGCCCTGTGCATGCAGCTCGGCGCGGACGGCGTCTTCGTCGGCTCGGGAATCTTCAAGTCGTCCGACCCCTCCACGCGCGCGAAGGCGATCGTCGAGGCGACGACGCACTACCGGGACGCCGAGGTGCTGGCGCGCGTCTCGCAGGGCCTCGGCGACGCGATGAGCGGCCTCTCGGCCGCCGCGCTCGCGCCCGAAGATCTGCTCGAGACGCGCGGCTGGTAAAGCATGAGGGAACCCATGGTTCCCTCATGAGCTCCCTCCTTCTTCGCAGCGCTTTCACGACTCGCTCTTGGGGCTCCCGCCGGGCCAAGCCCGGCTCCGCCCGCGTGCTCGTCGTTCATCGTGACGCCTCTTACGACGCTCTTGCTTTAGGCGGGCTGCTGTCCGGCTCGGACTTCAGAGTTCGGGCCGATGAATCCGGTTCGTGTGCCGTGGTCGGACGCTTCCTTCCTCGTCTACACCGGCGGGATCACGATCTTGATCGCGGTACTCGCCTTCCTGTCGATCGAGTCGCGGGAGCATCGGCCGGCAGGGCTGGTCGGCTGGTCGGCGCTCACGTTTGCGGTGCTCGCCCTCCTCGCGTTCCTCTCTAAGCGGGCGGGCCGCCTCGTTACCGCGGGCCTCTACGCTCTCAGCGCCGTTGCAGCGTTCGTCGTGTTCCTCGGGGCGCTGCTCGACTGGTTCGGCTGGCTGCCTCACCTCAATGGCAGCCTGTTCCGGGGCTTCCGCTTTTGGCTGCTCGTGCTCGAGCTTTCGATCGTGGTCGCGTCGGCCGTTGCGTTGCGGCTCTTCCGCTTCCCGCTGCTGGTCTTCGTGGTCGCCGGTTCCGCGTGGTTCTTCGTCACCGACCTCGTGTCGGGCGGCGGCGACTGGTCGGCGATCGTGACGATCGCCTACGGCCTGGTTCTGTTAGGCATCGCGCTGAGCCTCGACGGCGGCGGCTCGCGGATCTACGGCTTCTGGCTCCACGTCGTCGCGGGCCTGACGATCGGCGGCGGGCTCCTCTGGTTCTTCCACGGCGGCGACTGGGACTGGATCGTGATCGGAATTGTCGCGCTCCTCTACATCGCCCTCGGCGATCGCCTGCTGCGCTCGAGTTGGGTCGTGCTCGCGGCCTGGGGCCTGCTCCAGGTGACGACGCATTTCGCCGCCAAGTGGGCGGCCGTCAGTGCCTTCAGCTTCTTTCCCGTCAGTCTGGTGCTGTTTCCGTTCGTCGGCTTCAACAGCTTTGAGCAGCGGCACGATCGGCCCTGGCTCGCTCCGCTCTCGTACGCCATCCTCGGGCTTGTCTTCATCGTGATCGCGCAGCAGCTGGCGCGCCGCCGCCGGGAGACGATCCCCGCCGCCGAGCTGATCTAGCCCGAAACTACAATCAGCGTCATGAAGATCGGAGTCCTGGCGGTGCAGGGAAACTTCCGCGAGCACGCGGCGATGCTGCGGCGGCTCGGCGCGGACCCGGTCGAGGTCCGGAAGCCTGACCAGTTGCAGGGGCTGGATGGGCTCGTTATCCCGGGTGGCGAGTCGACGACGTTCATGCGCCTGATGCGCCTCTACGGGCTCGATGAGGCGGTACGCGAGTTCACCGGCCCCGTGCTCGGCACCTGCGCGGGGATGATCGTGCTCGACAGGCTGCACCTTGGGGCCGTCGACATCGAGGTCGACCGGAACGCCTACGGCCGCCAGGTCGCGAGCTTCGAGGCCGATCTTGCGCTCGCCGGCGACGATGAGCCGCTGCGCGGCGTGTTCATCCGCGCGCCCCGCGTCCGTGAGGTCGGGCCGGAGGTCGAGGTGCTCGCCGAGCTCGACGGCGAGCCGGTGCTGCTGCGCGAAGGGCGCTTCATCGTCGCGTCGTTTCACCCGGAACTGACCGACGACACGCGCGTCCACGAGCGCCTCCTCGACCTCGTCAGGGAGGAGAGCCATGTCCGGGCATAGCAAGTGGAGCTCGATCAAGCACAAGAAGGGCGCCGCCGATGCGAAGCGGGGCAAGCTCTTCTCGAAGCTCGCGCGCGCGATCATCGTCGCCGCTCGTGAGGGCGGACCCGACCCCGCCGCGAACCTCGCGCTTCAGAACGCGATCGAGAAGGCGCGCTCGTACTCGATGCCGAAGGACAACATCGAGCGGGCGATTGCACGCGGCTCGGGGGCCGGCACTGACAGCGAGGCGTTTGAGCAGATCGTCTACGAGGGCTACGGCCCCAACGGGGTCGCGATCATCGTCGAGGCGCTGACGGACAACCGCAATCGGACTGCCGCTGACGTTCGGCATGTGTTCACGAAGAACGAGGGCAGCCTGGGGACGACGGGCGCCGTGGCCTGGCTGTTCGAGCGGCGCGGGATCGTCATGATCGACGCTGACCGGACCGACGAGGACAGCGTCATGCTCGCTGCGGCCGAGGGCGGGGCGGACGACGTCACCAAGGACGGCGACAGCTTCGAGGTGACGACGTCACCCGAGGCTCTGAGCTCGGTCCGGGAAGCGCTCGAGCAGGCGGGAATCGAGGTCGAGTCGGCGGAGACGACGATGGTGCCGAAGACGACGATCGAGCTTGACCAGGAGGCGGCCGCTCGGAAGACCTTGCGGCTGATCGACGAGCTCGAAGAGCTCGACGACGTCAACGAGGTCTACGCGAACTTCGATATTCCTGAGCAGCTGCTGGAGGCCGTAGCCTCCTAGCGCGCGTGCTTAGGGCGGATCCGCTCTAGCGGACCGGCGGTCGGGAGATGACGAGGGGCGCCGGTGCGCCCCTCGTCATCCTTCGAACTACGAGCAGGTCGCGCTTCCGTCGGAAGTGGCCGGGCTGAATGTGCAGGATGCAGTGAACACCGTCACACCGTTCTGCTGCACCGTCAAAGTCGCGGACGTAAACGCCATGTCCGTGATCGTCGCCGACCAGTTGCTGTTCGGGCAGCCGGCCTGCTGCGGCGTCGGCTGCGCCGGTGGGTTTGTGGTCACGCTGAACGAGACGTTGCCGTTCTTGATCTGGCTCGAGGGGATTGCCGTGCTGCCGGTCACGTTGACCGAGGCGGGGTTCTGCCCTGGAGCCGTGTTTCCACCCTGGTTCGTGCAGAGCGCGGTCGGGTTGGCCGTAGCGCTAAGCGTGGCAACCAGGTCCCCGTTCCCCAGCCCGGTGAGCGAAACGTTCTCGGTCAGCGTCAGACCGTTGTCCCTGAACGTCGGGCTGCCGTGCTTGAAGTGCACGTTCGCGGCGAGCGCGCTTGTGACCGATAGAGCTGAAACCAGTACTGCCGCCGCAAGAATCAAAAACCTTCGTGAGTGCCGCATTCGTTTACCCTCCTGAATGTTGCCCCTTGACCCCCACTGAACCCCAGCCGCACCTCCTTTCGGTCGGGACCAGGCGCAGTCGCAAAGTGCATAAATCTTCTCCCTGCGTTGATGTTCATTTCAAGGCGCATTGGAACCACTTTCGGCGTATGAATTAGCACCACATTCGTGTGGTTCATGCCCACCCGCAACGCGATTTAGGGCGACACCGCTCGCGGTCGCCGAATGCTCGGGAGGTCTCGACTCAGGCGATCGAGCTGATGGGCGCGCGAAGCTGGGCGTGAGCGTTGACGTCTGCTTCGTCCCCGAGCGGAGCCTGCGCCGCCTGGGCATCGAAGGCCAAGCGATGGAAGGCGGCGGCCGCTCGCCGGGACGGCACCTCCAGCTTCTCGAGGATGTTCTGCACGTGTCGCTTGACGGTGAACTCCGAGATGTAGAGGGCTGCGGCGATCTCCTTGTTCCGCGCACCCTGCGCGACGAGTTCGAGCACCTCCCGCTCTCGCGCGGACAGCAGCTCTGCGCGCGCCTGTAGAGCATCTTCTTCCTCGAGCCCGTGCACCGCCTCGATCAGCAGGGTGCCGAGCGCCCGCGAGAGCGGCGCCTCGCCGTTTCTGACACCGAGGAGCGAGCGGACGAGGCCATCCGGCGAGACTTCCTTGTTTAGATAGCCGCTTGCGCCCGCGCGGATCGCGCCGGCGACGGTCGCTCGATCCGGGGCGAAGCTCCAAAGAATCGTGTGTAGCGAGGAAAACTTGGAGAGTCGGCGAACCGCCGCGATCCCGCCCCTCGGCGGGAGATCGAGGTCGATCAGGGCGATATCGACGCTCGTTCGGCTGGCCGCGTCGATCAGCTCTTTCAGGTTCGAGGCCTCGACGACGGCAAAGTCGTTCTCGCGACCGAGCACGTCACGCACCCCGGACCGGAACATCGTCAGCGGGTCGGCGATCACGACGCTTGTTCGCGTCATCGGGCAGGGGCGTTCGGTTGGGGACTAGGACTGTCAGAACACATTCGCGGAAGCTGCCTCCACGCGATCGCCGCAATTTGCAACTTTCAGGGTACGAAGGCTGGCCCTCTCTTTCAAGAGCCCAGCGCGATCTACGTTGCCGTATGGATGTTCCGAGATTCAGCAAAGGCTCGGGCAGGAACGTCCGACCCGATGCCTAAAGTCACGGCGTGAAAGTTCTCGGCATCGATCCGGGCACAGCTGCATGCGGATGGGGAATCGTCCACGAAAAAGGAGGCCGCCTCCGGGCGGTGGAGTGGGAGTGCTGGCGAACGCCGGCGGGTCGCCGCCCCGAGCTGCGCCTCAAGACGATCTTCGACGGCGTTCAGGAGCTCATAGCGGAGTTTGCGCCGGACGCCGTCGTGCTCGAGGAGTCTTTCGTCGGCGCCGACGCCCGCACCGCGCTCTCCGTCGGCCAGGCGCGAGGTGCCGTCATGGTCGCGGCCGCCGACGCCGGGGTCGAGTGCGCTGAATACGCGCCCGCGCGCGTGAAGCAGACCGTCTGCGGCTACGGCCGCGCCGAAAAGGCGCAGGTCCAGCGGATGGTGATGGCGATCCTGGGTCTCAAGCAGCCGCCGACGCCGCACCACGCCGCGGACGCCTTGGCGGTGGCAATCTGCCACGCGCTGGCGCCGCCGCTGCTCAAGATTGCTTAGGCAGGACCGTCCGGTCTTGCGCCTAACCTGACCTCATGATCTCGCGGCTTCGCGGGGAGGTCGTCACGCGCTCGCCGAACGGCGTCGTTCTCGACGTCGGCGGTGTCGGCTACCTCGTCAACCCCACCGACAGCGCCCGGCGGAAGGCCGAGCCCGGGGCCGAGGTCGTGCTCGAGACCTATCTGCACGTGCGCGAGGATGCCCTGCAGCTCTTCGGCTTCGCGGAGACGGCCGAGCGGGAGCTCTTCGAACTGCTGCTCTCCGTCCAGGGCGTCGGCCCGAAGGTCGCGCTGGCGATCGTGTCCGGCTCCTCGCCCGACGAGTTGCGCCGTGCGATCGCGCTCGAGGACACGGCGCGCTTCCAGGCAATCCCGGGCATCGGCAAGAAGACCGCCGAGCGCGTCGTGCTGGAGCTGAAGGAGCGCCTCGGCTCGGTCGGGGAGGCCCAGGCGGCGACCCCGCTCGCGCCGAAGACGCATCTCGTCGCCCGTGACGCGCTCGTCGAGCTTGGGTACTCCCTCGTAGAGGCGGAGACGGCGCTTGCCGGCACGGATCCGGACGCGCCCCCGGAGGAACGCGTCCGTGAGGCGCTGCGGAAGGCCGCGTGAGGCGTCGCTTGCGATGCCGCCTGGAGGCCGTGGTGGCTTTGCCGCCGCGGCCGTTCCATCGCCGGCCGTTGGAAGGACTTCGCTTACGAGCATCGCAGGAGTTCTGATGAGCGCGGCGGCCGAAGAGACCCAGTTCCTGGCCCCGTCGGTCCGGCCGGAGGAGGACGAGCTCGAACGCTCGCTGCGGCCGCGTAACCTCGGCGAGTTCGTCGGCCAGGAACGCGTCAAGGAGCAGCTTGCGATCACGCTCGAAGCGGCTCGCGCCCGCAAGGAGGCGCTCGACCACCTCCTGCTGATCGGCCCGCCGGGCCTGGGCAAGACGAGCCTCGCCTACATCGTCCGCGAGGAGCTCGGCGTCGGGCTCCGTACGGTCGCGGGGCCGGCCCTCGAGCGAAAGGGCGACGTCGCGGCGATTCTGACCGGCCTTGGGGATCGCGACGTTCTCTTCGTCGACGAGATCCACCGGCTGTCGAGCGCGGTCGAAGAGATCCTCTACCCGGCGCTCGAGGACTACCGTCTCGACATTGTCGTCGGCCAGGGCCCCGCTGCCCGGACGCTGACGCTCGACCTGCCGCCGTTCACGCTGATCGGGGCGACCACCCGAACGGGGTTGCTGACCACGCCACTGCGCGACCGCTTCGGCATGACCTTCCGCCTCGAGCATTACGAGCCCGACGAGCTGGCGCTGATCGTCCGGCGCTCGGCCCGAATTCTCGGCGTCGAGATCTCCGGCGAGGCGTCGACCGAGATCGCCGGGCGCGCGCGAGGAACGCCGCGGATCGCGAACCGGATCCTCAGGCGGGTCCGCGACGTCGCCGAGGTTCGCCACCAGGGCAAGATCACGGTGGAGATCGCGCGCGAGGCCCTCGAACTGATGGAGGTCGACGGCGACGGCCTCGAGCGCTCCGACCGGGCGCTCCTGCGGGCGATCGTCGAGAAGTTCGACGGCGGCCCGGTCGGCCTCTCGACGCTGGCGGTGACACTCGGCGAGGAGCCGGACACGATCGAGGACGTCTACGAGCCCTACCTGCTCCAGCTCGGGTTCATCCAGCGAACGCCCCGCGGCCGGATCGTGACGAAGCTTGGACGAGCCCACGTCGGTGCGCCCGCCAAAGCGGACGACGAGCGGCTCTTCTAGCCGGTTGGAATTCGACCGCTACACGATCGCGCTGCTGATCCTGCGGCCGGACGCCCCGCAGCTCGACGAGGAAGCGGCGGCGGCGCTTCAGGACGCGCACCTGGCGCACCTCGCCGACCTGCACGAAGCGGGCCACCTGCTCGCGGCCGGTCCCCTTTCGGACGAGAAGTTCCGGGGTCTCTCGATCCTGAACGTCGACCCCGAACGGGCTCGCGAGCTCAAGGAGAAGGATCCAGCCGTCCAGATCGGAAGGTTCTCCGTCAAGGTCATCCCCTGGATGCTGCCGGCCGGTGCGATCAGCTTCTCGCGGACTCGGTTTCCACGCTCGGTTGCCGACACCGCGGACTAGCGCCTGAACTGCACCTCGTGCCAGGACGGGATCGGCGCCACCTCGAGCAGGGCACGGTCGCCGCGGCGCGGGTCGACGTACGCGAACTCGCTGGTCTCGTCCTCCCAGGCGATCTCGAGCCGGCCGTCCTTGACCCAGTGGTCGAGCCACGCGCCGCGGAAGACGAGCTTGCGCAGCCAGTAGACGAGTGACTCGCCGCCGACCAAGGAGAGCTGCTCCCAGTGCCGGACGAGGTAGATGCCGAGTCCGCTGCGCGGCTCCGCGATCCGGCCGTCAGCGGTCAACTCCACGAGGTCGGCTGTCTCGTCCTCGTCGAGGTCGTTTCCCTCGACGAGCCCGAGCTTGACCGCCGCCGCGGTTACGCGCTGCTCGAAGTCGAAAGCGTTGAAGCTGAAGCGAAAGCCAAGGAACTCGACCACGTAATCGTCACCCGACGAGTAGCTCGGTTCCGGCACAAAGGGAGGATAACCGTGGCTAGAGTCGTTACTCATGAGCGCGAGAGCGGCGGCGATTTCAGGCCTCGTGGTGGGGGCGCTGGTGCTCGCGGTCGCCTGGTTGTTCGACGTCTCGGTCAGCCATGTCACCCTGCTGGCCCCGGTCGTCGTGCTCGTCGCCGCGGCGGTCGCCGGGCTTGCGGTCTTCTGGTACCGCGCCGCCGCAGACTCACTCCGCCAGTCGAGGCACCCGCGAATGATCCTGGGTGCCGCCGCCGCCGTCGTGGCAGTCGGGATCGTGCTGACGGTGCTCGGCGTCGAGCTTCCTCGCGAATAAGCGTCAGCTTCGTAACGAAACTGCCTCGACTGTTGGCGGCCGCGCCGATTCCGCCCGCAGGATGAGAATCCCGCCCTCGTTCCGTCCGGCGCGCTCCCTAGCGTGGACTGCCCATGAACGAGGGCACCTGGACGATCGAACCATGTGAGCGCGACGCCGTCGCGACGCTCGCTCGTGAGCTCTCGCTCAGCCCGACGACGGCGGCCGTGCTCGTCCGGCGTGGGTACGAAGACGTGGCCGGCGCGCGCGCGTTCCTCGAGGGCGCGCTGCCGGCGCACGACGCGTTCGGCCTCGGGGACATGGCCGCCGCGTGTGAGGCAATTCGCGCCGCGGTCGCCGAAGGAAGGCGCATCTGCGTCTACGGTGACTACGACGCGGACGGGATCTGTGCGACCACCCTGGCCGTCCTGATCTTGCGCGAGCTCGGGGCCGAGGTCGAATGGCATCTGCCCAGCCGCTTCGACGAGGGTTACGGCGTCCGCGAGGAGACGCTCTCGCGGCTCGCCGGTGACGGCTGCGGTCTCGTCCTGACGGTCGATTGCGGGATCACGGCGACCGCCGAGGTCGCGGCAGCCAAGGCGCTCGGCCTCCAGATTGTCGTCAGCGACCACCACCGCCCGGCTGACGAGCTACCCGACTGCCCTCTCGTCGGGCCGTATCGAGAGCCCGCGTACCCGTTCGGCGAGCTCTGCGGCACCGGGGTCGTGTTCAAGCTCGGCCAGGGTCTCCTCGGCGTCGACTCGGAGGCGTTGCTGCGGCATCTCGACCTGGTCGGGATCGCGACGATCGCCGACGTCGTTCCGCTCGTGGACGAGAACCGCGGCCTGGCGATCGCGGGGCTGCGGGCGCTCGCGAGCACGCAGAAACCCGGCTTGCGCGAGCTGATGAAGGTCGCTCGGGTCGATCCGGCTGCAGCCGACGCGGCCTCGGTCGGTTTTCGTCTCGCGCCGCGGCTGAACGCGGCGGGGCGGCTCGGCCATCCCGAGGCGGCCCTCGAGCTGCTGCTGACGGAGAACCGCGACCAGGCGGCAAGGCTCGCTCATCGTCTCGACGAGCTGAACCGCGACCGGCAGGCGGTCGAAGAACGAATCCTCCGCGAGGCTGTTGAGGAAGTCGAGTCGTGGCCGGAGGCGAAGCAGCAGCGGCGGGGCTACGTGCTCGCGCGAGAGGAGTGGCACGAGGGCGTGATCGGGATCGTGGCCTCCCGGCTGGTCGAGCGCTACCACCGGCCGGTCGTGCTGATCGCGGGCGGCGAGCGCGAGTGGAAAGGCTCGGGCCGCACCAGCGGTAGCTTCGACCTGCATGGCGGCCTTGCCGCCTGCTCCGACCACCTCGTCCGCTTCGGGGGACACCGCGCCGCGGCCGGGCTCTCGGTCGAGCCCGCTCACGTGGAGGCCTTCACGGTGGCCTTCGCCGAGCACGCCGATGAGAATCTTCCGGAAGAGCAGCTGCGGCCGCGGACGGCGGTCGATGCACTCGTGCACGGCTCCGAGCTGACGCTGGACCTCTGCGCTGAGCTCGCGCGGCTTGCGCCCTTCGGGCTCGGAAATCCCGGCGTCACCCTGCTCGTGGCGGGCTGTGAGCTCAGCGACGTCTCCACTGTCGGAGACGGCAAGCATCTGCGCTTCCGGGTCAAGGACGGGCCTCGCGATGCGGGCAGCGCGATCGCGTTCGGCTTCGGCCGCCAGCTCGACCGTTTCCGGCAGGAAGAGCGATTCGACGTTGCCTTTCGGCTCGAAGAGAACCGCTGGAACGGCACGGTGGCGCCGCAGCTCGTGGTCAAGCGAGTCTTCGACGGCGAGCCTCGCTATCGGGAGCTGCGCGAGTGGCTAGCCGGGCTCTGGCGCGAAGGAGCCGAGGCCTGGCCGCTCGAGGCGGCGACGATCTTTGCCGAGCTCGAGCTCGGCGATGACGAGTCCGGGCGCCGCCATCTCCTTGAATCGCCGGCTTTCCGCGCCTTGCTCGAGGCGCCGCCGACGCTGGCCAAAGCCGCCTGACCAAAAGGAGGTGATGCCAAACCGCGGGAGTACACTTTTTCCATGACGGTCCTCGAAGCGGGCGAGAAACACCAAGAGCTCCTCGACGAGCTTCTCTCGGACATCGAGGCCTATAACCCTGAGGTCGATCGGGAGTTGCTCGCCCGGGCATTCCGCTTCGCCGCCGACGCGCACGAGGGACAGCAGCGCCGCTCCGGCGAGGCGTTCATCCGCCATCCCTGGGGCGCCGCGATGATTCTCGCGGAGCTGCGCCAGGACGAGCAGACGATCGCCGCCGCGCTTCTTCACGACGTCGTCGAGGACACCGAAGCGGAGATCGACGAGGTGCGGACGGAGTTCGGCGACGAGATCGCGCAGCTGGTCGAGGGCGTCACCAAGCTGACGCGAATCCATTTCCAGAGCCGCGAGCAGGCGGAGGCGGAGAACTACCGGAAGATGATCGCCGCGATGGTCGGGGACGAGCGCGTGATCCTGATCAAGCTCGCGGACCGCCTCCACAACATGCGGACGATCGAGTACCTCGGCAAGCAGAAGCAGCTACAGAAGGCGCGCGAGACGCTCGAAGTCTACGCACCGCTCGCGCACCGCCTTGGTATCCACAAGCTCAAGTGGGAGCTCGAGGACCTCGCCTTCGAGACGCTGCATCCGCGCAAGTACGAGGAGATCAAGACGATGGTCGCCGAGCGGCGGACCGACCGTGAAGAGCACGTCTCCGAGGCATCGCGCACCTTGCAGCTGGAGCTCGACAAGGTTGACATTCCTGCCGAGATCTCGGGCCGCGCAAAGCACTTCTACTCGATCTACGACAAGATGGCGAAGAAGGGCCGCGAGTTCAACGAGATCTACGACCTGACCGCGATGCGCGTGATCGTCGAGCGGTCGGGAGACGAGGGAACCCGCGACTGCTACGGCGCGCTCGGGCTGATCCACTCGCTCTGGAAGCCGATGCCGGGGCGGTTCAAGGACTACATCGCGATGCCGAAGTTCAACGCGTATCGCTCGCTGCACACGACCGTGATCGGGCCGGAGGGCAGGCCCCTCGAGATCCAGGTGCGGACCCGCGACATGCACGAGATCGCCGAGCTCGGAGTCGCGGCGCACTGGCTGTACAAGCGCGGCAAGCGCGACCCGCAGTGGACGGCGTGGGCGAAGCAGCTGATGGAGTCTCAGGCCGACGAAGCCGACCCGCGCGAGTTCATGAAGACGTTCCGCACCGACCTCTTCGACGAGGAGGTCTACGTCTTCACGCCGCAGGGCGAGGTGAAGAGTCTGCCCGCCGAAGCGACGCCGATCGATTTCGCCTACGCGGTGCACACGGATCTCGGCCACCGCACAGTCGGGGCCAAGATCAACGGCCGGATCGTACCGCTGCACTACCGGCTGAAGAGCGGCGACGTCGTCGAGATCCTGACCACGAAGACTGGGCGCGGCCCCTCGCGCGACTGGCTGTCGCTGGCCGCCTCGTCACGCGCCCGCAACAAGATCCGCCAGTGGTACTCGCGCGAGACGCGGGAGGAGACCGAGAAGAAGGGCCGCGACGCGCTCGAGCAAGGGCTCAAGAAGCAAAGTCTCCCCTACAAGAAGCTCGTCGGCTCCGCCGTTCTAGCGCAGGTGATTCGCGAGACCGGCTTCAAGAAAGCCGAGGACTTCTACGTCGCGCTGGGCTCGGGCAAGGTGCCGGTCGGCCAGATCGTCAACAAGGTCCTGAACCGGCTGAAGACGGAGGAAGTCGCCCAGGAGGAGGCGGTCCCGCTCAAGGCCCCGAAGGCCGGCCGCGCGATCGCCGGCGGCGATCTCGGGATCCGGGTGAAGGGCGTCGAGGACGTGCTCGTCCGGCTGGCCAAGTGCTGCACGCCCGTCCCCGGTGACGAAATCGTCGGCTACATCTCGATGGGCAAGGGCATTACGATCCACCGGGCCGACTGCTCGAACGTCAAGGCCCTACTCCGCAACCCGGAGCGGTTCACCCCGGTCGACTGGGACGGGGGCGCCAGTCACAGCTTCCTCGTTCAGATCGCGGTCGCCTCCTGGGACCGGCCGCGGCTGCTCGAGGATGTGGCGCGCACCTTCGCCGAGCACGGCGCGAACATCGTCGAGTATGGCGGCCACGTCGAGGATCAGCTCGCGAAGAACTGGTACACGGTCGAGGTCGGGGACGTGAAGGCACTGCGCGGGCTGCTGACCGCGCTTCGAAACGTCGACGCGGTCTTCGACGCGTACCGCGTCACACCGTCGTAGCCACCCGTCGGGCCGAGCCCCTCGTTCCGGGCACCAAACGAGGGACAT
>Ga0307305_10000277_pt1 | contig 17287 bp, 17 predicted proteins | sample ER_DNA_186_FD_194512 | JGI IMG/M metagenome (GOLD analysis project Ga0307305, IMG submission 194512) | Bulk soil microbial communities from the East River watershed near Crested Butte, Colorado, United States - ER_DNA_186 | ecosystem: Environmental > Terrestrial > Soil > Floodplain | place... | reverse complement strand
CGGCGAAGCAAGCGCGGCTGCCTGGCGAGGAGCGCTGGAGCCGGCAGTCGGATTCGAACCGACGACCTGCTGATTACAAATCAGCTGCTCTACCAGCTGAGCTATGCCGGCAAGGAAGATCGCGCAGTTTAGCTTACAAGGCTTTCCTCAACAAGTTGTCGATCTTACGAACCGGTGCGCGCGTGTAGGCCGAAAGCGGTTCGGCCGTTTCCAGATTCTTGATCACCGTGCTCAAATAAACCGACTCGGGATAGAAGGCTTTGTACTTTGTGATCTCGGCGCGATTCAAAACCTTGAATCCATAGCGCTCGAACATTTTTTCGCCGCGCCGGCTTTCAAACGTGACGATCTGTCCGTAAACACGTTTCTCACCAGAGCGGTATAGATAACTCAGATACGCGCTCATGAGCGCGCGCGTCGTAGAAACCTTGCGCGCATCCGGGAGAAGATTGATATGAAAATGCGGGACGCGCCGCGGTCGCGCAGGGACTTCGCGCCAGCCGTGCACGAGCGTCCAACGGATGAAGCGCCGCGAGCGTGCATTGTAGCGAAGGTAGCGGGTAAGCGCGCGAAAAAAGAGCCAAACATTTTGATAGAACGCATAGATCTGATTGCGCAGGGGCTTGCGTGAGCCAAGCAGATAGCCTCGAATCTCGCCGTCGATTTCAAGGAGAAAGCACGATTCGGGTTCGTGGTCGGTATAGTAAGTCGTAAGAAAATCGGCGAACAATTGTCGATCTTCGTAAACGGGATCGATCGGTTCGCCGAGAAACCCAGTTTGGCAGCACAAGCGCCGGACAGCGGCGCGATCGCAATCGCGATAGCTTCGGATTGTAAATGATCTCTCGCTCTTCATTCGTTGATGTTTCCTGTGTAACCGGAGCAGACCTCGCGGTAAATACAAAAAAACTGCTCAAACACACACGGCCACGCATAATCTGCCCCGGCATATTGCGCTGCAGTGCTGCCCAACATCTGCAGTTTTTGCGCGCTCAATGCCTCAATGGCATCGGCCAGAGCCTCCGTAGTGTTTTCTCGCGCCCAAGATTCCTGCTCATGACAAATAATCCGGTCCATGTAACTGCCGTGAATTCCCACCACGGGCGTGCCGCAGGCCTGACTTTCCAGCGCGACAAGGCCAAATGTTTCCTGAACGCCCGGGTGAACGAAGAGATCGGCCGCGCGATAATAGCGCGCAAGATCAGTCGAGTCGGTGCAATACTGAATCCATGAGACGTTTCCGGCACGCCGCTGCAACTCTCGAACCTGATGGCGCTGGGGTCCGTCCCCGATTATAAGCAGGTGAAAATCGTTTGGCCGCCGCCGGTGCAAGAGATCGAAACTGCGAAACAACGTTTCGGTGTTCTTTTCCTTGGCCAACCGGCCGACGTACAGAAGCAACTTCTGACTTCGGTTAATCCCTAACGATTCGCGCGTCGCGTGTCCGTCGTCTGGCGCCGGTTTGAAGACGTCGATGTTTACGCCGAGGCGCACGGCGCGCACGTTGCGCACCCCCCAGTCAGAGAGAACGTCGGCCAACAGTTCCGAGGGTACCAGCGTGGCCTGAAATTGATTATAGAGCTTGCGCACATAACCGCGCGTCAACTTCATTGCGCGATGCGTCCCGCGTTTGCCGAGAAATTTCATGTTCCTGCGCAAATACGCTTCGGGGAAATGCGAATGATAAAAACCGATGACCGGAATTTTCTGGGAACGGCCGATGGCGATCGCCTTCCAACCAACTTGGTACGGATCGCTCGATTCGATAATATCAGGCCGCTCCTGTTCTAGAATTTCTTCGACGGCGCGCAGGTTCAGAAGTGCCCGATAGCGCGACGCGCGCGAAAGCAACGGGGAGCGAATCGAATAAATGCGTGACCGGCCATTGCAGCTCATTTGCGTTTTCGGCCCAGGAACGATGAGGATATGTTCGGTCGCCGGTAAGTACTTGCCGATGTACGCGATCTTCTCGTGAACGTAACGTTTCACACCGCCGCTCAACGGCGAATAGAACTGAGTCAGATCGCAAATCTTCACCGTCGAAAATCAACTAAGAAAATTGTCAGGCGCGCGATTCCAGTTCGCTTAAGTAACGCTCCGCATCCATGGCCGCTGCACAGCCTGTGCCAGCCGCAGTAACCGCTTGTCGGTAGACGCGGTCTGCCACATCGCCTGCGATAAAAACACCGGGGTGTTTGCTCTCAGCCAAATTTTTCGCGATCAAATAACCTTCCGGGTCGGCGTCAAGTTTTCCCGCGAACGCTTTGGTGTTGGGATCGTGACCGATGGCGACAAACACGCAAGCCACCGGCAACTCGCGCTCCTCGTTTGTTTGCACATTTCGCAAACGCACCGCCCGCATCTCACCTTTTTCATCTGGAATATATTTTGTCACAACTGTGTTCCAGATCGGCTCGATCTTCTTGTTCGCGAAAACGCGGTCGGCCATGATTTTGGAAGCGCGCATTTTGTCGCGCCGATGAATCAAATAAACCTTTGAGGCAAAACGGGTGAGAAAAAGCGATTCCTCGGCCGCCGAATCGCCGCCACCGACCACGCATACGGGCACATTCTTGTAAAATGCACCATCGCAGGTTGCACACGAAGTGAGACCGTGTCCGATCAATTTCTCCTCGTTTTCGAGCCCCAAGTAACGCGCGGAAGCTCCACTGGCAATAATGAGTGCCTGCGTCTCCAGCCATTCGTCATCGGCTTTGATGCGAAGGTGACTGTTGCAGAGCTCAAAATCCGTCACTTCGGCGTAAGAGAAGCGCGCGCCGAATTGTTCCGCTTGTTTGTGCATGTTCAGGATGAGTTGCGGACCGTCAATTCCGTCGGGAAAGCCCGGGTAATTTTCAACCAGCGTCGTCGTGGAGAGCTGACCGCCAGGTTGCCGGCCTTCGAGCACGAGTGGACTAAGGTTGGCGCGCGCAGCGTAAATCGCCGCCGTCAGCCCAGCGCAGCCGCTTCCAGCGATGATAACCTTCTCCATGAGTAAACTTAGCACACGGCGCAAGCCCGGAACACAGACTTCCAGGTCGCCACAGGACAAATCCGTCCACTGTGCGGATCTGTGCGTCGAGCAGGCTTCCAGCCTGCCCTGCTCAATGGAGCTTGCTATGAAGAACAGCCGTCGGAATGACCCCTGGCCGCACTGGCTGCAAGCCCGTGTTCAGCGCGCAAAGATCGACAACAGGATTGCGCCACGTACTCTCCGCCATGCCGGAGCTGGCGGAGGTCGAATGGTATCGTAAGCAATGGAATCCCGCTCGTGGCGACGAGATTGTCGATCTCCGCCTGCATCCGCGGAATCGCGTTTTTCGCGGAACGAACACGCGCGCGCTTCAGGAGAATCTTGTCGGCAACAAGCTGCTAACATCGACAACGCGCGGAAAACGAATGTTGTTTCAATTTTCTGGTGACAGCTGGCTCGGAATTCATCTCGGCATGACGGGCAAAATCCGTGTCGAATCGGCGAGTTTTCGGCCAAACAAACATGACCATCTCGTTTTGTATCAACGCGAACGTGCGCTGGTCTTCACCGACTCGCGGCAATTTGGTCGTGTGCGCTTTCATCATGGGTCGGATGAGCCCGATTGGTGGAAGAGCGGCGTTCCCGAGATAATTTCGCCGGAGTTCGATCAAAAATTCGTCGATCAATTCTTGGATCGACATCGGAACGCGCCGATCAAAGCCGTTTTGCTCATGCAACCGGGCTTCTCAGGAATCGGTAATTGGATGGCCGATGAAGTCTTGTGGCGTGCCAAGATTTTGCCGGGGAAGCGGACAGGAAAATTAAGCGCGCGCGAACGCGCAGCGATTTTCCGCGCAGCAAAATTCGTTGTTAGGAAATCGTTGGACACTCTCGGGAAAGATTTTTCCGATCCGCCGCGCAATTGGCTAATCCATCAGAAGTGGAAACGCGACGGAGTTTGCCCGCGTCACCGCACGCCTTTGCGCCACGCAATGATCGGCGGTCGCACGACCGCGTGGTGTCCCCGCTGCCAGAGTTAGGGCGACCCTGCTTCTTCAGTAACCGACGCCCGAATGTTGCAAAGGTGGTCGCGGCTCGCGCTCAAGTAAGTCGCGTTCTTCGTCAGAGTCCGTCGCATTACGCAGTGACATGCACGACAATCTTATGAAAACCGGTCGGGCCGGAAAATGGACTGCGATCTGATTCCCATTCCTGCACATCGCCTTCGCCGTCGGTCGCGCGCACGACATGGGTATGATCGCCCGGTTCATCGGGCATCCAGCCATCGTGCACTTTCCAGAGCGACCAGGCGAGATCGCCCCCGGAGTAATAAATATCCGCATCTTCCCATGTTTTTCCGTCATCAAAACTCAGCTCCACGCGCGAAACGCCGCGATCGCCGCCGTAGGCAATCCCCTTCACTTCGATGGCGCCGTTCAACTTGCTGAGCGAAAACCACGACTCGTTATCGGGCACATCGATTCGCGACCGTGTCGGCGCGATGAAGTCCGGGCCCCAGCCTTGCGTTTCGTAAAACCCTTTCGCGTTCGCGTCAGTCACTTCAATCCGGGTGAGCCATTTCACATGTTTTTCGCCGAAGTAGCCGGGCGCGATGACGCGCAACGGGTAACCATGCCGATGCGGCAAGGGCACGCCGTTCATTTCGTACGCAAGCAGCGTGGTGGGCTCCATCGCTTTCTCGAGCGGGATGGTGTCGGTGTAATTATCAACGCCGTGGAGACGCACGCGCGCGGCATTCGAAAACGGGGCAGCTTGGTCAAGAAGATCGCGCAACGGAAAACCTTTCCAGACAGCATTGCTGATCAGGCCTGCATCCAACCCGTTGCTGATACACATCAATGTGGTCTGCTGCTCGACGGCCGGAAATCCCAGCAGATCTTGAAATCGCCAAGCGGCCCGATTTTGCACCAGCCCGGTAACTTCGAGGTGCCAAAGATCGACATTTACTCGCGGATCGACCACGTTCTTGGTCACGCAATAAAATAAATCATTCGGCGTGATTGGTTGGACGATGCGGCCTTTGTATTGCGTGCCGTCATAGCTAAAGGTGGCTGCGTGGTAAAGTTTGCGCAGCGCTGCTGCACCGCCGCCAGCGATGAGCAAACCAAGTCCACCCAGAACCAGTGCGCGTCGTCCGATCGCGGGACTGAATTCTCGATCTTCGCTCTCGATTGTTGGCCGAGTGAGGAATTGAAATCCGGTAACAAGGGTTCGCTCGAAAATAAAAAAGCAAAGCGCCAAACCAACAAGCGTCACCAATCGGGCGGCATCGATGGGCAATCCGCGATAACTCGTTCCGAGCACCGGCCAGAGTGCGATCGCAGCGACAATGATTGGCAACAGGACAAAAATGCCGATCGTCGCGAGTGCCACACGCCGGCCGAGATGGCGCCGCATAACCAGGCCGAAAATCGCTCCGGCAATAGCGCCGACGATAAGCTGACCCGCGATTGTCGATCCAACGCCGAGTTGCTTGAGATGATTATAGCCACCGACCTTTCCCATGATGGAAAGAAATGGTCCCGGAGGAATAAACACCGAGAGGCGGTCGCCTATAATTGTGAGCGGTGTCGCTACGCCAAAAAGCCACGCCAGAAGTAACATCACCATCGTCATCGCAATGCCAGCAATGAATCCGGCGAGTAATCCAGCGGCAATTCCTTTCAAGCTGGAGAGTTGATTGGGCGAACTCATGTCAGAAAATTTCTTAGCCACAGATTAACACGGATGAAAGACCGATCGGAAGAGAAGTCTGGGCTACCTTGTTTTCGAACATCTGTGTTCATCTGTGTTCATCTGTGGCTTTTTCTCAGCTGCGATGCGCATCAGCGTGGCAATGATTCGGGCACCCGCGACAAAGGTGCCGAGCAGCGTTCCGGAAACTTTTGACTGTCCTCCGGTCCGGCAACGATGATTCACGGGAACTTCGAGAATGCGCAGACCTGCTCGCGCGGCACGCATCTGCATCTCGATATTCCACCCGTAGGTTGGCTCGCGCATGCCAAGTCCGCCCAGCGCATCGCGGCGAATCGCGCGAAATGGGCACATATCGGTGTAACGGGTGCCGTAGAGCAGTCGCAAGATCAGGCCGGCGATCCACCCAGAAACAATCTGTTGGAAATTCATGCTACCCGGCTCGCGCTGGCCGCGCGTGCGAGAACCGATCACGAAATCATGCGTGCCGTTTACGATTGGATCGACTAGACGATGCATAAGTTCAGGGCAATCGCTGCCGTCCCCATCGAGAAAAACGACGATATCGCATTCCGGGCAAAGAGCGCGAATACCGGCAGCGCAAGCGCGTCCATACCCGCGTTGTGGCTGGGTGATCACTCTCGCGCCCGCGGCGCGCGCGCGTTCGGCCGTCTGATCGGTACTGCCATTATCGACAACGATGATGTCGCGCGGAATCTCTGTGCCAGCGACCGCTCGGACCACATCTGTGATCGGTTCTTCTTCGTTGAGCGCTGGAATAATGACGCTTACCGCGCCTGATCCAGCATCGGCAGCGGTCATCACAAAACGATCCAGGCGCTCGTGAAGTAAAACACAAGCGCAAAGAAATCGGCTAGCGCGAGCGTAACCGGTCCGGCGGCAATCTTGGGATCCAGTTTTAGGTGGTGCAGGAGAGATGGCACGCCCAGCCCGAACAAACACGCAGTGACAAGCGACAGCGCAATGCTGCCGCCAATGACACCCGCGGCGCGCACATCGCTGTGCCAAAACCAGACGATGACGGCAACAAGTCCGCCGCAAGCCAGGCCGAGAAAAAGTGCCGTTGCGAGTTCACGTCGGAAAGCGGCCGCGAACCAATGCCAGTTCAAACGCGCCGAGCGGAGTGCCTGAATTGTCACGCTCATCGATTGCGTGCTCACGCTTTCGTTTAACCCGAGCACCATTGTGAGAAAGAATGCGATAACGAGGCTGCGGGCCAGCGTTGTTTCAAAAAAGCCAGCGAGGATCGCGCAGATCGTCCCGCCAGCGACAGTCACGAGCAACCACGGGAAACGATAACGAAAAACGCGCCACGGAGAGGCATCGCGGACTTGTGCAAGATGAAAGCCGAGCGCCTCAAAAAAATCCTCTCGCACGCCTTCGCGTTCGGGTTCTTCGGTCTCGAGAACGCTTGCCATGAAAACATCCGTGTCCACAATTCCAATCACGAGACGCTCCGCATCCACCACCGGAAACGCCAGGAACTTGTAGAGCACAAAAAACTCGCACGCTTCTAACACGGTCGCCTCCGCGGGCAACGCGATCACGCGCGGGACCATAATTTCCCGCAACCGAGTAGCCGGCGCAGCCGTGAGCAAACGGCGCGTGGGGACAACTCCAACCAGTCGTTTCCTCTCGTCAATCGCGTAAAAATAAATGACCCGCTCGCCGACGCCCTCGCGCCGGATGGCTTCGAGCGCTTTCTCGACGGTTGCATCCGCTTCGAGCAACGGAAAGTCTCTGCGCGCGTAATCCAGCGCTGGTGCGTTGAAATCGACTGCACCGGAAAATTTCATCGTCGTGCCTCGCGCACTTTGTGCACAATGCCTTTGTTGCGCAGGACCTTTTCCGCTTCGCTGAAGTAATCGCGCACATCGGCCTGCGCGCGAATCCAATCAAGGTAGCATCCGATCCCGGTCGCAAGATCGACCTGCGGCTCATAACCGGCTGCGCGAATACGCGTTGTGTCGCTCGTGAGATGACGCATCTCGCCTGGGCGAAATTCGCCTTTAGCCTCCGGCGCAATGTGAATACCGAGTGCTTCCGAAACGTGTTCAGCGATTTCGCGGATCGGCACGCCGTGCCCGCTGCCAACATTCACCGCTAATCCGTCGAGCTTGTCCGTCTCGGCCGCGAGCAAATTCGCGCGTGCGATGTCCTCAACGAAGGAAAAGTCGCGCGTTTGCTCGCCGTCTTCATAAAGGACCGGCGGCAGATTATTCAGCAAACGCGTGCAAAAGATTGCGATCACGCCGGTGTAAGGATTGAAGATCGATTGCCGTGGTCCGTACGTACAGGAATAGCGAAGCGCGGTCGTGGGAATGCCGACTTGTTTTCCCCAAAGAAGCACCAGTCTCTCCTGATCGACTTTTGTCAGACCGTAAACTGTTTCCCCACCCACGGGAGCGTTCTCGGGGGTCGGCGCGCTTTTCGTGACGTTGTTGCAAATTGGACAATGCACAGACCAATCGCCCGTGCGCAGTTGTTCAATCGGTCGCACATTTGGGAAAACCAGGCCGTGCTTCGGACAAATCCCGGCGCCTTCGCTGTAAACAGCTTGTGAACTCGCGACGATTATTTTTTTTGTCGGCAGGTTTTTCTCGCGAATGACTTCGAGCATTTGCGCGGTCCCAAGCGAATTGACATGGACGTATTTCGCGATCTCGGGCATGAATCCGCCGTAAGCAGCCTGGTGAAAGACGATGTCGATGTTGTCGAGCGCGGCGCTGACCGTTTCGCGATCGCACAGGTCGCCTTCAATGAATTCCACGTTGTCCGATATCCACGCCGGCTTTCCGCGCCGGTGCGTTTGCGGCTCCAGATTATCGAGGACTCGGACCTTCCATCCTTCGCGCACGAGTAAGTCCGTGATGTGCGAACCTATCAGGCCGGCACCCCCGGTGACGAGCGCGCGTTGTGTCATGCCTCTGTTGTAGAGGCGCTCGCCGCGGCGAGCAAATCTGGTTCATCTGCGGCTAAGAACTCCGAAAGGATTCGCAACAAGCAGCCGCGGCTACACGGGCCAGATTCTATCGCGGCCTTCCCGCGCGACGATCTCGTTCAAGAACTTGCGCGTCTCCAGCGCGATCTCATCGCGTGAATTTTTGCCGAGCAATTCGTTGCACAAGCGTCGCAATGCCACCGGATCGTCAACATCATAGCACATGGGCAACAACTTCACTTCAAGACTAGTTCCTTTTGCGCGCTCTCGGGTTTGATCGAACACGCGTTCTGTACTCCAGTCGATTCGTTCGAAGACCTCTCGATGCGGTTTTTTGAGGCCGATCAAATAGTAGCCGCCGTCGTCGGAAGGACCGAGCACGACTCGATCACCTGGCGAATACAAAAACTGTACCGCTTGCACAAAGATCTCCGGCCGAACTGTCGGACTATCTGAATCGATCAAACAAACCGAGTTAAAACCACACTTAAATAAATCTTCGGCTGCGAACAAAAGGCGCTCGCCAAAACTTCCACCACGTTGCGGAATCAAGACGAAGTGTGGCGGCAGAATGTCCGCGTAAGCTTCTTCCGCACCCGGCGGCGTGTAAACTGCAACGCCACATGCATCCTTCCCGGCCGCCTTTCGCATCTGAACCGCAGTAGAAATCACATTGGCCGTGTCACGCAGAAAAGAGATATTGAGTGCCGCGGCTTCCTCCGGAGTGAGTGGCGGGATAAGGCGCGTTTTCACTTCTCCGGCCCGCGGCGCTTTGGTCATCACTCCTAGCGCACAGAAACCGCGTGCGCTTTCGGCCGGTGTGTTTGGATCAAGAACGCGATGAATGGCGTTCATGCAATCGGACTATTTAGTCGCTATTCCTTTTCGCAAAGAGCGTATTGATAGCGTCCATCCTGCCAGATCTTAATTCGCTTACATGGTTGCGTCGGGAAGAGCTTCTCAAACGCGCGCGCGGAGAACACTGTCGCTTTATGCGGCTCGCGATACCCATTTCTGAACCGAATCAATCCAGCGAGCAGCCACATGGCAAATAACGGAATCGAAGCCCAAAAAATATGGCGCGGCTCCGCAATAAAACAGCGACCGCCGGGTTTCAGCACACGATACATTTCTGCGATGGCCCGATTTGGCTCAGGCAAAACGGTGAACAGCCGCGAAGCTATCAAGATGTCAAACTCTGCGTCGGCACAGGAAAGCTCCAGCGCATTGATGCGTTTAAATGAACAATTAGTCAGGCCCAAGGCGTCCGCGCGTTCCCGAGCCCATTGCAATTGGCTCTCGGAGCGATCGGCTCCGGTTACCAAAATATCTCGGAACCGTTCCGCCAACCGGCACGAGTAAAAGCCTGGCCCACAACCAAGCTCGATTAATTTCGTCCCCGGCGCAGGCTGCCCACTTGGCCAAAGCGCCGCGATTATGCGCTCGGTGTCATCTCGGAAAAGGTGCTCGCGGCAAAATGCATATACCCAGGCGACATGTTCGAAGAGACTGTCGTGACCGAGATCTTCATTGTTGTGTTCCGTGGGAATCGTGGTTGCCGGCGTTTCAATCGGAGCATGAGTAGGAGCTATGGCGTCCGGCAGCATGTTTATTTGCGTTTCAATAACACATTCGGTTCTCGTTTTGATTTCCCGCGTGAAAACTTTTCCACAGGAAAGAATGATGCTTGGGAAATTAATTTACTATCTTTCTTATCCTTCTTTGCGCGAATAACCCGGTTGCACACATCTGTGCTCCCTCGTGATTCGCACCAACAGCGAGTTGTTTATAACACCGACACCGCGCACCGATAAACCCCAGGGTCCCTAAAGAAGACGAGACTTATACAAACTTATTCGAACTTGTTGGCTTCTTGCTGCGCCATCATTTAACAAAGCGGAAATGCCTTTTCGAAATCGCAGCGTCACCACGATAATTGCTCTGGTTTTCGCGACCCTGTTTTCTGTCGCGAACGCCGGAGAGGAAACCTCACTCTGGAAGATTCAGGAAACTCTTGCTGCGAAACCCTATGTCGATCTTACTCATGAATTTGAGTCGGGAATCCCGCACTGGCCCGGTTTTCCCGACGAAGGGCGCAAGACGATTTACTGGTATGATAAGCGTCCGGACACGATGGGCAGTGGCTTTTTTTCCGAGGTCTTCACGCACGTTGGCCAGTGGGGAACGCATGTCGATCCCCCCGCTCATTTCATCAAAGGATTGCGCACGGTGGATCAAATCGGTCTTAAGGAAATGGTCCTCTGCCTTGTTGTTGTCGATGTACACGATGATGTCGCGAAAAATCCAGATTACACGTTGTCGATCGAGCGCCTGAAAAAGTGGGAAAGGGATCATGGGAAAATTCCGGCAGGCGCTTTTGTCGCAATGCGCACTGATTGGTCAAAGCGTTGGCCTGACGCGGCGAAAATGGAAAACAAAGACGCGAGCGGTGTTGCGCATTATCCCGGTTGGAGCCTGCCCGCGCTGAAATATCTCTATGAGGAACGCAAGATCACAGCGTCAGGTCACGAAACTACGGATACCGATCCTGGAATCGCCACAACAAAGAACGATTACTCGCTCGAGACTTACCTGTTGAGCACAAATCATTATCAGATCGAGTTGCTCACCAATCTCGATCAAGTCCCCGAATCTGGCGCCATTGTCGTGGTCAGTTTTCCAAAGCCGAAGGGCGGTTCGGGTTTCCCGGCGCGTGTGTTCGCGATCGTCCCCTAAATTTGACCCGCAGGTCGCGCGACGCTAATCGCATCTTCTGTGGATTTAATTGACGAACTTAAGACGCGAATCATCTGCGGCGACGGGGCGATGGGAACGTTGCTGCTCGATCGCGGTTTGCCGGTCCGAAATGTTAAACGCCATGCTAGCACAGGCTCTTCGAGTTTAGACTCGAGCTTTCATGGTCGAAAATCTGCTCGGTCAGTTGACCGAAAGTCGCGGCACGAACGAAGATAAGCTTTTGAATCATGCATATCACGGACATCATGCGGGGGGATTCTCCCACGTTTTCGTTCGAGTTCTTTCCTCCGAAAACGCCGCCGGCTGCCGAGATTCTCTACCAAACTATTCGCGATCTTGAATCGTACATGCCGCACTTTGTCAGCGTCACCTACGGTGCCGGTGGTTCAACCCGAGATTTAACCCACGACCTTGTCGAGCGCATTCAACATTCAACAAAACTGGACCCGATCCCTCACCTGACGTGCATCTGCCACAACGAAGATGAGATCGAAGCGATTTTACTTCGATACGCCAGGTCGGCGATTGGAAATATCCTCGCGCTCGGGGGCGATCGGCCGCGCGACATTCCGTACGATAAATCGCGCGATTCGTTTCAACATGCGATCGATCTGGTTAAGTTCATTCGCCGATTTAACGAATCCGACGCGCATCCAGATCGCCGCGGTTTCGGGATCGGCGTGGCCGGTTTCCCCGAAGGACATCCCGCGACGCCGAATCGATTAGTCGAAATGGATCATCTCAAAGCGAAAGTGGACGCCGGCGCCGACTACATCGTCACGCAACTATTTTTCGATAATCGCGACTTCCTCGATTTCCGCGAACGGTGTGCGCTCGCCGACATTCACATCCCTATTATCGCGGGCATCATGCCTGTTACCTCCATGAGCGGATTCAAACGCATCGCGGATCTGGCCGGTGGCGCACGCTTTCCGGCCAAGCTTCTGCGTGCTCTTCAACGATGCGAAAACGATCCTGAAGCGGTCAGGCGCGTCGGCGTTCACTTCGCTTTGGAACAATGTCACGATCTTTTGGATAACAACGTGGCCGGCATTCATTTTTACACACTCAATCGCTCCGACGCCACGCGGGTAATTTTTGACAGTCTCGGCATTCCGCGGCGGCAGAGCGCACAGGTCCCCACCGTTTAGTTGAGCGACGAGGTTCGCAAGATCATCGCGGTCGCGTTCGGGCATTTCCCGGCGTCTACTTAATCACGCCATTCCTCTATTACGAGACGACGACAAAACTGGCGAAATTTGCGCGAAGTCTGTGAAACGCGCAGAATCTGGGGATGTTCGAAGGCCGGCGTGCGCTCTATCTTCAACTCGCACTGTTTGCACTAGCGATTGGGCTATTGCTGCTGCTTTCATGCTTTTTCCCGCTGGTCGATCTTGTTGATGCGGCGCAACACCGCGTGATGAATTGGGGCGCGTGGAGCGGGGTCTGTTACCCGCTGCTCTTTGCCTTTTGTAATGTCCTGCTTCTTCCCGGCGGCTTATTAAGTGTCGGCAGCGGTTTTTTCTTTGGACTTTGGTGGGGCTTTTTCATCGTGCTTTTCGGCAACACCATCGCCGCGGCGATTGCATTTGCGCTCAGCCGGTGGGTGGGGCGGCGGTGGCTGAGCCGAAAGCTTTCGCGAAGTTCGACGCTCCGAGCGTTAGAACCGGCAGTGAAGCGCGAAGGATGGAAGATTATATTTCTGAGCCAGTTACACCCGCTTTTCCCAACAAGCCTACTGAACTACGTATATGGGCTAACAAGAATTCGCTTCCGGACCTACATGCTTTGGACTTCGATCGGCCGCGCTCCCGGACTCTTTTTATATGTGTACCTTGGAACGTTGGGTCAACTGGGATTGAATCTGGCGCGAGGGAGAAGCCATCCGCGGGCGGTTGAGTACTGGACTTGGGGCGGTGCGTTTCTTACCACGGTCCTCCTGTTTATTTTGTTGAGGCGAATCGCACACCGCGCAATTCAAAGATCGCAGGAAGTGTCGCAGCTCGAAAAGGCAGAGCATCGAGCGAATCAAATGTTATCCAGATAATATCAACAACATCAGTCAGTTATGTATATAGATGAATTTACAGAGGCTGTAGCGCAGGCGCCAGCGTGCGCCCACGGCGGGAAGGATCCAGGTGCAGTGGCCAATAGGGTGCCGATTCGGACGAACCGGCGGTACCACGCCGAACCTGTCGCCGAAGTCGTAGCGGAGTTTAATTCGGCGGTGAAAATCATTGCATCGACCATCAGCTGCCAGAGCCAAGAGTCTAGCCTGAGTGATCTGGAGCCCTTTCGCAATGTTTAAGCTTCCCACAGAATACGATGTCGTGGTTGTGGGTAGTGGGCACGCCGGAATCGAAGCAGCTCTAGTAGCAGCCCGCATTGGTTGCCGGACTTTGATGTTGACGCAGAATCTAGATACGATCGGGCAAATGTCGTGCAATCCAGCAGTTGGCGGTTTGGCAAAAGGTCATATTGTTCGCGAAATCGACGCCATGGGCGGTGCGATCGGGATAAACACCGACGCGACTGGGATTCAGTTTCGGATGCTTAACAGGGCAAAGGGACCTTCAGTGCGGGCACCGCGTGTCCAGTGCGACAAAAAAGCCTACCAATTTCGGATGAAAGCCATCTTGGAAAGCAAGCATAATTTAGACTTGAAACAAGCCACGGTTTCGAGCGTTCTTGTCGACAATCGGACAGTGCGTGGCGTTGGGACAGATCTTGGAATAAGGATTATGGCGCGCAGTGTTGTAATTACATCCGGTACTTTTTTGCGCGGCCTTTTGCACATAGGCGAGAACACTAAGCCGGGTGGACGCATGGCTGATACCAGCTCGGCACTAAGCGAAAATCTTCGGCAATTGGGTTTTACAGTCGGGCGATTCAAGACCGGCACACCGTGCCGAATCAATGGTCGCTCGATCGACTTCTCGCAGTGCCACGTCCAACTCGGAGACGAACCACCTCCGCGGTTCGCGTTTTACGACGGGGCGAGGAAACTCAAGAACGAGGTTTTTACCCTCAATTTTAATGACCGAGGAGAGTTCCACGTGGAACAAATCCCGTGCTGGATCACTCATACCACCCAGCGGACGCACGATATCATCAGGGCCAATCTCCACCGATCCCCCCTCTATTCGGGCCAAATAAAAGGAACCGGGCCACGATACTGTCCGTCGATCGAAGACAAGGTCGTTAAGTTTGCTGACAAAGTGACTCACCAGCTCTTTTTAGAACCGGAAGGCCGCCATACCGAGGAATATTATGTAAACGGAATTTCCACAAGCCTGCCGTACGATGTGCAGCTGGAGTTTTTGCATTCGATTCCGGGCTTGCAGCGGGCTGAAATCATGCGGCCGGGTTACGCTGTGGAATATGATTTTTTTCCACCCACTCAGCTTTTTTCGACCTTGGAAACGAGGTTGATTAAGGGGCTCTATTTTGCTGGACAGGTGAATGGCACTTCAGGCTACGAAGAGGCGGCGGCACAAGGCTTGATCGCCGGGACAAACGCGGCCCTAAAAGTGCAGGGTTGCTCACCGATCGTTTTGGATAGAAGCGAAGCGTATATCGGAGTTCTTGTCGACGATTTAGTCACAAGGGGCACCGAAGAGCCGTACCGCATGTTCACCAGTCGGGCCGAGGATCGCTTGTTTCTTCGTCATGATAATGCAGATCAAAGATTGACCAAACGGGCATTTGACGCAGGCCTCATCTCAAAAGAACGCTGGGCTCACTTTCAGCAGAAACTGGAGCTTCTCGGCTGTGTTCGACAACTGGCAATCGATACGAAACTCGGCGGCGTCCCCCTGTGCCAATTGTTGAAGCGGCCGGACTTTGGCATTGTGAATTTACCAGAGGAAATCCGGACCTTGGCGCCAGCCGAAATTTGGGAAACGGTTGGGACGGACGTGAAGTACGAAGGATATGTCAGTCGACAAGCTGAGCAGAATCGGAAAGTAGCCAGCCGAAACTTGCAGCCCATACCTGACGGACTGGACTATGGAAAAATCGTTGGCTTACGTTCCGAGACCCGACAGAAGTTAACAGCTGTTCGACCTGTTTCTCTGGGTCAGGCGGCCCGAATTAGCGGCATAACCCCGACTGACATTACAATAATATCTATCTGGCTTACCAAGAATAACTTACAATGTCAGACTAGTGCTACTAATGTCGCGATTTTTGGTAATAAGGATCAAAAGGCCGTTAGCTCCAACGCTTAGCAATGCTTATTTTTGCTGCTGTCGCGCTCGCCAGCTACTTTCTCGGGTCGATTCCTGCCGGCTATCTCGCTGGCCGCATCGCAGGGATTGACATTCGCCACGCTGGAAGCGGCAACATTGGCGCGACGAATGTAACGCGCGTTCTCGGAAAGCATTACGGTTATCCGGTTTTCATTGTGGACTTCCTGAAGGGCTTGATGGCAGTTACTATGTCGATTTTGATAGAAAAACGCGCGCAGCCTCTATCGGTTCCGACTGAGCTAATCGGAATCATCGCGGCTATTTCCTGCGTGATCGGGCACTCCTTTCCGGTGTGGTTGAGCTTTAAGGGAGGCAAAGGGGTCGCGACTTCGATGGGGGCGCTTTTTGGGCTGATGCCTTTTGTGGCCTTAATCGCGGTCGCGGTCTGGGTCATTACGTTCGAAATGACACGCTACGTTTCAGTTGCCTCGATGACCGCCGCACTGGCGGTGCCAATTAGCATTTTGATCCTGATGCCTCTAAAACAAACGAGCGGGACGGCTCTTCTGTACTTTTCCATTTCCCTAGCCGCGCTTGTAATTTTCCGGCATCGCTCGAATCTTTCCCGGTTGGTGCGAGGCACCGAACCGCGGTTCAAGCGGAAGTGAAGATCGACAAAATAGCAATCTTGGGCGCCGGGAGCTGGGGAACTGCCTTGGCGTGGTTGTGGGCAAAACATGGGCGACGAATTTGTCTTTGGGGAAACAGCGCAGATCGGGTCGAGCGCGTGCAAAGAACGCGTGAGAACAAGGATTACATTCCAGGGCTGCAATTACCTGATTCGGTCAATGTTACGCATGAGCTGCGCGACTGCGCCGAGGCGAGCATCATCGTATTTGTCACGCCATCGACCGCCCTGCGCGGAATTGCCACGCGTTTGCGGGAAGTAATCCGCGAGGGGCGCACCATGTTGCTCAGTTGCACAAAAGGAATTGAGCACGGCACCGGGATGCGGATGAGCCAAATCTTGAGTGACATTTTTCCGCGGCATGAACTCGCGGTGTTGTCAGGACCAAACCTTGCAGCTGAAGTAGTTCGCGGTCTCCCTACTGCGACTGTAATAGGCTGCCGAAACCTTGAGTGCGCCGCGAATTTACAAGACTTTCTTGGCAGTTCGCGTTTCCGCATTTACACGAGTGACGACGTCACCAGTATTGAACTGGGTGGCGCCTTGAAAAATGTCTTTGCGATCGCGGCCGGCGCGAGTGATGGGCTTGGTTTAGGTGATAATACGAAGGCGGCGCTGGTCACGCGCTCGCTCGCCGAGATGATTCGGCTCGGAACGGCGATGGGCGGAAACTTCAAAACCTTCTATGGGCTGAGCGGGGCTGGCGATTTGATCGCGACCTGCTTTAGCAAGCACAGCCGTAATCGGCGCGTTGGCGAGCAGCTCGGTCGCGGGCAAACGCTGGAGCAAATCACTTCATCAATGCAAATGGTGGCCGAAGGAATTCCAACGACAAAAAGCGCTCACGAATGCGCGCGGAGACTCAACATCGAGACGCCGATTATCGATCAGGTCGACGGTTTGCTTTACGAGGGAAAGGTGCCAGTCCAGGCGATGCAGGAATTACTCGAGCGCGATCAGAAAGCGGAGCAAATCTAACTGTCAGATAATTTACGGCAGAC
>Ga0307305_10000276_pt1 | contig 17300 bp, 16 predicted proteins | sample ER_DNA_186_FD_194512 | JGI IMG/M metagenome (GOLD analysis project Ga0307305, IMG submission 194512) | Bulk soil microbial communities from the East River watershed near Crested Butte, Colorado, United States - ER_DNA_186 | ecosystem: Environmental > Terrestrial > Soil > Floodplain | place... | reverse complement strand
TTGGAAAACCCAACACTGCTTGTGGCCTAAAATTCGATTGCCAAAATGGAATCGCATGGAAACGCGAACGCCGGGCCGCGTTCACAACTGATGAAGAATAACAAACGCCATGTTTGATCAGCAGGGGCGTCCTTATCCCAACTTAAGTAGGCAAAATGAAATACAAAATCAAAAGTTTCGTAGTTGGCGTAAAAGAAGCGCGCCGGATATTGTGTACTACCGTTTATGGTCAGCCCGCCAGAAGAGCGTATGATATGGGGAGAGAACTCTCCAATAGCTTTATGGGCCTGTTGAAGGTGGGAATGGCATAACAAAGGCTACCAGACGCAGGAGCCGCCGCGGATAAGTGGCGATTGGTAGAGGACTTCACGGCTTGTTATAATTCATTAGTCGAAATTCCGGGTATCGCCATATGCCCCGCCGAGCGGAGTAACATGGTATTGCGGTGCTTCCAGGATGGCTTGCTTGGTCACGTTCACAAATACCTTGGATTCCTCGTAACTGATCCGGTCGATATGCTTCGGTGAAATCACGATCTCCTTGTGGGAATACCAATGGCCGGTCTCCACAACTAGGTGACAAATCGCCCAACTGTTGTCGTCCATGATAAAATCAATGACGTGGCCGATCGCCCCTTCGCTGGTTTGGATGGGGTAGCCGCTAAGAGCCTGTGTGCTTTGCAGATGAAGATCGTCGCTTGCTTGCTCACTCGGAATAAAATGCAGCGGCGGTGGAGCCTCGGGAAAACCGCCCACGCCCCACGTTTCGCCTCCACGATAATACTCCTCTACATATTGTCGCGAGACCGGCTTGTGCGACTCAATCGCGGGACTGTTTTCAATCTGTTGCCGAGTCAGATTCACGAGCAGGCAGTCGCCGTCTTGATGCAGGTTTCCGAAAGCATGGGGAGAAATCAGCACCAAGCGGCCCGATAGCCATGATCCTGTGTCCGCCACAACATAGCAGATAGCCCATTGTTGGTCATTAAAATAGAAGTCCTTCACATGGCCGATGTCGCCGTCAGAGGCGCCGAGCTTTTTTCCGTAAAGCTGCCCAAGACTTCGCAACATAACTTTAGCCTTTCTGATGACGGATTTTATCTATCCAGACCATGCGACCAGATACTTGAATTCGCAAGCGCGGGCCCAAAATGCCACAGCAGCGCGTGCCATCGTATCAACTCCTGAAGCGATCATGGGGCAGTCAGGAAGGGCGTTTATCCTTCCGCAAAGGAGGTATCGCATTGTGAACCTGAAGTGTCGCATCGCGGCGCGCATACTAAACTTCGAACCCTCTCAGCCACAGTTGTCCTGATCGAAGCCCTTGCGCGATGCATGCGTTACCGAACGTCTGCTGCTTAACATCGGGGGTCTGATTTGCGGGTGAAGTGCAAAGCTGCCGGAATAGCGCAGCTCGGCGTTTAGAGCCTTTATGTCGCTTGAAATAAATCGCGGTGCTTTGTTGGGCTGTTGATTCCATATTTGGTTACGGGACTCTCATACGGGACTGCGCCCGCCTCGCGGACGTCCCTTTCTGGCCGCGCGGTGCGCCAGGTAGGCTAGCGCACGTCCGTTTAGCGGACTCGACAATTTACCGCTGGAAATCGAACCGGCGGGGTTTCTGCGCAGTCGACGCAGAGAAAATCTTTTTGTAAGCTCGCGCTTGTATGGCCGATGAACCGGTTAAAATTATCCTCGGTGACACAGCGATTAGCGCGATCGAGCGAACCCCCGGTGGGCACCGGTTCCGTCGAAGCAAAGATCGGCATCGATCGCTGACGCATTGCGAAAATTGCGGCGCACCACTTACCGGCCATTACTGCGCGCAATGCGGGCAAGCCGCCATCGATTATCGCCGCTCCTTCCGCCACGTCATCGCCGATGTGCTTGACTCGTTCCTGAATTGGGATTCGAAATTTTTCGCCACAATTGCGCTCCTCATCTTGAAACCGTGGCGATTGACTAACGAGTTTCTCGCCGGCAAGCGTGTCCGCTATGTGCATCCGCTGCGGCTTTATCTACTCGCAAGCATCTTGTTTTTCTTTGCGGTGAATTACGGAGCGAGAGATTTGCGTTTCGAGCCGGGAAAACTGGGCCCAAAAGACCGCGCGGAACTCGAAGCCGACTTGAAGAAAGGAGATTTGCCGCCAGCAGCGCGCAAGGAATTGGAGGCGTTATTGCGGGAGTCTTCGCCTTCGCCCGCTCCCTCCCCGCAAACGACCACGCCTTCGCCTCCATCCGCGCCCGGAACCGATAAGCAAAAGCAGGAATATGGGAAAATAGGCGAACGACCGTTTGTGGTTTTTGACCAGGCCAAATCCACAACGCCCTTTGAGCGCTGGATCGAAGGGCGGGCCAAAGAAAAGATGGGTGAACATGGAACAAAGATGGGCCTGTTTATCGCGACGCTCTTCAGCAACCTGCCTTACATGATGCTTTGCTGCATTCCTCTGTTCGCTTTCGTCCTGAAAATTCTGTACATCCGGCGCCACATTTTTTACATCGACCACCTCATTTACGCGCTTCACATCCACACGTTCGCTTACACCGGGATCATGCTAATCGTGCTTGCAACAATTGGTCTCAACCGTGCGGTCGCAGGTGCGATCGCAGGCTGGACCATCGCTCTCCTCTGGATCGCGTTTGTGGTCCAAATTTTCTTGTCGATCCGGCGTGTTTACCGGCAAGGTTGGTTCATCAGCACGCTGAAATTTTTCACGGGCGGTCTTGTTTACCTAGTTGTGCTGTTGCTCGCACTTGCAGCAACCTTTTTCATCACTCTCGCAATTCCATGAATAAGAAAATCTTATTGCCCATATTGTTTCTCCTGTTCGGAGCAGCCTCGAGTTTTGCCGCTCCGCAGATGATTGCGTTCGAACGCAACCAGGCTGTCTGGATCGCAAACCTCGACGGCACCGGCGAGAAAAAGGTCGCCGATGGAATTTTTCCAGCAATCTCGCCTGATGGAACTCGCGTCGCGTTTAATACCGTGGAAAAAACGAGCGACACGAGTTACGTGCGTCACATCGCAGTCATCGAACTTGCGACCGGAAAGTTGAACGTCTTCAAGGCTGTTCCGAGCGACAATTCGTATTACCCGAGCTGGACGGCCGACGGGAAACAAATCCTTTTCACCACGCGCCCGCACGAAGTCTGGGATCTCGTCGTTGCTAATTCCGATGGCACGAATTTCCACGTGCTCAAACCCGGCGTGCAAAATGAAGTGACACGTTACTCCCCGATTTGGGCGCGCGATGGCCAATCGGTTTTTTGCGAGGACATGGCGAATGTTTATCAGCTCGGCCTCGACGGCGCGGTTCGCGCGCAATGGAAGATCGGCAAGATCGTGCCAAAAGGCGACATGAGCGGCGACGGTCGCATCGATGTGTCGCCGGACGGCAAGCGATTGCTCTTGAGCATCGACATGGGCGAAGAATCCGGTCGCAAAGATTGGGACGGCCCGTTGCCAGCGTTGTGGTCGTTCGATCTCCAATCGCAAAAGGCGACGCGGCTCACGCCAAAAAAACTTTTCGGCTGGGATGGCGTTTGGATCGACAACAACAACATTCTCTTTCTCAGCAAAGCGGCCGGCGAAAAGGAGGATTTAATTTATCGAATGTCCGTCGACGGAAAAAATTTGAAACGCCTGATCAAGAACGCGCGCTTTCCGAGCGTTAGCGCGCCGAATGCATGAAGCAATTCATTGGTGCGATCTTTCTTTGCGTCGCGTTTTGCGCACTCGTTAACGCCGAGCAGCGCAAAATCGCATACGAACGCGGCGAAAACATCTTCGTTGCCAACGCGGACGGTACACATTCTAAAAAAATTGCGGAGGGCGCGTTGCCCGAAGTTTCGCCGGACGGCACACGTGTCGCGTTTAACACTGAAGGCGATGCGAAGAATCGCCCCGGTCCGGAGCGTCACATTGCAATCGCCGACGTCGCCAGTGGCAAAGTGACCGTTCTACCAAATATTTCGAGCGACAATTGCTTCGGTCCTGTCTGGTCGCCGGATGGAAAACAGCTCGCTTTTTCAATTATGGCAGACAAGGCTTGGCAACTCGGTTTGGTGAACGCCGATGGCTCCGGGTTCCGGTTTGTGAAGAATGCAGAGCTAAGGCCCGAATCGTTTGGCGCGCCGGAATGGGCGCGCGATGGCAAATCGATTTTCTGCCACGATCTCGACAATATTTACCAGATCGATCTCGATGGAAATGTTCTGAAGAAGTGGGAGCTCGCGAAAATCTTGACTGACGCGAGCATGAACGGCGGCGATCGACTGAGTGTTTCGCCTGACGGCAAGGCGTTGCTGATGGATGTCGATTGCGGCTCAGAGCACGAGCGCAAAAACTGGGATGGTCCGCAGCCGGCTATTGAAAAGTTCGATCTCAGCGGCGACAAGGCGGTTCGCATTACGGGCAAGGACGATTTTGTTTGGGAACCGTTTTGGCTGAGTGCCAACGAATTCCTCTGCATCATTCAGAAGGAAAAGGAAAATCAGCCGTCAATTTATCGGATGACGCTGGACGGCAAAAGTCCGAAGCTGCTCGTGAAACGCGCGCGAACGCCGAGCGCGAGCGCGCCGTAAAGATTACGTCAATAAGACACTGTCATGTTGAGCGGAGCGAAACATCTCTGGCCTATTCCTTGCGAGGATCAGTCCAAAAATTAATCCGAGATTCTTCGCTCCGCTCAGAATGACAACCGTTCTTATAGGCTCTCGCCTTAGCTCAGAAGCTCCCGAGCTCTTGCCAGCGCTTCCGCGATCTTGCTCGTGTCTTTGCCAGCGCCTTGCGCGCTTTCCGGCCGGCCGCCGCCTTTTCCGCCAACAATTGGTGCGATCTGTTGGATTAGCTTGTTCGCCTGAAGTTTCGCGGTCAACGCCGAAGGGACATAAGCGACCAAAGCGACTGATGCGTCTCGCGTGCCGGCGAGAAAGATCGGGCCTTTGGATTTGGACTTCAACGCATCCACGACTGCTTGGAGCAGTTTCCCATCCGCGTCTGCCACTTCCGCCACGCAGAAACTTTTTCCCGCGTGCGCCGCCACCAGCTCATTAGCGATTCGAGCAGCGCGGCTTTTTAACTCTGCCTCGGCAGCCTTGGAACTTTTCTTTTCCCATTCCCGAACCTCGGATTCCACTTTTTCGAGATGCGCCGCGCGAGCATCGATCTGTTTCAGCATTTCAACCGTCCCTCCGCTCTTCCGGAAATTTGGTAACGCGGCGATGTCCGGCTTCTTGCGCGCTAGCATTTCAAACTTTTCCTGTTGGTTTGCAGCTTCCTTTTCTGCCCAAGCACGCGCCGCATCACCCGCGACCGCTTCAATTCGCCGAATACCTGCGGCTATCGCTTCTTCCCTCACAATGCGAAACGCGCCAATTTCACCTGTCGATCTTACGTGCGTTCCGCCGCATAGCTCCATCGAGTAACCGTTGAGCGCATTCGGCGAACCGCCGATTTGGAGAACGCGCACGGTGTCCCCGTACTTTTCGCCAAAGAACTGAATGATGTCTTTTCGCTGTTTCGCATCGGCGAATGGGATTTCAGTCCACGAAACCGGCGTGTTCTCCGCGATTTTTTCGTTCACCAGTTTCTCTACATCGCGCAAGTGCTGCTTCGTGAGTGGCGCGCTTGAGAAATCGAACGTCAGCTTATCGGGGCCGACATAGCTTCCCTTTTGCGACGCATCACGCGAGACAACTTCGTGCAATGCCCAATGCAATAAATGCGTGACTGTGTGATGTCGCTCGATCGCGTGACGACGATCAACGTCAACGCGAACAATTACCGTAGAGCCCGGATTTGGAGCCAGCTCATCTTCGATGAAATGGATCCAAGTGCCGCCAAGCTTTCGAGTATCAGCAATTCGGAAAAATCTAGCGATGGCAGTATCGCTTGTCTCAAACATTCCCGTATCCCCAACTTGGCCCCCCATCTCGGGATAACAGGGTGACACGGCCAATACGACAGCCGTTTTATCTTTGAGAGACGCAACTTCTTCCACCTTGGAAACGGCTTCGAGATCGTCGTAACCAACGAACCTCGTTGGATCCTTAGTTTCAATCTCAGATAGTTCGACAATCTGTTTCTTTTGCGCGCTGCGTGCGCGTGCGCGCTGTTCCTCCATCAACCTATCAAAACCGTCCTTATCAACGGTAAAGCCACGCTCACGAGCCATGAGCTCGGTCAGATCAAACGGGAATCCATAAGTGTCGTACAGCTTGAATACGAATCTCCCTGGCATGATTACCCATCCGCCGAGCGGGGCGACTTTAGGGATATCTTGCTCGAGAAGTGCGATCATTTGATTGAATTCCTCAATACCCTTGTCGAGCGTCCTGTTAAACGCTTCTTCCTCGCGCTTGATCGTTTCCTTGATTGCTCTTTGTTTCGCGCGGACTTCAGGGAAAACGCCGCCCATCGTTTGCGCGACGATATCAACGAGTTTGAAGAAGAACGGCTCGTGAAATTCGAGCGTGCGGCCGTAGCGAACGGCACGACGCAAGATCCGGCGCAGGACGTAACCGCGGCCTTCGTTCGAAGGAATGATTCCGTCGGCGATCGCGAACGAGAGCGCCCGGATGTGATCGGCGATGACGCGAAATGCGATGTCGATCTTCTCTTGCTCATTCTGATTTTGTAGGGCGGCTGTGTCAGCCGCCGGCGTCTCGCAGAGACGCCCTACAATTGGCAATGTCGAACGATATTTTTTTCCGCTCAGTTTTTCCAGCTCGTCGAAGATCGGTCGGAAAATATCAGTCTCGTAGTTTGAAACTATTCCGGAAAAATCGGTCAGATTCTTTGTGCCTTGAATGATAGCTACGGCGCGCTCGAAACCCATTCCGGTATCGACGTGACGTTGTGGCAGCGGCGTGAATGTGCCATCGGGATTCGCGTTGAACTGAATGAACACCAAATTCCAAATCTCGATGCAGCGCGGGTCTTCCTTGTTCACGAGAGCGCCGCGGGTGTCGCCGTCCGGAGTAAGATCGACATGCACTTCCGAGCACGGTCCGCACGGGCCGGTGTCGCCCATCATCCAGAAATTGTCAGCCTTGCCACTGCTTAGGACATGAATAGCCGGATCGAGATCGGCTTCGCGAAACAAATGCGCCCAGTGCTCGTATGCTTCCTGGTCGAACTCGCTCGGTTCTCCGGGACCGGGCTTGTAAACAGTCGCGTAAAGCCGTTGTGCCGGAAACTTCCAGCGTTCGACGAGTAATTCCCAGGCCCACTCAATTGCTTCCTTCTTGAAATAATCACCGAAGCTCCAATTGCCGAGCATCTCGAAAAACGTGTGGTGATACGTGTCGAGCCCGACGTCTTCCAGATCATTATGTTTGCCGCCGGCGCGGATGCACTTTTGCGTGTCAGCCACACGCGGCGGCTTCCACTGTGGTTTTTGTTGTCCGAGAAAAATCGGCACGAACTGGTTCATCCCGGCATTGGTGAAAAGGAGATTCGGCGCGTCAGGAAGCAGCGACGACGACGGAACAATCGTGTGCTGTTTCTCGCGAAAGAAGTCGAGAAACGATTGCCGGATCTCAGCCGAGGTCATCATTTGCTAACCACGAATGAACACGAATAAACACGAATTTCAGGAAACCTGAAACCGCCACTCGGGATAAGTGCCGGTGGCTTGCTTCGCGATTGATGCGTCGCCGGGAAAGTTAGCTTTTCTCTTCGTCCAGCTTCACTTTGACCGCGGCTTCAATTTCCTCGTACAGGGCCTTGTCGTTCTTCAAAACTTCCTTTGCGGCGTCGCGCCCCTGGGCAAGCTGCGTGCCTTTGTAGTTCAACCATGAGCCCCGCTTCTCGACAATTTGTTTTTCCAAAGCCACATCGAGGAGTGCGCCGGTCGAGGAAATCCCCTCGTTATACATGATGTCGAATTCGGCCTCCGTAAACGGAGGCGCAACTTTGTTCTTCACGATCTTCATGCGGGTGCGATTGCCTGTAACGACGCCGTCGGTCTGCTTGATCGCGCCAATGCGGCGGATATCCACGCGAACGCTGGCATAGAATTTCAGCGCCTTTCCGCCGGGCGTCGTCTCTGGATTTCCAAACATCACGCCAATTTTTTCGCGGATTTGGTTTGTGAAAATGCAGCAGGTCCGCGCTTTTGAAATAAGCGACGTGAGTTTGCGCAAGGCCGCGCTCATGAGTCGCGCTTGGGCACCGACCGTGGTGTCGCCTATCTCGCCCTCCAGCTCAGCCCTGGTAACAAGCGCCGCGACCGAATCAAGGACAATTACATCGAGAGCGTTGGACCGCACCAGGGTCTCGCAAATCCGCAGCGCTTCCTCGCCGGAGCTTGGCTGAGACACCAGCAAATCGTCTAGATTGACGCCAAGTCTTTTCGCGTACGCAGGATCAAGCGCATGCTCGACGTCAATAAACGCCGCGAGTCCGCCACGCTTTTGCGCCTGCGCAATCACCGTCAGGGTAAGTGTCGTTTTTCCGGACGATTCAGGACCGAAAACTTCTACTACCCGGCCCCTGGGAAATCCGCCCACACCGAGAGCACGGTCGATCAAAATATTGCCGGTGGGAATGACATCGATATCGACAATTTTTTCATCGCCAAGACGCATGATCGCGCCTTCGCCGTAATCTTTGGCTATCTGCTGAATCGCCAGATCGAGGTTTTTGTTTCGCGCCGCCGTCAGTTTGTCAGCGGCTGTCTTTTCTTCGGTCTTTGTCGCCATATCAGGAGGACTCTAAGTACGACCCAGGCGACGATTCGCCAAGCAGAAAAAGGTAGGGCGGTTCACCCGAACCGCTCGCCACGTGCGCGACACCGCCGATGGAGCGCGGGCGATTGAGGTCAATCGCCCCTACCTGAAAACAACAAAGGCCGCGAATTTCCACGTTCACGGCCCTTGAGGTGCGACGAAGCTGACCGTTATGAAACGGTTATCTTCCGCGGTTTGACATGCTCCGCTTTGGGCAGAGTTACCGTCACCAAGCCCCGCTCTATTTTGCGCTGGGCCGCGTAGCGCCTTGACAGTTTAATTATTGAACGGTTAATCGCCTCGTGAACCCGCCAAATGAAAGCCGTCGCGAGCTCGATTCCGTCGTCGTCAATATCGAGCTGACTCTCGTCAGCATCATCCAGGGGGTCGCACTTTTCTTCCTAACCGACAACGCCCGTGCGTTAATGTCGACGCGGCAATGGAGTGCGTTTTTGTACGTCGCGGCAGGGTTGTGCGTGATTTTCATATTTTGGTCGCGTTCCGTTATCCACACCCTCACGCTAATTCGGTGGCCATTGGAGTTCGGCCACAACTTTTTCTACATCGCTTGCGCGCTCGGTGAAGCGATTCTTTTTAGCCGGCTCGATAATCCTCTCGCGTGGTTTCAACTAAGCGCCGCTTATTCAGGCATTGTTTGGCTGCTCTTTATTTACGACATGCGGCTGATACGCGCGCGCATCGCCGAATCACGTGCCGATTCCGAGCACGCTCTTTACTCCTGGGCCAGATCGGATCAGTTGCTCAATATTCGTCTGCTCGCCCCTCTGCTGATTGCGCTCAATCTCGTCTCTGCGTTCGCCATTTGGCGGTGGCCTGACTTGTTCATCGCTCGTGCCGGTCACATTTGGTTGATTAGCGCCCAACTTCTTTCCTTTATCGGTTACCTCTTTTATACCGGCCGTTACTTCAGCGCGATTGCGCCACTTGTCCTGCGGAGCCGGCAGGCAAATTAGCCGAACGCGATGTTGATGCGGCGCCCCGGAGTTCTTTGCCACGACTTGTCGCGGATCATTGCTGGTTCTCTTTTCGCCGATGGGTTCGCCTCTGGAGTCAATAGCTATCGCTCGAGGTGGACTTGCTGTCGAGATAAAGCACAACGAACGCGATGCCGAGCAATGGTTGAAGAATTTTTTGCAGAAGGTTCAGAGCGAAACCGGAAACATTAAAGCCCTGAGCTCGCTGGGCTTCAGTCAGTTGTTTTAGGAGCGCCTGGGGATCCTGTGTGGTCACCAATTGATCAAAATAGTGGTGAAGCGTCGTCCACTCGGAAACGAGTGTGACTGCGAGCACAAGCGCGAACCAAAGGGACGCAATGAACGCTCCGCGCCACAACGGGCGTTTAAACCAGGGAAGATCGCGTCCGCTATGGGCGAGTTTTCTGCTATCACGCAGTGAATCAATGAAGGCGGCGTTTTCTAGAACGGCAAACTGCTGCCAAAACAGAACGTTGACAAAGAAACGGCCGAACATCCAAACCTGCAGAACTAGCAAAGCGAGGACAAAAACGATCAACAACAATGAAGACGCTCCGGCAAGAGCCATGCCTGCGATAACCAATCCGAATACGATCAGCAGGAAGAACACGCCATAAACGAAGATACATAGCGCAGCGACGCGCGGCCAAAATCTGACAGCTTCATTTAGCGCCGCGACCAAACCGAGTCGACCTCCGCCGGCAATTTCAGCAGTGACAATCTGGACGCCCGCGACATAGATCGGCCACATCACCATCGACAGGACGAACATCAAAAGAGAAAAAGCCCCCGCGGCGAGAACGCGCCCATCGACATCTGAAGCGCGCCCGGTCGGCGCTAGTGCGGTCGTTGCCTGGCTGACTAGCGACGGCAGTAACACCAGCAGGGTAAGCCCAAGAAATTGAAAAAAGCCTTTGCGATAAATCTGCAATGTCTCGGTCAAAATGCGGCCGAAGCTGCGATGTCGCGTTTGTAGCGGCAGCTGTGTCGGCCGCGGGACGCTCGCCGCCGCGATCGGCCCTACATTGAACAACCCCGGAATCGCTGCCGCTGTGCTCCAAAGATCGGCACCCGCTTTTCGGGCTTCGTTTTCAGGAAGGAGCCTCCCCTCACTCTTCCATTCACGCAGCGTCTCGATATCCGTCGGCCCATACTCCTTTCCCTCGACGCGCACGATCCATTCTTCCGCCATGTCTTGATCATCCAGTATCATGCATTCAGAATCCAGCATCAGCCTTTCCCAATGAAACTGTTGCTTATCGATGGTCATTACTACGTTTATCGCTCGTTTTTCGCCATTCCCAATCTCTCCAATTCGCGGGGCGAACCGACCAACGCCATTTTCGGCTTTACGAAAACGCTGCGGCTAATGCTGAAACATTTGCAACCGGATTTAGGCGCAGTTGTATGGGACGAAGGCGTGCCGCAGAAGCGAGTGGAGCTGCAACCGGCGTACAAGGAGACGCGCAAAGAGATGCCCAAGCCCATGATTCCACAGCTCGAGTTCATTCAGGAACTCACACCTTTGCTGGGTTTTCGGAATATTTCCCTCCCAGATACTGAGGCTGACGACTTGATGGGCTGTTATGCCGTAGCCGCGTGCGAGCGGCCCGGGATGGGAGTCGTGCTCGCGACCAACGACAAGGATCTTTATCAATTGGTCGGGCCTTGCGTTAAAGTCTATACCACGGCGAAAGCGGACCTCTTCTCACCGAAGGATGCATTCGCGTTGTTGGGCGAAGACCAGGTTACTGCAAAATGGGAGGTTCCACCGAGGCTTATCGGCGATGTCCTCGCGTTGACCGGCGATTCGGTCGATAACATCCCGGGGATCGGCCTGGGTCGCAAAACCGCCGCAGGATTGATTCGCGAGTTTGGCGGATTGGAACCCTTGCTAAACAATATCGAGAAGGTGAAAAGCGCGAAAACGAGGGAGAAGCTCACCAAGGCTCGTGAGCAAATTTTGCAAAACCGAAAAATGGTCGAGCTCGATTGTCGCATTGAATTGCCTGTGCCGATCGATCAGCTCCAAATCGAACCTGATTATCCTGCGCTGATCGCGGCATTGGAACGGTGCGAATTTAAATCGCTGCTTCAGGAGGTGCGTGACGAAGCGGTGCGAATCGGATCTGACCAACAGGAGAACCTGCTGTAGCTCAAGGAGTTACGGACAGACACGAATTCTTCGTAAAAAATTCGAACAAACTCCGGGACCGGGTGTCGAAAGTAACAGGTTAAGGCGATTCGGGTGGTCGCACGATTTTCTTAGATTCGTTGTTTCTCCTTAGCGTGCGCTGCCCGAATCTTTTTTTGTCTCTCTGAGCGACAGAACGGTGGGGGCGACACTGCAGCGTGTCTGAGCCGTGGGTGTCTAATAGACCCGCTGGCATTTCGCAATTATCGTGGGCATTGCTCCGAGCTCATGAAGGCAAGACAATACGACCCCATCGCCGCCGCTCTCAAAGAAGACATCGGCGACGGCGATGTCACAACTGACTTTTTCGTGCCAGAAACGCTGCACGCAACCGGACGCATTATTGCTCGCGAAAAAACCGTCGTTGCCGGTACCGGAGCAGCTGCGGAAGTTTTTCGGCAGGTCGATGCTGCGATAGACATCCAGATTAGTCGCCGCGACGGCGATGACGTTGCGGCTGGCGACGTGATTATGGAAGTGCGTGGCCTGGCCCACTCAATTCTGAAGGCCGAACGCGTCGCGCTGAATTTTTTCCAGCATCTCTGCGGCATCGCAACGCTCACGCGCGAATTCATTAACGCTATTGGGACTGGTTCGACCAAGATACTGGATACACGCAAAACCATCCCTGGGTTGCGTTCGTTCGAAAAGGCTGCTGTGGTCGCCGGTGGCGGCGTTAATCATCGTTTTGGCTTGTACGACATGGTCATCATAAAAGACAATCATCTCGCTATCCTCGGAGGACTTTCCAGTTTTGCTGATCGAATTCGTCGTCTTCGGCAGGAGCGGCCGAACATCCGCATTGAAGTCGAGGCCGATGATCTTGAACAAGCACGCGCTTTTGTCGAGCTGGACGGCATCGACGTTATCCTTCTGGACAATATGACTCCCGCGCAAATTCGAGAAGCCCTGGCGCTGAGAAGGAACAATATCAAGTTCGAAGCAAGCGGCGGCATCACGTTGAAAAACGTGAAGCGCGTGGCAGCCACGGGCGTCGATTACATTTCCATTGGCGCGCTAACCAACGCCGCGCCCGCCATCGATATCGCGCTGGAAATGACACATGTTCCCCGGTGAAATTTTAGATCGGCTAATTGCCGATGAACTGAAAGTCCAATTGCCCTGCGCCGTCATTGGACGGAACACCATTGTGCTCGAGCAAACTGGTTCGACAAACGACGCGATTTTGCAGGTCGCATCTGCAAACTCAAACGAAGGTCTGGTTCTGTTTGCAGAGCATCAAACTGTCGGGCGTGGTCAGCGTGGCAATCGTTGGGAATCGCCGGCAGGGAAAGGGCTTTGGTTTTCAATTCTTTTGCGACCAAAAATCCAAATCAACGACTCTGCATGGCTCACGCTTTGGGCGATCGAAACTATTTCGGACGCTATTCGAACGGAGTTTTCTCTCGAACCGGCGATTAAGCTACCCAATGATATTCAGCTTTACGGGCGGAAAGTAGCCGGCGTGCTGGTGGAGATGCGCGCTCGAGAGAAGGCTCCGCACCTGGCTATTGTGGGAATCGGAATTAACGTGAACCAGTCGGTGGAAGATTTTCCGCCGGACCTGCAAAGCCGTGCAATCTCGCTTGCCATGGCGCTAAATCGGCTAGTTGATCGCCAGAAATTTGCAGTCGCTCTCCTGCAACACCTGGATCTGACCTATCGCAAAAGGTTCACGAGCGCGGGGCTGTAGCCGAGGCGCTAACCTAGGCTCGCTTGCAGGGTCAAATACCGAGCGCCGCCGCGGTTCAACACCACGGCTACAACTCCACAACCGGCTTAAGCTTTCGCCTGCTGCGCCAGCCAGTCCCGATAAACATTCGGCGAAATCTCCGATGGCTTGATCTCGCTGCGCCCCCCCCAGAAGACGTTTGTGTAAGAAACCGGAATGTCGCTCAATCGAAGATGCCGATCTATCGCAGCCTTATGCTCGAGGAGCAGTTGTTTGTCAGTGCCGTGTGCCACAGCCATGACGTTGACGTTTTTAAATTCCGGTCCCGCTTCGCGCCAGTAGCAATGCGTCAGAATATGGTGACGACCTACCTCGCCGCCCGCTTCAATTTCACGACCGGACGGCACTGCCCAATGAAAAAGGGCGTTGAAGCGCGTGACACGCACACCGCCGGCCGACGGTTTGACGTGCTCGAGAAAAGTTGAAAAACGGCCGACAATCTTTCGGCCGCTCAGTGCTTCAGCAACGCGGTAGAATTCTTCCAATGATACGGCAGCTTCGTTCGCGCGCGCAGCCCAGGGCGTTGGCATGATCTCTTCCGGAGTAAATTCGCGCTTAAGCGCAAGCAGCACATTCCATTCGGGCTCGCTCAGCTCGACCATCTGCACTGGAATCATCTTTGCGGGCTGATCTGCCTTGCTGCCTGGTTCAATCGTTTTCCGGCGAACGTGGCCAACGCCGAGCGTGAAAATTCCTTTTGCGGGCATCAGACGAAAACGCTCCGCGCCAACCTTTTCTGCCAGCAGCTCGCAATGCGCTTGCAGCGAAAATCCCCGGGGAACTTTCAAGGTTGTCCAAAGTTTGTAGTCCGATCCGGCGCTGACAGTATCGGTCGAGCGCAGCACCACGTGACCAGAAAAAGGATCGCGCTCAAACATCCAATCGAAGGCGGCATCGATTTTATCCTCGGGCACTTTCCATGCGACCAGCGCGCCCTCAGCCAGATTCGTTGCAAGCAAAGTTTGCCGAACGCGCCTGATTGTTCGCGCACGCAACATCGCAGCAATCCGCGCCATAACGACGTCAACACCTACATCTGAGCGGCTCGCAATTTCCTCGAATGGCTCACGCACGAATCCCTCGATTTTGTCCTCGGAGATCGCGAGGATCCTCGCGTTGATAGGATCGTTGTGCTCGATCGGCACCATCCGAATTAATCGGTCGCGCCAGCAAACTTGTCCAACCACGCGCAGGGCACGCTCACACCCCAACCTGGCGGCTTCTTATCAGATCGCACAGACAAGCACCGCCGCAAAATGACAGCCCGTGCCGGTGAGGACGAACAGGTGCCACACAAAATGAGCGTAACGCAGGCGGTTGTTCACGAAAAACAACACGCCAGTTGTGTAAGCGATGCCACCGGCGATCAGCAAGAGCAGCGCCGAGAGCGGCACCGCGAGCGCGAGCGGCCGGATGAAAATCAGCGCAAGCCAGCCCATCCCAAGATAAAGCGTCATAGCGAATTTTCGATGGCGCGCGGCGCCGCGTGTCGCCTTTACCAAGACCCCGAACGCGGCCAATGCCCAGACGATTCCGAGCATCGTCCAACCCCAAACTCCACGAAGCGGCCCCAGAGCAAAGGGCGTATATGTGCCGGCGATCAACCAAAAAATCGCCGAGTGATCCAGGATTTGTAAAACCGATTTGATGCGCGTCTGAGGCCAGGCGTGATAGAGCATCGAGCCGAAATACAGCAGCAACATCGTCGCAACAAAGACAATCGTGCCGACAAAAAAAGAAATGCTGCCATGGCGAAGCGCCGCCAGGAGCAAAATCGGCGCGCCGATTATGGCACCGATGAATCCAACGCCATGGCTGATACTATTCGCCAGTTCCTCGCCACTGGATTGGGTCCATCTCGGCAGGGCCAGCGGCTCGTCAACAATAATCATCGCCGCATGATGCAATCCTCATCGCGCAATTTTGCAATCCTAAAATTGAGCCGCCACTGCGATGTGTCGGCAAGAGGTTGCAATCAGAGCCAAAACAACTTTTCGTCGAGCGAACGCACTCATGGCTATTACAAACGAAACGACATCAATTAAAGCCATTCTTTTCGATGCAGTCGGCACGCTCTTCAGATTAACAAAAACCGTAGGCGATCATTACGCCTATGTCGGTCGCGAAATCGGATTAGATCTCGATGCAAAAATTCTCGAGCGCGCATTTCACACAGCCTGGAAACAAATGCCGCAGCGCTCCGCCGTCGATGGGCCGCGTGAAGAAGACGACAAAGGCTGGTGGCGCGAACTGGTCAATCTCGTCCTCGACCAGGTCGCGCCTTCATTGGGTGCATTCGATCGGGACAATTTCTTCGAGGTCGCTTACGAACATTTTGCCGAAGCAAACGTTTGGGAGCTTTACCCGGAAGTTCCCGGCGTGTTGGAGAAATTGCAGCCGCGGTTCCAGCTCGCCGTGGTTTCAAATTTCGACGGACGTTTGCGCTTCATTCTCGAGCACCTCGGTATATCGAAGTATGTCGCGCACGTTTTCGTCTCCAGCGAGCTTGGAGCCGACAAACCAGATCCAGAAATTTATCGACGCGCACTGACGTTAATGAAGCTGCACCCGAAGCAGGTCCTCCATGTCGGCGATGACGCAGAACGAGACTGGGAGGCAGCCACTGCGGCGGGTTTATCGGTGTTTCTGTTGGATCGGAAACGAAATTCGCTGCGGGATTTGCTCACGATCTTAAGCACGAATCGACACAAATGAACACTGGCGTAGCCGTGGCCCTGCGGGCCGCGCGCTCACAGGCGACCGCGTGGAATGTTATCCTGCGTAGGTACGGCGGATTTATGCATAATTGCGAAGCGATGAATTGATTTCGTGTCAGATGCTCACCGCGATGATCGGACGGTGCGATGAACAGACAAAAAGCTTCCGCAAAGACTCTGCGAAAAGTAAAATTGCCTTTCGTCCTCACCCATGGCTACGCGCGAGAGAGAAGCGAATGAACCGGATGCTCCGGTCAGAGTCTTCATTTCTGCTACCACGAAGGATTTGGGGACGGTGCGCGAGCTGGTCAAGCAAGCGCTTCTGACCATGGGCTGCATGCCCGTCGAGCAAACCAATTTCGCGCCCGATTACCGAAGTGTGCAGGGAATGATCGAGCACAAAATAGCCGACTGCGAAGCAGTCATCCACATCGTCGGCCTCCGATACGGTGCTGAGCCAGATCTGACGACGCTGCCCGAAGGCGAGGCCCGCCGTTCCTATACGCAGATGGAAGCGGACATCGCACGCCAGCTTGTTCGTCTGCCTGGAAGATTTCCCGTACGATGACGCCCCGCCTGAAAGCGAAGATTTGCAGGCCTTACAACAAGCATACCGCGCGGAAATTTCCAAGAGGACGACCGTCCGCACGGAAGTAGCCGACCGGGAGGAGCTTGGCCGCAAAGTGCGCGAGCTACAGTTCGAGCTGGAAAAGCTCAAGATCAAGATAGGTCAAGACAGGCGGCGTATGGTCGCGCTATTGGCTGCATTATTGGTCGTGCTCGGCGGCATCGGTGCAGGCGTCTGGTGGTTTGTGCCCAGCGTGATCAAACACGAACACGAAATCAGCTTCGACCGTGGCAAAGCCCGGGAACAGCTCACCACAGAGATCAAGACGCAGGCGCAAAAAAAGATCGCTGCGGCTGGCG
>Ga0307305_10000275_pt1 | contig 17334 bp, 15 predicted proteins | sample ER_DNA_186_FD_194512 | JGI IMG/M metagenome (GOLD analysis project Ga0307305, IMG submission 194512) | Bulk soil microbial communities from the East River watershed near Crested Butte, Colorado, United States - ER_DNA_186 | ecosystem: Environmental > Terrestrial > Soil > Floodplain | place... | reverse complement strand
ACGCCCCGGCCGCCGCGGCCGCGGCCTGCGCCACCTCGGCCCGTTCGGCCAGGTCCGCGCTGACCCACGCCGCCTCAGCACCGCGGGCGCGCAACCCGGCCGCCGACTCCTCCAGCCGCCCGGCGTCCCGCGCCACCAGCACGACCCGGGCCCCGGCCCGGGCCAGCGCAGCGGCCATCCCCGCGCCGATCCCGGAGGATCCGCCGGTGATCACGGCGACGCGGCCGTCGAGCGAGAAAAGCTCCGCCAGGAAGGGTGGTTGAGCGTTCACAAAACGGGGCGCGCGCCGATGAGGCCGAGCGCGTGCGCGGCCAGCCGGCAGCCGCCGGCCAGCGCCTCGCCCGGCGGCTTCTTGTCCAGCCAGGCGGGCAGGAAGCCGGCGATGAACGCGTCCCCGGCCCCGGTGCCGTCGATCACCCGGTCCACCGGCGGCGCGGGCACCCGCACCGGCGGGCGGCCGTTGGCGTAGAACAGCGCGCCGTCGGCGGCCATCTTGACCGCGACGTGCGGGTACCAGGCGGTCAGCACCCGGGCTGCCTGCTCCGGGTCCTCCCGGCCGGTGAGCACCTTGGCCTGGGTGGCGTTGACGAACAGCAGCACGGCCCCGGAGGACAGCTCGAGGAAGGGCTCGGCCCCGGCCCGCTCCAGCGGGGCGGCGGACGCCGCGTCCACCGACGCGGTCATGTTGGTCCGGCGGGCGTAGTCGATCGCGGCCAGGCCGGCCGCCCGCGCGCCCTCCGACAGCAGCGTGTACCCGGAGACGTGCAGGTGAGCTCCTGGCACGAACAAGTCGTGCGGCAGGTCGTCGGGGGACAGCGCCGCGTTCGCGCCCGGGTCGGAGAGCATGGTGTGCTCGCCCTTGTGGGTGACCATCACCACGCACGTGCCCGTGGGTCGCTCGGGGTCCATGACCAGCCGGGCGTCGACGCCGTAACCCATCAGCTCCATATCGCGATTACGCCCCGCGATGTCCGCGCCGCGCCGCCCCACGAACGCCACGTCGCCGCCGTCGGCGGCCATCCAGGCGGCGATGTTCGCCCCGGAACCGCCCCCGTGCATGGTCACGTTCGCGGGCGTGTCGCTGCCGCGGGCGAGCGGCAGCGTCGCACGGGCGACCGCGTCAGTCATCAGGTCGCCAATGACTACCACGCGTGCCATACTCGTCATCACCTCATCGCCCGGACACAGGTTCTACTACCGTAGCGGCCAGCGGGCCGGCGCCGCCAGCGGCCGGAGCAGACATCAGGGCAGGATGCCCGTGTAACACGCATCCCCTGTACAGATTGTCACCGGACTGTTATCAGGAAGCGTTCTTAGCTATTCCCCAGGGGCATGACGCGCCCGGCCACAATCAGTTCGGCCTCCTCCGACTCGGCCGCCAGCGCCTGGTTCAGCCGGCCGAGCTCGTCTCGGAACAGCCGCCCGGCCGGGGTCGCGGGCACCACGCCGAGTCCGGTTTCGTCACTCACCGCGACGACATGGCAACGGGCCTGCCGCCACGCGCCGACCAGTTCGGCCCGCCGGGCGGCTAGCTTGTCCCGCGCCGCGTCGTCCCGCAGATCCCAGCCGCACTCGTCGAGGACCGCGGCCAGCCAGGTGCCGATCCCGTCGATCAGCAGCGCCCCGCGGGCGCGGCCGAGCAGGCCGGCCAGGTCCGTGGTCTCCGCCGTCCGCCACCAGGCCGGCCGCCGCGCCCGGTGCGCGGCCACCCGCGCCGCCCAGTCCGGGTCACCCGCGCCGCGGTTCCCGGTGGCCACGTAGGTCACATCCGGCTCGCCCGCGAGCCGCAGCTCGGCTCGTTCCGACTTGCCCGAGCGAGCCCCGCCCAGCACCAGCACCCGTCGGGTCCCGGCGCCAGCGTCCCGATCTTTAGGTACCGAACGGGCCGGGTCGATCGCCTCCCCGTCGCCCGCCAGCCGCACCCGCCAGAACCCGCAGCGCCGCGCGAGTTCCGCCTCCGACGGCACGCGGTGATCGGCGAACGCCACCGCGGTGACCGTGCCCGCGGTGATAAACCCCCGCGCCCGCAGCCAGCCGAGCTGGGCCGGGTCGCCGAGCAGGTCAAGAAACGCGACATCGTAGGGCGCCGAACCCTCCGGCGGCGCCGGCACGGACCCCGGCCCGGCCGGATAGAGCAGCCTCCCCCCGTCCGGCGCCGTGACATCCCAGCCCCCGGCCCTCCCGTCCCGCCCGGCCCTCCCGGCCGTCCCGTCCCGCCCGGCCGTCCCGTCCCGCCCGGCCGTCCCGTCCCGCCCGGCCGTCCCGTCCCGCAGATCCGGCAGCCGCCGCACCCGGTACCCCAGCTGTCCAGCGCCCCTGGCAACGCCATGAACCCCGGGTTTCACTGCGTCAGAACGCACTGGATTCCCGGTTTCATGGCGTTCCATTTCGGGGCTGATGCCCTCGTACCCGGCTCCGAACTGCAGTTGTCCATCAACGATGACAGTCGACGGCATTCGTGAGATCCCGGCTGCGGCCTGGCGCAGGCAGGAGGCGCACCGGCAGCCCGGCTGCGGCCAGCCCGCGGTTCCCCCCGAACCCTCGACCAGTATCCGCATCAGCCCAGGAAGGACAGGCGTACCCGGCGGTCCGGGTTGTCCACGTTGAGGTCGACTAGCGCGATGGACTGCCAGGTGCCGAGGGCCAGGCGGCCGCCGATCACCGGGACGGTCGCGTACGGCGGGATGAAGGCCGGCAGCACATGCGACCGGCCATGCCCGCGGGATCCGTGCGCGTGCCGCCAGCGGTCGTCGGCGGGCAGCAGGTCGGACAGGGTGGCCAGCAGGTCGTCGTCGCTGCGCGCGCCGAGCTCGATCAGCGCCAGGCCCGCGGTCGCGTGCGGCACGAAGACGTGCAGCAGGCCGTCACCCCCGCGGGAGGCGGCGGCAGCGAACTCGGCGCACTCGCCGGTGATGTCCCTGACCGTCTCGCGGCTCCCGGTACGGACGTCGATGATCTGCGTCTCCATGCCCCGGATCATAGGCTGCGGCTATGCGCCCGGGTCCGGAAGTGCTCGCTTCCTTCGGCGCCAGCGCCGATCCCGTCTCGCTGCCCGGCGGTCGGGGCACCGCCTGGCGGGCCGGGGAGGTCGTGCTCAAGCCGGCCGGCGACCCGCAGGTGGCGTATTGGACCGCCGACCTGTACCGCGACCTGGACCCCCTGGATCCGCTGGATCCCCTGGATCCCTTGGCCGCCGGCCGGGAACCTGGCTTCCGGGTGCCGCGGCCGCTCCGCGCTGTCGCCGAGGACGGGGCCACCGGGGACTGGGTGGCCCAGGACCCGCTGGCCGGTGCCTGGGTGGCCTGGCAGTGGCTGCCCGGCGAGCCCGCTTCGTGGTCCGGCGTCTCCCCGTCCTGGCCGTCGCTGATCGCGGCGAGCCGGGCGTTCCACGCCGCGCTGGCCGGCCGGCCCGCGCCGCCCTGGCTGGGCCGGGACGGCAGCCATTGGACAGTCGGGGACCAGGTGGCATGGGGCGAGCGCGATCCGGGGAGCGTCCTGGCGGCTGCGCCCGGGCCGCTGGCCGCGCAGCTGCGGAGCTTGCTCGCGGCGCTCCGGCCGGTGCGCCTGCCCGCCCAGCTGATCCACGGCGACCTCGGCGGGAACGTGCTCTTCGCCGCGGGCGAGCCGCCCGCCGTGATCGACTTCTCGCCCTACTGGCGGCCCGCCGGGCTGGCCCTGGCCATCGCCGCGGTGGACGCGCTGACGTGGAGCGGCGCCGACCCCGCCATTCTCGACGAGCTGGCCCATCAGCCGGATCTGGACCAGCTCCTGGCCCGGGCGCACGTCGGCCGGCTCGTCACCGAGGTCGTCTCCCGGCGCGGCGACCCGGACCCTTCTGCCGCCCTGGAGACGGTCACGCGGACCGGCGACCCGGTGACCGCGCTGGTCCTGGAGCGCCTGGCCGCAGGGCGCGTCGTCTAAGCCGGGGCGCCCGCCGAAGACCGCATCATCGCGGATATCTGCACCCCCGATCAGGGGTGCAGATATCCGCGATCCTTGCTGCCGCTGCGTGGGGCACAACAGCAGTCACACTCGCCCCGCCGGAACGCGTCACCGCGGCCGCGCGGATCATTGGGTGTCGAAATATCCCTGATCAGGGGTATTTCGACACCCAATAACAGACGCTGTGAAAGCTGTGACGTCTGATGCGGGCACTATCCCCGGAGCGATGCGAGTCGGGCTCAACGCGCCCAAGCCGAACCACGGCAAAGTCACATCGTGGTGGTCAGGACCACGACGATGCCGCAGCGTTGTGGTTCCGGGCGCGCCCGGCCAGGCGTGGAGCTCTCGAGACGCACCATAAGGTAAGGAGCAGGTAACCCGCAAAGGGGAGGTGGGGACATGACGGAGAGTTCCCAGCCGGCCGGGACGCGGCTGCGGCTGGCCCGGCAGGCCCGCGGCCTGTCCCAGCAGCAGCTGGCCGGCGTGGCCGGCGTCACCAGGCAGGCGGTGTCCGCCGTCGAGTCCGGCCATTCCGATCCTTCGCTGCGAGTCGCCCTGGGCCTGGCCCGGGCGCTCGGCATGACGGTCGAGGAGCTGTTCGGCCCCGGCGAACCCGGCGATCCGGTGCTGGCCCGGCCGGTCGCCCCGGTCAGCGCCCCCGGTTCCCGGGTCGCGCTGGCCACCGTGGGCGATACGTTCGTCGCGCTGCCGCTGGACGCGGACCTGGCCGCCCGGCTCGGCTTCGGCGCCGCGGGCGGCCTGACGGTCCGCGGCGGCGGAACCCAGGGGGCCCAAGGGGTCCAGGGGGCCCAAGGGGTCCAGGGGGCCCAGGTCGCGGTGCGGCCGATCGGGCCGCCGCGGCCCACCGTGGTGGTGGCCGGCTGCGACCCGGCGCTGCCGCTGCTCGAAACGCCGCTCGCGCTGCTCGACCCGCCGCTGGCGTTCGCCTGGTGGCCGTGCGGCAGCGCCGAGGCCCTGCGCCTAGCCGCGGCCGGCCTGGTGCACGCGGCCGGCGTGCACCGCGGCGCCCCGGGAGAGGGCGACGATACCTCGGGCATCCCCGGCGGCGCCGAGGTGGTCGGGTTCGCCTCCTGGCGCGAGGGCCTGGTGGTCCGGCCCGGAGCCGAGGTCCGCGGCCTGGACGACGTGGCCAGGCAGGGACTGCGGCTGGTCAACCGCGAACCGGGAGCGCAGGCGCGCACGCTGCTCGACCGGGAGCGCCTCCGCCTCGGCCTGGAGCCCTCCCAGCTGACTGGCTACGATAGCCTGGCCGCCGGCCACCTGCAGGTGGCGGCGGCCATCGTCGGCGGCCTGGCCGACGCGGGCGTGTCCAGCGAGCCGGCCGCGCTGGCCTACGGGCTGGACTTCATCCCGCTGGCCGAGGAGCGCTTCGACCTGCTGCTGCCGGCCAAGCACGCCGCGTCCCGCGAGGTCCAGGGCTTGCTGAAGGTGCTCACCTCGCCGTGGCTGCTGGCCCAGCTGGCCAGCCTGCCCGGCTATGACGCCGCCCGGTGCGGCGAGCGCCCATCCTGATCAGAGTCCGATTACCGGGATCATCACGGCCCGGGCGATGGTGTGGAAACGCAGGTTGAAGCCTGCCACGGCCGGCGAGATCTCGTCGTTGACGTCCAGCGACTCCACGTCGAGGGCGTGCACCGCGAACACGTAGCGGTGCGGCGGGTCCCCGGCCGGCGGGGCTGCGCCGCCGAAGTCCTTCACGCCGTAGTCGTTGCGGACGTGGAACGCCCCCTTGGGCAGCCCCGAGCCGCCCGTGCCCGCCACGCCGGTCGCCAGTTTGGTCACCGAGGCCGGAATGCCGAGCACGATCCAGTGCCAGAATCCCGAACCCGTCGGCGCGTCCGGGTCGAAGCAGGTCACCGCGAAGCTCTTGGTCTCCGCGGGGAAACCGGACCAGTACAGCGACGGGGAGATGTTCCCCCCGGTCATGCCCCACCCGTCGAAGATCTGGTTGCCCGACATCATCTCGCCGTCGGCGACGTCGTCGCTGCGCAGGCTGAACGACGGGACCGGGGGCATGAAGTCGTAGGGGAGCGGCGGGCGGCTAGGGCTGGACATTGACTACCTCCGACTGGTTCCCTCAGATGAACGGTCCTACGTTATCGGTAGGCCCGGCGGCCGCTCCATCGGACCAGCACCGTCCTGGTTACGTTTGGGGCGATCGGGGTCATCTGTCCGCCGGAGGTCTCCTACGGTGGTTGGTGTCATGAACCCCACGGCTAAAGCCGGGGGCTTGCGGATCGCAAGTCCTGACTGGCTGAAAGGATCACGCCGCGTCCGGCTGCATGACCGCAGCCCGGCCAGAGATGTTCCTGGCCGCGATGTGGTCGGCGGGGCCAGCGAGCCCGCACCGCTCGCAGCAGAACACGTCCCGCTTCGGGCGGTTCCGCTTGCTGATGTGGCCGCACTCCGGGCATTCCCGCGACGTGTTCCGCGGATCCACCAGCGTCACGTTCACCCCATGGAGTGCCGCCTTGTAGGTTATGAACGTGCGGAGCTGGCGGAAGCTCCAGGAGTGCGCGTCCGTGCGCTGAGCCTTGCGAACCGTTATCCGGTCGCGGATGCCGGAGAGATCCTCCAGCTTGATCCCGCGCCCGGTGCCTTCGGCCTCGCGGACGATCTTCTTGCTGATCACATGGTTCACGTCCCGGGCGAACCGGGATTCCTTGCGGCGGTGTTTGCGGGCCAGGCGCCTGGCAGACTTGGTTCCCTTCGACTGAAGGCGCTTGCGAAGCTGCCGGTTCCGCCGACGGATCGCCCGGACGGCCTTCCCGCTGTATGTGTTCCCGTCGGAGTCGGTGGCGATGTTGACGATACCGAGATCCACGCCCAGCCACTTATCCGGCGCCGGGCCCTTCGGGGGCTCGGGAACATCGATCACAACGGCGAGAAAGAACATGCCGTCCCGGTAGATCAGGTCCGCGGCGCCGCGCAGCGTGGTCCCCGTGACGGCCAGCCACCGGCCCTGGTAGACCACCGGGACGATGATCCGGCCGCCCAGCGTCAGGATCGATGCCCGGTCGCGGCCCTTCCACGACAGGATGCGCTGATCGTAGGCAATGGCGCCGAAGGCCCGGAACTCAGGCTGGATCTTCTTGTCCCGCTTGTACGCCTCGCATGCCTTGGAGATAGCCCGCACCGCCATCTGGGACGACAGGCCGAACCTCTCCCGCAACTCGCCGTAGACAAGGGGCTGGAGACGGATCTTATTAGCCGTTCGGTGCTCAAAAGCCACCTCGGCGGCACGGCTGGCGGCGGCGTTGCAGGCTCGCATCGTCGCCAGCAGGGCCTCGGCCTGCTCCGGCGAAGGCGCGAGCTTCAGCATCTCCGTCACCAGCATCGCATAGATATTACCGTTCAATGCCGAGGATTGAGGGGGACCACGCCGGGCGGTCTCCCATTCCTCGCCACGCCTAAAGGCGAGGGCTTCCTGGGAGGGAACCGGTGAGGCAGCAGCGGGGACGCACGATCGCCGGCCGGCCGCGCCGCGGGTCCGCCCGTCGGCACTTCGCCCGGCTCCTCAGCCGGCTGCGCCGCCGGGCCAGGCGCGGCGTCCTCGGCCGGATCCGCCTCGGCACGGCGGGGAAGTCGCCCCGGCTGCGGCGCTGGGTGCTGGCCGCGGCCCTGCTCGGCGTGGCCCTGGTGCCGTACCCCGTCCAGGGCGCGGCCGGGGTTCCCCCCGCGACCGCCTGCCGATCCGGCTGCCGGGCCGGGGTAACCAGCATGGTGAGGTGGACCACTCCGCTGCCCGGCGCATGGAACGTGGCCCCCGGGCTGGCCGGCACGGTGCCCGCGGCCGGCCTGGCCTACGCGGCGGTCGGCGGCGGCCTAGCCGCGGTCGGCGCCGGGCTCACCGTGACCGCATACTCGTCCCGGACCGGCGCACTGGAGTGGCAGGATACGCTGACCGGTTTCCCGGCCGGGGCCGCCATCGTGTCGGTGCGCGCCTGGCCGGGTGAGGTGACCGCGGGTGTTTCCTACCGGCCGGTCGGCGGCGGCGCCGCGCGGCGCGCCGAGGTCGTGCTCTCCGACGCGGACGGCGCCCAGTCCGGCCGGTACCCGGCCGCGACGTTCGGCGGCGCGGTGGCGGCCAGCCAGAAATACACCGTGGTCGTCGGGGCCACGGCGGTGACCAGCTACGACAACACGACCGGGCACGTCCGCTGGCGGCGTCCGACCGGCCCGGTCGCGCAAGCCTGGCGGACCGACGGGAACCGGCTCTACATGGCCGAATCCCCCGGCGGGTTCGTGGACTCGGCCCCGGCCTCGGCGCTGCACCGGATCGACCTGGCGACCGGATCCGAGGTTGTCGTCCGCCCGATCGAGGGCCTGTCCTTCCCGGGCACGCTGAGCGGCGCCTTCGACGGCGTGGTGCTGTTCTCCTCGGCGGCCGGGGTGACCGCGTACAACGGCAGCACCGGAGCGCGGCTATGGTCGGCTCACGGGGCCGTGCCGGAGGGCATCGATCACAGCCCGCGCCGGATCTACCTCACCGAGGGCTCCAACCTGGTCGGCGTCGACCCGCAGACCGGCAAGGTCAAGGCGACCGCCTCGGGCTCCGCGGTCAACGGGGCGGCCGGGGTGTACGTGGTCAGGAACGGCGCGGCGCTCGGGCTCGACCAGGGCGCGAGCGGCGGCGCCTGGGGCTACACCCTCGCCGTGCAGCGGGTCACGAGGGCCGCCCCCGGGCTGCCCTGGCCGCACTACTTCGTCGACCTGAGCGGCGTCGGCGGCAGCGCCGACCAGGCCGGCAACCTGGTAGTCATCGCGGCCTGCCGGCAGCTGGCGCCGCGCTTGCCGGCCCAGCCGAGCACGTCCGCGCCGGCGTCGGGACCGCCATCCGCGCCGTCCTCCGGCACCGCCACCAGCCCGACCTCTTCGTCCCCTTCGAACACTTCCACCCCTCCCGCCTCCTCCACCACGGCCACGCCGAACCCCGACGCCAGCCCGTCGGCCCCGGCCGGGACCAGGGAACCCGCCCAGGGATGCATGCGGCCCGAGCTCATCGCGCTCAACTTGTAGCACCTACCTGTAGCACATCTCCCGCAATACCGTGATGGCCTGCGATAACGCGATCGGCTTTCCGGCGGATGGATGCGCTGAGCCCGGGTACGTTTTCCTCGCGATGAACAAGCTGAAAAGGCTTCTCCGGGCCGTGGACGAGTTCCAGCAGCAGCACGTCTGGCTGGCCTTCCCGGTCGCGGTGTGGAAGAAGTTCGGCGACGACGAGGCGGGCAACCTGGCCGCGCTGATCGCGTACTCCGCCCTGGTCGCGATCTTCCCGCTGCTGCTCCTCCTGATAACCGTGCTGGACATCGTGCTCAAGAACAATCCCGAGCTGCAGCAGAAGGTGCTGAAGGCCGCGGCGGACCAGTACCCGGTCATCGGCCCGCAGCTCCAGGGGAGCATCGGCCACCTGAGCCAGAAGGGGATCGCGCTCGCCGTCGCCGCGATAGGAATATTTATCGGAGCGCTGGGGGTGTCGAACTCGCTGCAGAACGCGCTCAACTCGGCGTGGGAGATCCCCTTCGCCCGCCGTCCCGGGTTCCCGTGGTCCTGGCTGCGCAGCGCCGCCCTGATCATCGTGATCGGGGTGGGCTTCATCGGCACCACGATCATTTCCGGGCTCGCGGCCGGCGCCGGCCGTATCCTGCCAGGCCCCGGCTCATCCGTGCTGTTCTACGCGGTATCGCTGGTGCTGAACTTCGGCCTGTTCTGGCTCGGCTTCAGGGTCGGCACGGCGAGCGAGATCACCTGGCGGCAGCTGTGGCCCGGCGCGGCCATCAGCGCCGTCGTCTGGCAGGTACTGCAGGCCTTCGGCAGTTATTTCATCTCGCATCAGCTGGCCCACGCCTCGCCGCTGTACGGCACGTTCGCCCTGGTGCTCGGCCTGATCGCCTGGCTCTACCTGCAGGCCCAGCTCACCTTGTACGCCGTCGAGATCAACGTGGTCCGGGCCTACCGGCTGTGGCCGCGAAGCCTGGCCCCGCCGCCGTATACGGAACAAGACCGCCATGCGTTCCGGCTATACGTAGAGAAGCGCGGGGACCAATACGACATCGTGGCGGGGGGCGGAGGTGAGGACGATCGCAAGAAGACGCCAGGCTGACCCGGACGCGCCGCACGTGGTCATCTGCGGTGCGGGATTCGGCGGCCTGTCCGCCATCTCCAGGCTGACCCGTGCGGGCATGCGGGTGACCCTGGTCGACGGCCACCTGTACAGCACCTTCCAGCCGCTGCTCTACCAGGTCGCGACCGCCGGGCTGAACCCCGGCGACGTCGCCTACCCGGCCGGCGGCTTTGCCCGGCGGTACGACGCGATCTTCCGGCGCGGGGAGCTGGCCGCGATCGACACGGCGTCCCGCCGGATCAAGCTCAGCAACGGCCACGATATGGGCTACGACTACCTCATCCTGGCGACCGGGGTGACGACCGCGTTCTACGGGATCAAGGGCGCAGCGGAGCACACGTTCGGCCTCTATACCAGGACCGACGCCATCGTGCTCCGTGACCACCTCATGGCCGGCTTCGAGCGGCTCAGCGTGGACAGCGGCGACCTGAACGTCACCGTGGTCGGCGGCGGGGCCACCGGCGTGGAGCTGGCCGGCACGCTGGCCGAGCTGCGCCGCACCGTGCTCGGCGCCACCTTCCCCGACGTCGACCCGGCCCGGGTGCGCGTCCGGCTGGTCGAGATGGCGCCGCACCTGCTCGGCCCGTTCCACCCGAAGCTGCAGGAGTACGCCAAGGCCCAGCTCCTGGCGCGCGGCGTCGACGTGCGGCTGGACACCCGCATCGGCGAGGTCACCGCGGACCAGGTGCGGCTCGTTCACGGCGAGGACCTGCCCAGCGACATCACCGTGTGGGCGGCCGGCGTGGCGGCCGGCCCGGGGGTGGCCGGCTGGGGCCTGCCGCAGGGCAAGAACGGCCGCATCGTGGTCGGGCCGGACCTGCGGGTGCAGGGCCAGGACCGGATCTTCGCCGCGGGCGATATCGCGGTGAACCCGGACGACCCGACGCCACAGCTCGCCCAGCCCGCCATCCAGATGGGACGGCACGCGGCCGAGCAGATCGTCAGGCTGGAGGGCAAGCAGGCCACCGAGCCGTTCACGTACCACGACAAGGGCACCATGGCCACGATCGGGCGCCGGTCAGCCGTGGTCCAGCTGGCCGGCGGCCTGCGGCTGCGCGGCACGCTCGCCTGGTTCGCCTGGTTCGCCCTGCACCTGTTCTACCTGCTCGGCGGGCGCAACCGGGTGACCACGCTGATCAACCTGACCTACCGCTACCTGTTCTGGGGGCACGGCGGAGCGGTGATCGTCGGCGACGAACCAGTCAACGCGCAGGAACTCCCGGTAGCCAGCAAAAACTTAGTCCTACAGACTGTAGTAGTTCACTGGGCCAAACCGAATTGCCCGCAGTAGGCTGTTTCTCGCCATGAACAGGTTCCGTGCGCGCACCGCGCTGTCAGCGGTGGCCCTGATCGGCGTCCTCGGCGGGCTGCCGGGCCTGGCCGCCTGTAGTTCCAGCACCCCGTCGGGCTCGCAGGCCGGGAGCTCATCGTCCCCGGGGCCGAACACGGCCGCGATGGACAACCCCAACCTGGACCTCGGATCCTCGCTCGGCGGGAAACCGGCGCCGGACTTCCGGCTGCGCAACCAGTTCGGCCAGCCGATGTCGCTGAGCCAGTTCCGCGGCAAGGTCGTCATGCTGGCGTTCGAGGACTCCGAGTGCACCACGATCTGCCCGCTGACCACGCAGAGCATGCTGCAGGCCAAGCAGCTGCTCGGCCCGGCCGGCAGCCAGGTGCAGCTGCTCGGCGTGGACGCCAATCCCGACGCCATCAGCACCGCGGACGTGCTCTCCTACTCGCGCACGCACGGCCTGGTCAACCAGTGGAACTTCCTGACCGGGTCGCTGGCCGAGCTGAGGGCCACCTGGACCAAGTACGACATCGCCGTCCAGATCGAGAACGACGAGATCGATCACACTCCCGCCCTGTTCGTGATCGACCAGCAGGGCCGGGAGCGCAAGCTCTACCTGACCCAGATGGCCTACTCCAGCGTCGGCCAGTCCGCCCAGGTGCTCGCGCAGGAGATCTCCGGCCTGCTGCCCGGTCACCCCAAGGTGGCCAGCCAGCAGTCGCTCGCGTCCATCTCCGTGCAGGGCCCTGCTGACCATCTCACGCTGCCGTCCGCCAGCTCGCAGGGCGGCACGGTCACGCTCGGGCCCGGCCAGCCGCGCCTGGTCATGTTCTTCGCCACCTGGCTGTCCGAGGTCGCGAACCTGAAGTCCGAACTGACCGGCATGAACGCCTACGTGGGGGCGGCGCGCCGCGCTGGCCTGCCGCCGCTGGTGGCGGTGGACGAGACGGTGGTGGAGCCCTCGGCCCAGACCGTCCGCTCGTACCTGGCCGGCCTGGGGACCAAGCTCAACTTCGAGGTCGGGCTGGACACCAACGGCCGGGTGGCCGACGGCTACCAGGTCCAAGACCAGCCCTGGTTCGCTCTGGTCTCCGCGTCCGGCAAGATCACCTGGTCACACGACGGCTGGCTCCCGCTGCCCGCCCTGGAAGCCGCCGTCAGGCAGCACGCGGGGTGATCCCCAGCCCGGAACCCTAGCCCGGGACGTCGCGGCGCATGCACACCCGCGGCCACCGGTCCAGGCCGATCTCGGCCTCCCGCTGCCTGATCGCGCGCAGCCCGGGGGTGACCTCGGCGTCGTCCAGGATCCGGAACCCGAGCCTGGCGTAGTACGGCGCGTTCCACGGCACGTGCTCGAACGTGGTCAGCGTCAGCGCGGGCAGCCCGTCGGCCGCCGCCCGCCACGCGGCGTGCTCCAGCAGCGTCCGGCCGAGCCCGCGGCGGGCGCTGCCCATATCGACCGACAGCTGCTCGACGTGCAGGCAGCCGTCGACCTGGCTGCCCATCAGGAACGCGACCGGCTCGCCGGCGTCGCCGGGTATCACCCACAGCAGCCCGGCCGCCCGGGAGTGCTCGAGGTCCGGCAGCGGCCACGGATCGTACTCCGCCACCTCCGGCATGCCGATGTCACGGAACATCTGCCCGGTCGCCACGTCGATCCCCTGCAGCACCGGCAGCTCCGCCGTCCCAGCGTCCCTGATGACCACGCCCCATTGTCCCGCCACGTGACATCCGTCATGAGTGCGGGTTGGTAACCGAGCCAACGACGCGAATGCCGCGTCACGCTCCTGCGAGCGTGACGCGGCATCCCTATCGATACGGCACCGGACCAAGCCCCCGTCGGCGCCGATAACCCCGAACCCCCCGCCGAGCCCGCGGGTCCCCCCGGCCGCCGCGGACTCGACTGTCAATACGGAGGGCCCTGCGTCCGGTTTGATACGTATTCCCGCAAAAAAATCTCGCCGCCAGAAGCCGAACGACCCTCAGATCGTGATCCACCCGGTCAGCACGTCGGTGCCGTCGGCCGTGTGGCAGCGCAGCCGGAACGGGCTGTCCGGGATGGGGTCGACCGAGAAGCAGCCGATCTCGTCCACCTCGGTCGTGCTGATCTCCCCCGCCCTGGTATGGATCTCCAGCTCGCCCTCCCGCGCCGGGAGAAGCTGGCCGAGCAGCGAGTTCCCGGTGACCTCGAGCTCCACGCTCAGATGGGCCGAGGTGAAGGTGAGCGCCCGGATCGAGGCCGTCTCCGACCGCATCACCGCGGCCTGAAGCCGGTCCTCGTTGGAGTCGTAGGTGAGCTGCGCCAGCTCGGCCTCGATGTTATGCCAGGCGAAAGCGTTCCTGCCCGTCTCGATGAACCACGAGGGAACGGCCTCACGAGCCCTCAGCGCCTGGCGCAAGGCCCCCAGTAGTCGATCATCGTCCCAGTCGTTACGCACCTGGCTCGCCTCCCCGTATGTTGATCTTGTCCTCGCCCTCTCCGAGGGCGGCGAGAGCGCTTGACCGGCGCATCCGCTCCAGGCAGCGAGCCCGCTGCGGCCCGATGCTGCCGACCGGGATGCCGAGCTCGCGGTGGATATCCGCGTAGGAATGCGGCGGGTCGGACAGCAGCATCGACAGCAGCTGCTGGCAGCGCGGCGGCAGCTCGGCGAAGGCCGCGCGCAGCGCCGCGTTCCGCTCAGCCACCAGGAGCTCCTCGTCGATCACCGCGTCGTCCACGAAAAGCACCGAGTCGTCCAGGCCTGTCCCCAGCCGCTCGGCTTTGCTCGCCGCGGTCACGACGCGCAGGCATTCGCGCGCGGTGGTCGTCGCCAGCCAGCCCGGCAATGCGGCGGGCTCGCGGAGCTTGCCGAGCTGCTCCACCAGCAAGAGCCAGACATTCTGTCCCACGTCCTCGATGTCGTGATTGCTCAGCCGGTACCGGGTGCAGATTGTATACACCAGCGATGCATAGCGGTCGACAAGCTCGTGCCACGCGCCCTGGTCCCCCCCTGACGCGCGGGTCACGAGCGCGACGACATGCGGGTCGTCACGCATGGCCGGTTCCGGCTAGCTTGCTCTCCACCATGATCAGCACCTCGGTTGGGTGATAATCATCTGTTTCTAACTCAGAGCGCGGCTCAGCGCATCTGATACACCTGTCAACTGATTTTTCTTTCCGCGAGCCGACCTGACCGCTGAAAATTATCCGGCGATAACCCTATCCAGCAGGATTTTCACCCGCCGGCCCCCGATATTAATTTTTATCCCGAACGGGCCGGGCGCGTGCCGCCCCGTACTACCCAGGTTCGCCTGGGTCGCCCGCCCGGCCGGGTCCCTGCGCCCGGTCCGCCACCCACGCGGCGATCTGGCTGCGCGAGTTGAAGCCCAGCTTGGCCATGATGTTGGCGACATGCCTGGCCGCGGTGGTGTGGCTGATGGAGAGCTCGGCCGCGATGGCCTTGTTGGACAGGCCGCTGGCCACCAGCTCGGCGATCTCGTACTCCCGCTGGGTCAGCGAACTCGGCGGCGCCGCCGCCACCCGGTAGCGGCCCACCACGGTCAGCGCCGGGTTTTCGCCCGCCGGGCCCTTCCCGCTGGGCAGAGCCGCTGACGGCGCCGGCGTGACCGGCGCGTCCAGCGCTAGCGCGACCGCGGCTTCGCTGGTCAGCGCCTGGCCGCTGGCCCACAGCCGGGCCACCGTGGCGTCGCCGAGGCGGCGCGCCTGGGCCAGGTACGCCTCGACCCGCGCGCCGGACAGCGGGGGCAGGCCGGCCGCCTCGCGCAGCGCGGCCGCCGCCGCGGCCAGCTGCACGGCCAGCTCGGGCCGGCCCTCGTGCCCGGTCAGCGCGGCGAACGCCTCCAGGCCGCGGGCCACGCCGATGCGCGAGCCGGTGGCGTGGCTGAGCCGCAGGCTCCTGGTCAGGTGCCGCCGGGCCTGCTCGATCGCGCCGAGGTCCATGGCCACCCGGCCCAGGCCGGCCAGGCAGCGAGCGATCTCCGGCCGGGCGCCGATCTCCCGCAAGATGGCCAGCGCCTCCACGTACCAGCCGTGCGCCTCGCCCGGGTGGTTGCGGAACCTGGCCAGGTCACCCAGGCCGAGCAGGGCGCGGGCGGCGCCCCACTGCTGGTCGATCCGGCGCATCACCGCGACCGAGGCGGTGGCCTGCTGCTCGGCCTCGCGGAGCTTGCCGCGGCGGGCCGCGATGGCGGCCCGGGTGCCGAGGGCGTAGCCCTCGTTCCAGCCGTCGCCGGCCGCCTGCGCGATGGCCAGGGCCTCGTCCGCGCTGGCCGCCGCCTCGTCGATCCGCCCGGTGTGCAGGGCGATCTCGGCGAGCAGGTTCAGCCCGACCGCGACCCAGTACCGGTCATCCGCCTCGCGGCACAGCTTCAGTCCCTCGGTGCCCAGCGCCCAGGCGGCGGCCGGGTCGCTGGACAGGGTGAGCTGCCCGCGCACCACGGTGGCCGCGCCCTGGACCCGGGCCGGGACCCCGGTCATGTCCAGCGCCAGGAACGAGCGCAGCCACTCGCCGCCCTCGCCGAACGTCCCCCAGACGATCCAGCACGGGCTGACCGCGGCGCAGATCCGCAGCCCCACCTCGGCGTCGCCCTGCTCCAGGCACCAGTTCAGGATCTGGATCACGTTGCCCGCGTCGACGTCGTAGCGGCGGAAGACGTCCACCCGGTCCGGCCATGAGGCCTCGGTGCGGGCCATCCCGAGCGCCAGGTTGTGCTCGGAGGTCCTGATCGCGTAGTCGCGGAACCTGCTCCGGAACGTCGCCGCCTCGCCGGCCTGAGCCAGCCGCAGCGCGGCGTACTCCCTGATCGTGTCCAGCATCCGGTACCGGGCCTGGCCGAGCAGTTCGGGATCGAGCACGACCAGCGACTTGTCTACCAGCGCGGCGGTCAGGCCGAGCACCTCCGCGGCCGGGATCTGCTCGTCGGCGCACACCTGCTCGGCCATTTCCAGCGACCAGCCACTGAAGATCGACAGCCGCCGGAACAGCGCCCGCTCCGGGCCGGTGAGCAGCTCGTAGCTCCACTCGATGGCGGCGCGCAGGGTCCGCTGCCGGGGCGCGGCCGAACGGTCGCCCGCGGTCAGCAGCCCGAACCTGTCGTCCAGCCGGGCCACGATCTGCTCCACCGACAGCGCCCGGACCCGGGCCGCGGCCAGTTCGATCGCCAGCGGCATGCCGTCCAGAGCCCGGCAGATCGCGGTGATGGTCGCGACGTTGTCCGGGCCGACGGTGAACCCGGGCTTGGAGGCCGCGGCCCGGTCGGCGAACAGCCGGACCGCCTCGTAGCGCTCCGCGCCCGGCGCGGCCGCCGCCGGGTCCGCGCCTGCCGGGGCCACCGACAGCGGCGGTACCCGCCAGATCGTCTCGGCCGCGACCGACAGCGGCTCCCGGCTGGTGTTCAGCAGCCGCAGCCCCGGCGCGCTGGCCAGCACGTGCCGGCAGACCTGCGCGCACGCGTCCAGCAGGTGCTCGCAGTTGTCCAGGGCCAGCAGCATCCGGCGCGGCCGCAGCGCGTCGCCCAGCGTCTCGAGCAGCGGGCGGCCCGCCTCCTCGGTGATCCCGATGACCGCCGCGATGCGCGAGACCACCAGGTCGGGCTGCCGCAGGTCGGCCAGCTCGACGAACCAGACCCCGTCCGGGAACTCCGCCGCCGCCGAGGCCAGCAGCCGCAGCGCGAGCCGGGTCTTGCCGATGCCCCCGGGCCCGCTCAGCGTCAGCGCGCGCGTCCGGTACAGCAACTGGCGCAGCTCGACGAGTTCCCGCTCCCGGCCGATGAAGGTATTCGGTTCCTCGGGCAGATGGGCCCGGATCTCGTCCACGTCAGTTTTCCCTCAGGCGCCGGCAACACCCTCAGAGTAAACCTGAGGGACCGATTCCCGGGGGGAACAAGCCCAAGTCACGCAAAGTAGGCCCCGGAGCGAACGCTGTCACCGGGACCTGAAAAGATCGGCGAGGCG